>Ga0315274_10000167_pt1 | contig 97383 bp, 88 predicted proteins | sample YL17G02_20_MG_FD_203700 | JGI IMG/M metagenome (GOLD analysis project Ga0315274, IMG submission 203700) | Sediment microbial communities from Yellowstone Lake, YNP, Wyoming, USA - YL17G02_20 | ecosystem: Environmental > Aquatic > Freshwater > Lake > Sediment | place: USA: Wyoming | collected...
TCTAGCAGGCATCTTTTTCGCATCCGTAGCCATACACACAACCTCAGGCCTTGTGATGGAAAGCACAATGAGCAAGGTCAAACCGCGCAGCCTCATGCAGGAAACAGAGACCGTGGCGAGAGAGACGCAGGCGCAACCGCTGGCTGAACTGCTGGAGGTGGAAAGCTGAAGCAATCGCGCACTCTGATGCTGGCCGCCTTGGTGTTTTTAATAGCGCTCTGCGCCAGACTCATTCCCCTTCGTTTTTCCACATTGCCTTACTGCATAGACGGTTTCCCGCTTGCCAGGATATCCGAAATCATTGTGAATACCGGAGCAATACCCAATCCGGGGGATTACGGAGGATTATTAGCCTACAACATGAAGCTTCCCGTATTCTCAGAGGTCTTGGCAATGTTCTCGATTGTGCTGGGCGTGGAACCTTTGGTTCTGATCCCGTACTTCTGCGCACTCATGGGCTCGCTCTCAGTTCTGTTCATTTTCGCGCTGGCAAAGAAGCTGACCAAGAACGACCTAGCCTCCTTCGCCGCGGGAATGTTCGCAGCCCTCACTGGATTGTTCGTCTATGTCACGGCAGCCGCAATGAAGCAGCTGCTGGCGATCACGCTTCTCTGCTTCATACTATATCTGTACCCTCGCAGAGAAGACTGGCGTTTCAGGCTGGCCATGGGCGCCTCTGTGGCATTGCTGCCGTTTACGCATCACCTGACGTCGCTAATTGCCCTCTTGATTCTTTCGTTTTCTCTCGTGGGCACGGCGTTCCGCAGGTCGTATCCGCATGTGAGAACTGTTAAAGGAGTTCTGCTGGATGCGATATTCGGGCCATGCATACTGATTGCCTCCTTGTTTTATTACCGGGCAGTCAACCTCGAAATGGTGAGCACAGTCATGAACGCCAATGATATTGTGTTGCTCGCAAGTGTCGTCATAATAGCTGCCGTGCTCGTAAGGATTCTGTCCATGACGGCTCAGACCAAGCCTTGGTTTTTCCTTGGGAAGGGGGAGAAGAATAAAATAACAATCTGGCACATAATGGACGAGAAGGTGCTGTTAATTGTCATCTGCATTGCAGCCCTATACATCAACTCGAGGGTTCACATTTTCACCGGCGCGAGCATGACAACGGATACGACACTGAAGCTGATGGTTCCGTACGTTCTGCTCGCAATAATCGGGCTCATTGGCTTCAATGTCCTGAGATACACCAAGTTCCCGAGGCGGAATTTGATAGTGGGCATGTTCATGGCCCCCCTGTCCCTTATGTTCTTTGCGGTTGTCAGAGACCTTGACGCCTTCGAATCCATGTTGGCTTCCAGGAGCTATAATTTCGCTGACATACCTTTAGCGATTACAGCCGGCATCGGACTCGCGTACATTGTGGCCAGTATTTCCAAACATGCCAAGGAGCATGCATTCTTCAAGCCGCTTCCCGCCTTCGCGGTAGCGATTTTCATCATGCTCTGCGCCATGTCACTACCGCTTGCATACGGCGGCCAGGAAGCCTTCGGGGGCCAGCCCATCACCAGGGACTATGAGATGTCGGCCATGGAATGGACCGCCCAGCATGGCGCTGGAAGCATTGTCACAGACCAGAGGCTTGGTGATATAATTGATCCCTACTATGGTTCGGTTGCGGACAAAACCGGGCCTTGGAAAATCAAGGCTGGAGCCGTGGGCAACAACAGCCTCCTGCTGGTTTCTGATTCATGGACGGAAATCGGTGCGCAGATGCACCCGCTCGAGAACATCATGTTCACTGATGAATCAATGTCAGGATTCCTGGACGGCTGCAATGTCTGCTACACGGGCGGGCCTCGGGGCAGTAAAATGATTGTGGCATTATATATTGACGGGTGATGGCTCATCCGTACATCGAGGGTTGATGCTGGCCCGGCGTCTTCGTCTCGGTGGTCTGCTTGTGTATGGACTTGAGCTGCGTTTCTATGCGCTCGGCCTCCTGGTACAGCGGCTTGACGTCCAGGTCGATGTGGAGGAGGAACTTGTTTATCAGCTCCATCACCCTTGCGGCCGCCCTGGCATCCGGATAGTCGGGATGGGCTTCGGCCAGAAGCGTGGCGACGTTGAAGTCACGGCGCTTGCCTTCGTTGAGAAGCACGCCGGCCACGCCGGTTATTACTCCTTCTGTAAATTCGTTGACGCCGTTTTTCTTAAGCTCCTCGCACATCCATTCAGTGCTCCCTATCCCGTAGACCCCGAGGTCAGTTTCGTCGGTCTTGTCAATGTCCACGGATTCCCTGTCTATTACGAGGCCCTCCGGTGACACGAGCATCTTGCATCTCTGGTCCTGGGCCCAGTCAATCATCATGCTGGCTATCGGTTTTACAAGGTTGGGGGGCGGCTGGAATTCCGAAATGAAAACAACTATCTGGTCCATGGAAGCGGGACCCGTGCCCACCTTCTCTCCGGCATAGATCCTCACCGGATTGTTGGGGATGCCGTCCCTCACGAGCGAGACAGTGGGAAAATAGACAGAGTCCATTATGCCGATCTGAGTTAGTTTGAGTGTGTTTATCAGGTAGTTCGCGACTATCGAACTGACCAGGCCCACGCTCGGGAATCCGTCTATTACAGTGGCACCGCGTATGTCCATCCTCTTCAGTTCGTAGATTTCTATATCTTCAGGCATACTGTGGACCTCACCCCCCATATCCCGTTGCTAATACTTAAATATAAAGCTCTCGGGAGGACAAAATTATTAAAACCAGGAACATCTATACTCTCACAGCCTAGGAGATTGAGATGCCCAAGGAACTGACTGAGCAGATATTCGCCATCATGGAAAGGGAGATGAGCGACATCGGGGGGTTCATTGTGAAAAAGCAGTGCATGCTCATCGGCTCCGACCCCGACAATATCGAACCGGAGGATCTCCCGAAACTGGCCAGCAACCTTTCAGAGGTAATGAGAACCTTTGGCGGTTATGAGAAGGCCAGGAAGATATACTCGGAAATCAAGAAACTGGAAAACTTGGACAAGGTCGCGGAGCAGGAGAAGAGCGATGTCAAGCGCCAGGACATGCTGGAAGACCTCGGCATGACATGCATATTCTCGGCAGAGTGGGACAAGGCTTTCGAATACTTCAACAGGCTGTACGGGGAAGCCAGGGCCAGGAACGATAAGGCCCAGATGTCCAGATACCTCAGACGGCTGGGTTTCATCCATCAGGAGAGGTCGGAATTCGACCGTGCGCTCGAATATTACGAACAGGCGCTGGATGCAGCTGAGGATTCAAAGAACCCCCAGACCATAGGCCAGGCATGCAACATGATAGGTGGGATATATTGGAACAAGGGCATGTACGAAAAGGCTGGCCAATATCAGGAGAGGGCCATAGAGAATGCGCTCAAGGCCGACGACAGGAAGATACTGGGCTCTGCCCATATCGGATTGGGAAACATTCACTCGGACAGCCATGAACTGCAGGAGGCCGTTGCCCATTACCAGAACGCCCTAAAATACCTGAAAGGTACCGATGAGGTCTACGAGACAGCCAGGGCGTACAACAACCTTGGCGACACCTATCTCCAACTCAAGGATTGGGACAACTCGCTGAAGCAGTTCGAGAAATGCAAGGAACATGCGGAAAAGGGAGGATGGATGAACATGAAGGCCTGGGCCGAGTTCAACTCGAGCGAGGCCCTCATCGCGCTGGGGAAGCTTGATCTTGCAAAGAAGAATCTGGACGAGAGCCTCGACGTCCTAAACAAGATAGGCGACAGGGTCGGTCTTGGCGGCATATACCAGAATTACGGGAGACTTTACACAGTTAAAAAGGACTGGCCCAAGATGCTGGAGTATTACGACAAGGCCATCGGGGTGTTCACCGAGATTAACACGCCCATTTCCCTGGCCGACGCATACGAGGAACTTGGCCATGCATTGAAAAAGATGGGCAATATGGAGCGCGCCAAGACTGAGCTGAGACGCTCTGCCAACCTTTACTTACACCTGGACCTACAGAAGCAGCTCAAGAGGGTTCTCAAAGAGATTGAAACGCTGGGCTGAGCAGCCCACTGAAAAACGACAAATACGACCTCGGATCACTTTTTCCCTGAGGTGATAATCAGGACCTTCGGTATGTTCTCCGAAACCTCGAACCCCTTCTGAAGTTTTTCAACACTGTATTCTATCTTTTCCGAAATCTTCACCACTATCATTGCAATGGTGTGTATTCGCGTAGAGTACTATAAATGTTTTGATAGATGGTTGCGATTAGGTCATTTGACCTACAGGGAGATTCACATTTTCCGATTCTATTATTCATCCCAAAATTTTATTATTCGGGTTCGCGGTGAGGCGCGCATGAAACAGAGAGAGCTTGAGATAGCCCTTCAGAAGCTGGAAGGATTTCCCGACCCTGACCCTGTTCTGGAGCAGTATCCTACACCTGCCAAAATAGCTGCGGACATGCTCTATACGGCCTGCGGTTTCGGGGACATCAGCGAAAAAAGCATCATAGATCTGGGTTGCGGGACGGGCATATTTTCAATTGGAGCGTGCCTTCTGGGTGCTGCCAAAGTAGTCGGATTGGACAAGGATGCCGGGGCATTGGGTGCGGCGAAACGCAACGCCATGTCCAGTGGCTGCAATGTGGATTTCGTCTGCACCGATGTGAGTAAGGCCAAAGGCAAATTTGACACATGCATCATGAATCCACCGTTCGGTTCTCAGAAAAAGCATGCTGATATACCTTTCCTTGAGAAAGCTGCCGAACTGGCCGATGTTACCTACAGCCTGCACAACGCGGAAACAATCGGATTCCTCCGCAGGAGAATGGGGGACTTGGGCAGGGTCGTGGATCTGGAGAAAAGGTATAAATTGGAGATAAGGCATATGTTCAGATTCCACACAAAGGAGAAAGCCATGTTCGATGCTACGTTCATCAGGACGGTCAGGAAATGACCGCGAAATTGAGCCTTCCGGGCGATAGAATCGCCGCGGGCGAGGAATACATGCCCGGACCGGGAACATACGAATGCCGGGGCGTGATCTATGCGGCCGTCACAGGAACCGTGAGGTTCAGCGAAGCTGACAAGGTTGTCACCCTGCTCGAGGCCAGAAGGTTTTCCATGCTCAGGCCAGGCGACTTGGTGCTTGGTGAGGTCACCGGCGTAAGCAACAACCTTGCCAATATCTCGGTTTATACGGTCGAGGGGATGGACAGGCAAATCGGAGCCGGAGAAAGTGGCGCTGTGCATGTATCCAAGATGAGCGAATCCTATGTCGATGACGCGCGAAAGGAATTTCGCACTGGGGACCTGGTTCGGGCTATGGTCCTTCAGGTTTCGCCTTCCCTCCAGCTCAGCACAAGGGAGCCAAACCTCGGTGTGATAATGGCAAGATGTGGAAAGTGCTGCAGCCGGCTGACCAACAGGTCCGGAAAGCTCTGCTGTGCTAAATGCGAAAGGCAGGAGTACAGGAAGCTGGCAGACGATTTCGCACGGTTTACACCCGAATGCAGGGAGGAATGACCCGGCAGGCTGTTAAGGCGCAAATATATTATCCGTATAATCAATACACCGAGGTACAGGGAGGAATCTCATGGACACGACCACCCAGGAACTCTTGAACGAGATCAGGCAGCTCAGGACCGAGCTTAAGCACATGCAGGAAGTGGTAAACTCGCTTGTCAATATTGTCATGGAAATGGACGATGGCCAGGAGGAGTACGATGCCCTCCCCACAAACCAGAAATTCCTTGATATGTATAACTAACGTCCGGTGAGACAATGCAGGGAAGAAGAGTCAAGATAGCGCCATCGATTCTGTCAGCCGACCTTACAAAGTTGGGCGATGCTATACGGATTTTGAACGACAGCGGAGCAGACCTTGTGCATCTGGACGTCATGGACGGGAATTTCGTGCCCAACATCACTTTCGGCCCAGCTTTCTGCAGAGAGCTGAAGGCTATTTCAAAAATTCCCTTCGACACGCACCTGATGATCGCACACCCCATGAAGTATGCAAAGGATTTCGTGGAAGCGGGAAGCGACTGGCTCACATTCCATGTCGAATCCGAGTGCAAACCAAGGGAAACAATCAGGCACTTCAGGGACCTGGGCGTGAAGGTGGGAATGGCCATCAACCCATGCAACCCTGTTACAGACATCGAGCCTTTCCTGCCGGAGCTGGACATGGTGGTCGTCATGACAGTTAACCCCGGATTCGGGGGGCAGAAATGCATGGCAGAGCATTTCTCGAAGGTGGCGGAAGCCAGGAAGCTTATCGACAGGCTTGGCACAGACACGGAGGTGGAGGTTGACGGCGGCATCAACGAGCACAATGTAAGGGAGGTTGTCAGTGCCGGCGCCACAGTATTCGTCGCAGGCTCGGCCGTGTTCAGAGGCAAAAGAGGCCCGGCCGGGGAGATTGTGGCCCTGAGGCGGGCCGCGGGGATATGAATCTGGGAAGTCCCCCATTCCCACAGTTAAATTTTTAAACCCCCTCAGTATCCTTGCGGAAGATGGAAATAAACCAGTTCATGAAGGAAAACGGCAGGAAAATCCTCACCGGATTCCTGGGATTCGGCGTACCGCTGATATTCCTGGCAGCCCAGGCATTCCTGGGATTCGGCAATGTCCCCCTGATGATATTCATGCTCAGCTGGTTCGGATTCGCGCTTCTGTTTTGGATAGGCCTCAGCGACGAGTAGGCTGCCAACCGCCTAGACATCTCCCTGTTCCCTGTCAAGGATGACACGATAATTAGTCGGGGAATCCAGGGTGTTATTATTCTCCCAGACAAAAGTGTTGTTGCCCGCTACGGCGGGGGTAATGGATGGGTCTTGGAGGTTCCATGCGACCAGTTCCACCAACACCAGACCTGTATCCCAGGAAATTGTCACCATGTCAAGGTACCCGCCCTGGTTATTCCAGGGGTCCAAGAAACTTATGGTATAATCTCCGTTCAGAATTCCCATGCCTGGCTGGGGAGTCTGTATGCCTGGGGACACATGAATCTGCCTTGTGCCGGCTGTCGCGATGTTGAAGTAGGTTGTGCACATCCTGCCGTAAGTGTGATTCGCGCCAGCGGCTCTCATCCCAGTCAGAGCGGTGCTGAATGTCAGGTTCTCAGCCGTGCTCTGGTCCATGCCGAACATGGTCATGAGAATGTTCTTCGACCTCGCAATATACCTGCTCCAGTCAGGCCGTGTGTCAAAGGTATGGTATATTCTGTTGTCCAGGTTTGACGGGGATTCCATCATGTTTCGCAATATGATGTCAATCCTCGCGGTCCCGTTTGAATGTATATGCACGGCTGCGTTCCCGATGGTGTAATCCAGGTAATAATTCTCGACCTCGACCGGCGGATCGTGCAGCAGCACGCCCCTGGCACTTTCCTGTGAAATACCGAATATACCGGCCCAGCCCGTCATGACCAGCATGAAACATATGGCAAGCGAAAGAATGCTGGAGACTGAGATGCGGTGCTCCGATTCTCTCACAGGCTCCACCATTGCCGGCGCGAGGAATAACGCCATGCCCAGGAACAGGAGGAGCACGGCGGAATTAAGGAGCTGGTACGTCATCTGCTCTTTGGGTAGCGACAGGGAAAAAAAGAGCGAGATGAATCCGCTCAGCAGAATCGGAGGAAACCAGAAAACAGCAAGCATGCGCGTCCGCTTCGAGTCGTCCTCCAGGTCCATGAACCTCCCGAGGAACTTCAGGCCGACTGCCGAGACGGCCAGGACGAAAATCCCGGTGAGAATGAGCCCTGCTGCAATGAACGGGTCCGGCTGCATGCCGAGCACGGCTGCGGCATACCTCGTGTCCCCGGAGTCGTATATGAAGCCCATGACGAGATACAATGAGGATTGCACTGTCATGCCGATGCAGAACATGAGCGTGAACATACCCACGAGGAAATTTTTTATACGCGGTAGCAACAGGAATAGGACCGCGGAACCTATGAGCAGCTGGACCAGTATGCCCGACATGTAGACGAGAGCAACACTGACATTAGACATTTCCGGCGGAAGCCAGAAAGACACGAATCCCGAGCCGGGGGACAGGTAGAAGGCATAGACATCGCCGCCGAGAACGGTTGCGAACAGACCATGGCCGAGTAATTCATGAACAGCTATGGAAAGGAAGAGTGCCAGTACATACAGCATCATGAGTATGGCAGCAAGCGTGAGCTTGCCCTCCCTTGTCGAGAGAGGTTCGGTCGGTCCCAAGGCCCCGGGGCGGAACATTGTTTACGGCATAGTTCCAGGCATTTATAATACCCGCGCCTTTTCAGATGCTCACATTTGATTTTTCCGACAGGTATATTAGCAACAAACAATTACCAGACGAGTGCAGGGAACAGCCATTCCCTGAACCCTGCCAGTGTCTATGGAGGTAAACGAATGCCAGGAAAATTCTCACATCTTTATTCGAAAAATGCCAAGGAGATGAAAGCGTCCGAAATCCGCGAGCTCCTGAAGCTCACGGAAAGAAAAGAAGTCATATCTTTTGCGGGCGGTCTGCCCAACCCCGAAGCCTTCCCTATTGAGAAAATCAAGGAGATATGCAACTACCTCCTGGACGAGAAGGGGCCCAACATACTCCAGTACGGAACTACGGAGGGCGTCACCGAGCTCAGAAAGGCCATAGCTGACAGGATGGTGGGCAAAGGCATGGACGTCACCTACCACAACGTCATGGTGACAGCGGGCTCCCAGCAGGCGCTGGACCTCATAGGCAAGACATTCCTGGATCCGGATGACACAGTCATCGTGGGCGCTCCGACCTACCTGGGCGGGACGAACGCCTTCAAGTCCTACGGCGCAGTCCTAGAAAGCGTGCCGGAGGACGAGCACGGCATGAACCCGGACCTGCTGGAAGAGAAAATCCGCATGCTGCAGATGCACGGGCGCAATCCGGAGCTGCTCTACGTCATCCCCGCATTCCAGAACCCGTCGGGCGTGACATTGCCCATGGACAGGCGCAAGCGGATTCTTGAAATCGCCACGGAATACGACATGGTGATAGTGGAGGACGCGCCCTACTCCGAGCTGAGGTACCAGGGCACGGCGCTCAAGCCCATGAAGACCATGGACACTGACGGCCGCATCATCTACCTGGGCACGTTCAGCAAAGTCCTGGCTCCCGGATTCAGGGTGGCCTGGTGCATAGCCGAGAAGGATCTGCTCAACAAGCTGGTCATAGTCAAGCAGGCGTCGGACTTATGCACGAACACGTTCGGCCAGTACATAGCCGCGGAGTACCTGAGGCGCGGGTATTTAGACCAACACCTGGAGAAAATCAAGGCCCTCTACAAGAAGAAGATGCTGCGCATGCTGGCGGCCATGGACAAGTTCTTCCCGCCCGAGGCGAAATGGACCAAGCCAGAGGGCGGCATGTTCATCTGGGTCACGCTGCCCGAGTACATCGATACGAAGGAGATGTTCACACGGGCACTGGAAAATAACGTCGCATACGTACACGGTGCCTCGTTCTTCGCCAACAAGAACGGCAGGAACACCATGCGCCTGAACTTCACCTATGCGTCTGACGAGGAAATCGACGAGGGCATCAAGCGGCTTGCCCAGACCATCAAAGACGAGATTGCTGCGCATAAGAAGGAGACGCCCGGCAAGGCGTTCAAGCCGGACGAGGACGGTGTGGTCTTTGGAGTTTAGAAACGAAAATACCAGAGCCGAAGGATGAAATAAACGTCCCCCATGCAAGAGAATCTAATATAGAGAGGCCATGGTGATGTTGGTGGGGCCTCATACCCTGGCCTCTGCGACGAATGGCAGGGTAATTGCATTGAGCCATTCGTCTTGCTCGAAGCCGCAAGGCTGAGAAAGAACGAGGCTCTGCCTCGTTTGGCTCGCATTGTGCGCAATGCTCGTACAGCCGGGGTTTGTAAGGGAGAAATCCACTCTGTGCATCATATCGCCAGATTTCACCAATCTGGCGGTACAACCCCGCCCTAATAATATGCTAACTGAATGCCAGGCGGGGCATGATGGAGTTGGCCGGGTGCCGGCGTGAATTCCCAAGGCTTATCTATTTTGGTCTCACGAATTGAAAAAAAAGAATATGAGGAACAGGCGCCGCACAGCATAGAATACTCTGGCCCGCGATGGCTGATTTTTTTCGAAAAATCAGCACCAGTTCTCGTAGCTGAACCTGATGCCCAGCTTCTTCAGCTGCCTGTGGAGCTGAGCGCGCTTGTCCGCATCGTAGTCGAACGGGTAGATCGTAATCTTCTCGTAGTCCATTTCGGTTTTCTTCTGCACTTCATTCACCTCCAATAATCATATATATTTGCGACATATAAGGAATGATGTAATATCCAATTGTAACAGAAGGTGAAATAATATCAGAAAATGAGACAAAAAGTAAAAACGACGACAAGGACAGGAAAATCCTTGACGCGCTGCTTTCCGACCCGACCAGGAGCGACATGGAGATAGCCGAGGAGCTGGGCATGTACCGCCAGAAAGTCTGGCGCAAGAAGACCCAGCTGGAGAAGGACGGCATAATCTGGGGCTACACAGCCGTGCTGGACGAGAAAAGGCTGGGACATGTCAGCTACATCGTCCTTATGAAGACCAAGCCCATGAACGAGGGCCTAGTCAGCCTCCTGCAGAAGCGGCTGATGGGCGAGGAGCCGAGGAAGCAGAACGTAAGGCTGACAAACTTCTTCTACGTAAACGGCGAGTTCGACTGGGTTCTGCGGTTCTCCGCGCCCGATCACGCCACGGCCAGGCGGTACTACGACACGCTGAGGATGCTTTACGACGAATACCTGCTGGACAAGCCAGTGATGATTGACGTGAACATGTGCCTGGTCTCGGAGGGAAAGCGCAACCCCCAGATAGCGTCCCTACATGACTTCATTCCGCCGGAAAGGTAGCATCACCCGAATTTTGCGAGCTCCAGGCCCTTTGCTGATTTCTCCAGGATCCCTATCTTTTCGGCGCTGTCCTTTGTGAGAAGGGGCACAGCGTCGTCCACCTGCTTGGCCACGCGGAATGTGTCAGAGTGAACGAGCAGCAGCGGTATCTTGGTCATTGCCGCCTTCGATATGATATTGGACGAGGGAAGTATACCGTTGGTCAGGACTATTCCGGACGTGTCAGTTTCAATGGCGGCCAGTATCATGTCCGACCTGTCGCCGCTCGTGATTATGAGCTTGCCTTCCTTCTTGAACAGGGGGTCCCTCTGGGCCGCTGACGCGGACATGGCGCCCACGAATATGTGCTTCACAGGCCTGAGTAGTTCCTCGTCCCCGGCGAGAACCTTGGCGAACAGCATGTCGGCAAGATAGTTCATCGAGAACTGGGTGAGCGTTTCCTCGTACGGCACGATCCCGAGAATGTCTATGCCCATCGCCTTGATCGCATCCGTGTGGGTGGCTCTGAAATCGTCGACATCCGCGACCTTGTTGATTATGACGCCAATCAGTTTCGCACCGTGCATATTCACTGACTTCTTGATGTAGGCCATGTCGTCCATCAACGTATCGTCCTGGCCCGCGAGAACAATGACCAGCTTTGCATCCAGGTCCTTTGCGACCGACACAGCATCGAGGTTGACCGATGACCCGTACCTCAGATTCCTGCCTGACTCGACGAACAGGACTTCACAGCCCTCTTCGATATGCGAGGCAATCTCCAGCAATTTGGCCTTCCTTCCGGCTTCGTCGTACATGTACCCGAGCTTGGAATGCTCGAAGCCCATTGTGATGTCCTCGGGCTTGTCCTTCAGGCCGAATATGTTGGTCACCAGGGCCGAGTCGTAGTCCCACAGCCGCTTCTTCTGGTAGAGTAGGCGGTCGCCCATGGGCTTCATGTAGCCTATTTTCTTGCCCAGGGCCTTTCCGATTCCCACAATCATGCTGGTCTTTCCCGCGCTCTCGCTCATCGATGCGAACACGATTCTAGATTTCATTTTCTATCACCCCTGTTGTCAGATAACAGAATCCTAACGTCTACGGCCATGGCACCCTGCCCCTGCTCGTACACCATGAGCGGGTTTATCTCGATATCTGAGATGTCCTCGCATTTTCGTATGACGTTCCCCAATTTAATTATTGTGTCGACTATGCTCTCTATGTCACGCTGGGTTTCTCCCCTCACGCCCAGGAGCAGCGAGTAGGAGCGTATGTCCTTCAGCATGCTGATTATCTCCCTGCGGTCCAGGGGCAGCGCCCTGAAAGCCACGTCCTTCAAAACCTCGACATAGATTCCTCCGAGCCCGAACATCATGACCGGGCCGAATGCGCGGTCCCGCCTGGCCCCGATTATGGTCTCGGTGCCTTTCTCAATCATCCTGACTATCTCCACGCCCTTGATGACCGCGTCGGGCTTGTACTTCCTGGCATTGCGGATTATGGCCTGGTAGGCGTCCATGACCTCGTCTTTGTTCAGGAGGTCCAGTGCCACGCCCCCGGCGTCGCTCTTGTGGACTATGTCCTTCGAGGCAATCTTCATAACCACGGGGTAGCCTATCTTCTCGGAGAACTCCACGGCCTCCCTGATGTTCGTGGCTATCCTGCTCTCCGGAACCGGTATCCCGGCCGCCCTCATCAGGGCCTGGGCCTCATGGGAGAGCAGGAATGTCCTGCCTTCGGTTCTCACATCGGAGATGATGCGGGCCACGCATTCCATGTCCGCGGGCGGTTCCTCCGCCTGCTCCGAAGCCCTGGTAAGGCGGTCCATGTGCCTGAACATCGTGCCGAAGCATTGCACTGCTTCGTAGACATCTCCGAATACAGGCATGCCCATCCTCCTCAGTTCCCTGATGCAGTCCTCAACTTCCTCGCCGCCCACGAGAGAAAACACTATGGGCTTGCCGCTCTCCCTGTACCTGTTGACATTTCTGACTATCATCTCGTCATAGGTTTTTTTGTCGAAATCAGCTGTCTGGCAGTAGAGGGCAATCACCGCGTTAATCCTGGGGTCGCCCAATGCTGCGGCCAGGCCGCCGTCGTAATGCTCGGCCAATGCCTGGCCCGTGATGTCTATGGGGTTCTTGGTGGAGCCGAAGTCCGGGGTCACGGAACCGAATATCTCCTTGGTGGCGACTGGGTCGTCGAACAGGTCGACCTTATACTTCTCGCAAGCGTCCGTGGCCATGACGCCCACGCCCCCGCCGTTCGTGATTATGACTGTGCTCCTGCCCTTGGGAATGGGGGTGCTGGCAAGGAACTTGCACCAGTTGAAGGCCTCCTGCAGGCTCTCGGCGCGGAGCGCGCCGCACTGCTTCATCACGGAATCGAATATTTCGTCGGCTCCAGCGAGAGCGCCCGTATGGGACGCGGCAGCAAGGGCGCCGCGTTTCGACCGGCCCGACTTTATCACGATCACGGGCTTCTTGGCCGTGGCCTTCTTCATGATGGCGGCCATCCTTTCCCCGCTGTGGACCCCTTCTATGTACAGCAGAATGATTTTCGTTTCATCGTCATTTATGAGGTATTCCAGGAGTTCTGCCTCCTCGATATCGGCCTTGTTGCCGACTGAAACTATCGCGCTCAGTCCTATGTTCTCCGTTGCAGTCTTGCCGATCATGGCTATGCCGAGGGCGCCGCTCTGTGTGACTATTGCCACATTGCCCTTCCTCACGTCCTTAGGCCCGAAGGTGGCGTTCAGGCCGACCTTCCCGGAGTAAATGCCGAAGATATTGGGGCCGAGCACCCTCATTCCATGTTGGTGGGCAAAGTCCACGATTCTTCTCTCTTCCGCATTGTTGCCGACCTCGGAGAAACCGGATGTGATTATGACAAGAAATTTCACTCCCTTCCTCGCGCATGATTCCACCGCCCCGAACACGAGCTTCGCAGGTATGGCGATGACTGCCAGGTCCACCGCGCCCTTGACCTGCTCTATGTCTGTGAAAACCTTCAGACCGCATATCTCCCCGCCCTTGATATTGACCGGATATATCTTGCCGTTAAAATCGGTGGCCAAGAGATTGTCCATGAGCTTGCCTCCGACCTTGTGCTTCTCCGGGGAGGCGCCGATGATGGCGACAGACCTCGGCTCGAAGAGGTATTTTATGTCTGGCGGTTCCATCCTCAGCTCTCCCTGAATGTCATCTTCAGCTCATAAACGCCAGAACTTGAGCGCTTCTCGATGCTGAAGCCCATCTTCTCGAACAGCTTCAGCATCGGCATGTTCTCCACGAGGACCTCTGCTGTGAACCCCAGAAGGCCATTCTTCTTGGCCAGGTATGTGAGGTATTTCAGAAGCTCGTGGCCTATGCCCTTGTTGTGGAAATCGTCCCTAACAACGAAGGCGACTTCGGCCGTGTGCGTGCTCTCGTTTATGCCGTACTGGCCTATGCCCACAATCTTCTCCATGTCCTCGCCCCCCATGACAGCCACGATGACCATTTCCCTCATGTGGTTGATGATGACGAACTCCTGAAGCCTTTCATGGGGCATATCTTTCCTTACTGAGAGAAAGCGCCTGTACATGCTCTTGTCCGATAAATCGTAAAAGAATTCCTTGACAAGGGGCTCGTCGCTTATCTTTACCGGTCTCAGCAGCACCTCCAGCCCCTGTTCGGTCGTCCTGTATGTCTCCAGCTCCTCCGGGTACTCGCCCTTCTTCCCCGGGATGAATGCCTGGTCGCTGTAAATCAGGTTTAGGGCTTTTGCCTGCTTAATCAGCTCCGGCCTGAATTTCGGGTGCGCGACGGAAATGAGTTCCATTGCCCTCTCGCGTATGTTCTTGCCGTGCAGGTAGGCAATGCCATATTCGGTAATCACATAATGGACATCCCCCCGGTGGAGCGTGACGCTGGCTCCTTCCTTGAGCGTGGGCACAATCCTCGAAATCGTGCCGTTGTCCGCGGTAGACTGGATTGTGAGGATTGTCTTGCCGTTCCTCGCAAGCATGGCGCCGCGCATGAAATCCGCCTGGCCCCCGACGGAGCTGTAGAATTTCTTTCCCAGGGACTCGGCAGTGGCCTGGCCCGTGAGGTCAATCTCGAGGGCGCTGTTTATGGCGACCATGTTATCGTGCTGGGCTATGATCAGGGGGTCGTTGGTGTAGTCGATTGTCCTGAATTGGACGGACGGGTTGTCATGCACGAAATCGTATGTGGGTTTGGTGCCCATGCAAAAAGACACGACCGACTTGCCCTTGTTTATGGTCTTCATAGAATTGTCCACCGCGCCGGTTTTTATCAGCTCCACGAGGCCGTCGCCTATCAATTCCGTATGGATGCCCAGATGCTTCTTATCCTTCAGGTTCCTGAGTATCTCGTTCGGCAGGGCGCCGTACCCGACCTGAATCGTGTCCCCGTCCTGCACCAGCTTTGAAACGTATCCGCCTATCTTGTGGGCGATATCGTCGTCCGCGTCGTCCAGGTAAGTGAGTATGGGTTCGTCGCGGATGATGGCGTAATTGACCTTGCTGATGTGTATGTAGCCGTCCCCGTGCGTGCGTGGCATCTGGGGATTTATCTGGACTATGACCAGGGCTGCGGCGTCCACTGCCGCCTTGACTATGTCAACGCTGATGCCGAAGCTCATGAATCCATGGCGGTCCGGCGGGGTGGTTTGAACCAAGGCCACGTCCAAGGGTATGGCGCGCTTTCTGAAGAGCTCCGGAATCTCCGAGAGGAATGTCGGGCTGTAATCGGCAAGCCCCTCGTTCACCGCCTCCCTGGTATTGGCCGATATGAAGAAGGAATTCTGCCGGAAATTGCTCTTGAACTTGGCGTCATTGTACGGAGCGACCCCGAGCGTCCAAACATGGAATATCTCCGCGTCGAAAATCTGGTTCGGGTTCTTCTCGATGTACTTGATGAATGCCTGGACCAGGTACTGTGGCTCGGCGCAGGCAGTGCCGACAAATATGCGGTCTCCCCTGTGAATGTGATCGAATATGCGGTCCTCCGGGGCGAACTTGTCCGGGAACGCGGACTTCCAGTGCTCCAGCGGGTTCATGGGCTCCATGTCTACGCACCTCCCGGCACTTGCCTTTCAGCGGGTCCTTTGTATACTGCCCTTGAAAAATCAATCGAACGCATGGCTGGCCTGGTCTGCTCCTCGTAATGATGGGCCGATAGCCCGGCCACCCTGCCGAGAATGAACAATGACTTTGCGGAGGAAACATCCAGGCCCAGGTCAGCGACTATGGCGCCGATAACGCCGTCCACATTTATAGGAAGGTTCTTTCCCGTGACCTCGGTGAAAATTTTTGTGATGTCCCTGGACATCTCAACATTGTTGCCTGCCACTTTGGCCTCCTTGGCGAGGTTCCAGAGCACGTCCCGCCTCGGGTCGTTGTTGTGCATCCTGTGGCCAAGTCCCGGAATGCGCTTCTTCTGCCTGACATAGTCCTCCACGCATGCCCTCAGGTCGCGCCTGCTGAGCGTGCAATCGATGAAGAAGCTGGCCGCTTTGGGCCCGGCCCCGCCGTGAATGTCAGTTATCGCACACACGCCAAGAGTGATGCATACCTCGTAGGAGGCGCGGACCGAGGATGCAATAATGGTCGCCTGGGTCGACGGTGGTGTGACTCCGTGGTCCGCGCATGCAGTGGCCATCGCCTCGAGCAACCGGGATTTGGCCTCGTTGACGTCTGCCTTGCCCGTGAACACTCTGAAAAGCACGTTGGAGAATTCTTCTTTCCCTGTCAATCCGTCAAGCGCGCTTTCGGTGCAGTTCAGCTTGGCCAGGTACCGCGCCATCCTGCCCAGGGCGAACGCCGTCTTCTTCGTTGGCCTGTCCGGGCTGGAGGCCAGGGTCTCGTCCTGAAGAATACATTTGGCCAGGCTCTTGGAGATGTCCTCCTTGGGATTCCTCTCTGTTGGCGGCGACGGTAGCATGGCGCCCTGCAGCGCCTCCTTCCTGAGTATCTCGCGCGTCCTCACATCGGGAAGCTCCCCGGCCACAAGGACATGGACAGTGTCGAGAAGGGTCTTTCTTTCGACCAGATCCTTTAAAGGATAACCGGAAATCAGAATGTGGTCGGGCATGGCCTTGGTGATGCGGGTCTCCCATTCCTCCTCGGGCATTGGCATTCTCCCTTTCTTCTTAAGCGCACATTAACCGGGTTTGGCATATATGCCTATGTCACGGCCGTTGTGTCATGTTGCATATAAATGACGGAATATATAAAATTGCACATTTGAGGGATTGATTTCAATCCTCCAATTTCCAGACCGTGTCCAGAATGGTTCCGTCAACCCATTCCACAACAGCCACGGGTTCATCTGTAAATCTTGGCTTGGCAGGCTTGCCGCCCAATAAATTTTCAACTTCCAGTTTGATTTCCTCGATGGGCCTGATGGGAAGGCCCGAGCCCCTCGTAGCGTCCATCAGGTCCTTTCTCCCGGGGTTGATGGCTATGCCCCTTTCAGTCACGACAGCGTCCACAAGCTCTCCGGGGCCGACAAGTGTAGTGACATCATCAACCAGTATCGGGAATTTATTGCGGTAGGACGGTATGGACAATATCGTGCATTTTGCAAAGAGCGAGTTCTGCCAGCCCCCTATCCCGTGCAGCAGCTTGCCGTCCGAATGGGTGACGACGTTCGCATTGAAATTCACATCGATCTCGGTTGCGCCCAGCACAATGACGTCGAACATCGATGCCATCATGCCTTTCGAATGGTAGTTGTAGAATATGTCCGGGTTTACTGCGAAATGCTTCGGATTGTCCCGAAGGCTTTCGACGGCCTTCATGTCAAATGCCTGGCCGTCCATCAGGTACTCGGCGATCCCGTCATCCAGCATTTGGACGAGGTGGCTTGTGCTCCCGCCGCCAATCGCAGACACCTTCAGCCCTTCGGACTTTATTATCTCTCCGAGGTATTTGGCAAATGCAAGCGATATCCCGCCCGCGCCGGCCTGGAAAAGGAAATCGTCATGGAGGAGGCCGGCATCCTTCACGAACCTGGCAGTCATCTCAGCTATGCGGAGCCGCTCAGGGTCCAGCGTGAGCTTTGTGGTGCCGGATGCAATTTTCTCCGGCTCCCCTATCTTCGGAACCCTGACCACATGGTCCACAAGACTGCCGGGTATATGGATTGGCACGCAGGGGAACCGAACCAGGTTATCGGTGACCACAATGACCTTGTCCGCATACTGTGAATCAGCGACCGCATAACCTAGAGGGCCGCAGGCCGAAGGTCCCGTGACGCCGTTCGCATTGCCGAACTTGTCAGCCGAGGGTGCCGCGATGACTGCTATGTCTATGTGAACGTCCCCGTCATGTATCGCCCTGACCCTGCCGCCGTGCGACCGCAGCACGCCCAGCCCCTTCATCTTGCCCCGGCTGGCATATTCACCAAGCGGGCCGTTCAGGCTTCCCTCGACCCTGTTCACGACGCCCGAATCCAGATGCCTCAGGATGGGCTCGTGGCAGGGGAAGGACGCGCTCGGGAACCAGACCAGGTCCCTCATGCCCATCTCCGCGGCAATGTCGAACAGCATGTTGGCCACCATGTCGCCGTTCCTGAAATGGTGATGCGTCGAGAGGGTCATTCCATTCCTTAGGCCGCAGAGCTTCAGGGCCGTTCCCAGGTCGCCGACCACCTTATTGCCGTCGGCCGGGTAGTCGATGCTGGTAGGTATGGGCGGGGCTTCCTTTCTGCCTGTTGGCCTGTGCTGACCTATGCCTTTATAGGGCGCGAGCTTTCTGCCGCAAACTTCCGTGGGTACAAGGCGGTTCGCTGCATTCCGCTCGAACCGATAATCACTCATAGCACGGGCCTCTCCGGCTTGCCCTTGTACACTGCATCTGCAAACACAATCTGCCTCATTACCGGCTGGGATGCGATCTCCTCGAAATAATGGGCGGAGAGACCGGCAGTCCTCCCGAAGATGAATATAGCTTTGGCCTCGGAGATGTCAAGCTTCAGGTCAGCGACAATCGCGCCGATTACGCCGTCGACGTTGATGGGCAGGTACATGCCTCTTGCGGCCTCGAAGGTCTCTGTTATCTTCTTGGACAGCTCCACATGCTGGCCCGCGACTCCGGCTTCCGCTGAAAGCCGCCACAGGATGTCGCGCCTCGGATCGTTCTTGTGAACTCTGTGGCCCATGCCCTCGATGCGCTTTCCCTCCTTGATGTATTTCTTCACCATGATGTCAAGGGCATTTTCCGGTGAAATGCCCTGACTGGCAGACATCTCGGCGCATTGATTGAAGAAATGGGCCGCTTTGGCGCCAGCGCCACCGTGCACATCCGTTATCGCCCCTATGCCGTGCGAGACAGCGACTTCGAAAGCCGCCCTGGTGCTGGATGCTATGAGCGTCGCCTGGGCCGAGGGCGGGGTGACGCCATGGTCGACGCAGGCCGTCACCATCGCCTCCAACAGCCTGGCCCGTTTCCTGTCTACCTTGCTTTCGCCTGTCAGAGCCCTGAAAATGACAGACGAGAATGCGTCATTATCTTTTATGCCGGATATGGCTTTCTCTGTGCCGAGGACCTTACCGAGGTACCTTGCCATCCTTCCCAATGCGAATGCGGTTTTCTGAGCTGGCCCGTTGACTCCGTCCTGCGGATAGGCCGCCAATTGACTGTCCATGAGCAGGCATTTCGAAAGAGTCTTGGAAATGTCCTCGCCTTGTGTTTTCGTCGCCTCAGGAGCCGGAAGCTTGGCTGCAGCGATTGCTATCTTGTTCAGGTTGGCCAGCGCTTTGGCGTCAGGCAGTTCGCTCTTAATCAGCAGGTATGCCGTTTCCAGCAGTGTCCTTTTCTCCACGAGGCTCTGCAGCGGATACCCGGAAATCAGCAGGTTGTCCGGTTCGACTTTTGTCACCACAGTGCTCCAGGACGGCTTCGGAGGAGGGGCGTCCCATTGCTGGCGCATCTTCGCGTAATATTGCTCCGGCCTGAAGTATTGCTTGTTTCCCAACTTATCCTCGATGGCCCTGATGAGGTCGTACTGGCTGTTGACCACCGTTACGCCGGCGGCCTCAAGCGAGCCGCACTTCGATTTGTAGGTTCCGGTCTCCTGGCCGGGCGAGATTATAGCGCCCGCATGGCCCATTGTCTTGCCCTCCGGCGCGTGCGCTCCTGAAATGAGGGCCACAAGGGGCTTCGGGTACTTCTCCGGATTCTCCCTGATGTCCTTTGCCAGCATCTCCTCCTGGCAGCCGCCTATCTCTCCCGCGACGACCACAATATCCGTATTCGGATTGCTCATCGCGAGCGGAACCAGCTTCCTGAATGTGCTGCCGATTGCCCCGTCGCCGCCCACGCCTATCACGGCGTTCTGGGCGATCCCGACGCTGGCCAGCGCGTCTGACATGTGATAGAGAATCGCGCCGCTCCTTGATATTATCGTCACGCCCTTAGGGCCGAACTGGTCTTCCGAAACTACTTCCGGGTAGAATACGTCAGGCAGCATGCCGGCCTTGATGCCCTCCGGCGGGAAAATGACGCCGGGCGTGTTTCCGCCGAGCAGGAGCGTGTTGTGCTTTCTGGCCGCGACCAGGATGTCCCTGACATCCCTGAGCGGGACGCCCTCGGAAATGAGCACCACAATCGGAATGCCGGCCTCTATCGCCTCGATTGTGGCGTCCTTCGCAGTCGAGTAATGGCGCCATACGCTGACCACCACTATGTTCGGATGCTCCCTCAGGCATTCGGCCACGTTCTCGTAGACAGGTATTGTCTCGTGAATCCTGGTTCCGCCTTTGCCTGATGCGATTCCTGCCTTGATGGTCGTCCCGAAGTCCTGCATGAGGCCGGCGTGCTTGGTCCCCTGCCCTCCCAATCCGATGACGGCGGTCTCTATCTCGCCTGTTTCGTCAATCTTCCGGGCAAGGTCCGGCCTTATCTGCTTCACTATATGATAAAGCATCCCCTGGTTCGCCAGTATCCTCTTCATCTGTTAATCCCCCTTGACTTGAAGAACTCGCCCAGTCCGTCTTTGATTGTGTCCGCCATTATCTTTTGGTTGCCCACTATGACATGCACATCCCTGAGGATATCTGGCATTTCCTTCATTGAATTGACCAGGTACTTGTTGGCGTTCGGAAGGTCTGTTCCGACCATCCTTCCGTAGATGGGGACCATCCGCTTTCCCTGCTCATGGCGCTCCTTCACCGCCTGGACAAGCCCCCTGATGAACACGTCGCAGCTGGAAATTCCGCCGAATCTGGACGTAATTATGAGGTCAACGACATCATAGTCCATCAGAAGGTGGAACATCTCCGCGACCTTGCCCTGGGTAGGGCCGCCGCCGCTGTCCATGAAATTGACAGGCACGACCTTGCCGCCGAAGAACCTGTTGCCGACATTGGCGACCTCGTCAATGGAGAAAATGCCGTAGCCAGCTCCTCCTGGGACAAGCCCGACGTAGACCTTGCCCGGCTCCTTCTTGAAGCCTTCTGGGAGAAGGTCGATATAAGGAAAGCCAGCATTGTAGGCCCGGACCTCGTTGCTTGTCGGCTCCGAGACATCGTGCCTCTTGCTCTCTATCCCCAGGACTTTCAACAGCTCGGACTGCCTGAAAAGCGCATTGTCGTCCAGCACGATCTTCGCGTCCGCGGCCACCGGGCCTCGGGCAGTCAGCAGCAGAGGGTTCACCTCGCAGACCTTGCAGTCGAACATCTGATAGGCCGCGTAAATCCGGCCAACAGCCTCTGCCAGCTTTTTGGACAATGCGGCGTCTCCGCGGAGACCTTCTGCCAGGAATTTTCCTGCTTCCTGCTTTATCCTGGGGGGAAGCTCCATCTCGTTGTTCGGAAGGAATATTTTCTTTATGGCCCCCGGTTTGTTCCGGGCGACTTCCTCGATGTCCATGCCTCCCTCCGCGCTTATCATGAGGACATTGTTGTAGGTATCTGGGTCCATGGTCGCGCCGACATAGCATGCGCCGGTGTATTCCACGGCCGCCTCCAAGGACAGCAATTCGACGGGATAACCCTTGATTTTCAGGCCGAAAAGGCTGCTGGCCATCTGCTTCGCTTCCTTCATGTTATTCGCTTTCTTGATGCCACCAGCCTTGCCCCTGCCTCCCACCAGCACCATGGATTTCAGCATCACGGGAAACTCGAGTTTCAGTGAATCCAGCTGCTCCGGGCTGGTCACGGTTCCGTATTGCTTCGGGAGGGCCAGCCCCGCCTTCTCGAAGGCCTTTTTCGCCTCGTGCTCGTACAATCTCATGTTCACAACTTCCTTTCAGGTATGAAAGATACCCGCTGCAATCGGCCGACATAATGCAAGGTTAATTAAATGTATTGGTGACGGTATGCCAAGGCTTCCGCATCGGTTTGCCCGGCGCAGGTTCTCCGGTCTTGGATTCCGCGAAATTATTTTCCGCTCTTCCTTTCGACCTCGAGAGCCCGCAGCTCCTTCCGCTTGATCTTCCCGCTCTGGGTCTTGGGCAGCGAGGCGACGAACTCGATTTCCCTCGGGTACATGTAAGGGGCATGGTTCTTCTTCACGAAGGCCTGTATCTCCTTGGCCAATCCGTCGGATGGCTTGTTGCCCTCCCTCAGGACTATGAAGGTTTTGACAATTCCGCCGCGCATCTCGTCCGGGCTCTGGACGGCGGCGCATTCCAACACGGCCGGATGCTCGATGACGGCGCTCTCCACCTCGAATGGGGATATCCTGTAACCGGAGGCTTTGATGAGGTCGTCGCTGCGCCCCTGGAACCAGAAGTACCCGTCCTCGTCCGTGAACAGCGTGTCGCCGCTGAGGAACCAGTCCCCGGCGAAGCACTCAGCTGTCTTATCGGGTTTGTTCCAGTATTCAGTGAATAGGCCCGGATCATCCCTGCGGACAGCTAGGTTGCCAGGCTGGTTAGGGCCGAGCACCTTGCCTGTCTCGTCCACGATGGCGCAGACATGGCCGGGCTGCGGCCGCCCGCACGAACCCGGCTTCAGTGGCATGCCCTTCAAGTTCGACAGGTAGACCATGATCTCTGTCATGCCGATTCCCTCATGAATCTCCTGGCCGAATCTCTTTTTCCAGAGAAGTATGACCTCCGGGTTCAGGGGCTCACCCGCACTGATTATGTGCCTGATATCCTTCAGGGGATGGCTCTTCTCCGCGTCCTGCACGGAGAGCATCATCCTCAGCGCAGTAGGGACAGTCGCCAGGTTCGTCACCTTGTACTTCTCCAGGAGGGAGAACCATTTCCTGGCGTCGAAGCGGCCGTCGTACAGCAGCACGGATGCCCCCCAGCGCCATGCATACAGGAAGCCGTTGCCCAGCGGATATATCCAATTCAGGTTGCCTGTGTGCGCCACTATGTCACCGTCCCTGTAGCTCTGCCAGAACCTGAATCCGGGATCGTTGGCCATGGACCAACTGTGCCTGTGGACCGCTCCCTTGGGGCTGCCTGTCGTCCCGGAAGTATAGCAGAAGAAAGCCATGTCGTCGGAGCGGGTCTTTTCGAGAACCAGCTCACTGCTGGCTTTGGCCATGAGCGTTCCGTAGTCGAGGTATTCTCCATGCTGGCCCTTCACTATAATGACATTCTTCAGGGAGGGCGAGGTCTTCATGGCCTCCTCGATGGGCTGAATGCCGTCCTCCGTGGTCACTATGGCTTTTGCTCCGCTGTCGCTTACCCTGTAGGCTATCTCCCTGGCAGTGAACATGGTGCTGATGGCTATAGGCACAGCGCCGATCTTGACGCCGCCCAGGAAGGAGGTCTGGAACTCCGGTATGTTGGGCAGTCGTATGACAAACCTGTCCCCCTTTTGAAACCGGAGCCCGCGCAGCACATTGCCGAACTGGTTGCTCATGTTCCGGAAATCGCGGAACGTGTATTTGGCCTCGTCCCCGGCCTCATTCTCCCAGTAGAGGGCGACCTTGTTCCCTTCGGAGCCTTGAGCGAGCCTGTCGCAGCAATCATGCCCCATGTTGTAGAACTCCGGGATTTCCCATTTCCATTCCCTGCATGCCTTCTCGTAATCGAATGCCTTGACCTTTGCCACACCAATCACCGTCCGACAGAGTCCATACCCAATCTACTCAACGTTTTTAAGACTTCGGGCTCAGGCCATTCCGCACGCTTGCCCGATGATTCAAACAAGCGAACTGGAGCAGCACTAAATTTTCCCCTGTGGATAAACACTAAATATAAGAGTTTGATAATGGTCATTGGAAGGACTTTTACCATGAAGAAGTCGGATATACTCCGCACCCCGGTAAACCAGATAGACATGGAACGCATCCAGACAATTGACCAGTTGGTCACGGCATTCCAGGGAAGCAGCATTCAGAGCCGCAACCTAGGGATCTGTGCGCGCGTTTGGGAGCGCATGCTCGCGGACAGGTCAAGGCCCACAATCATACTCGGGCTTTCCGGTGCGCTGATTGCCGGCGGGCAGAGGAAAGTCATACGCGACATGATAAAGTACGGGCTTGTGGACGCCATAGCCAGCACCGGCGCGGTATTGTACCAGGACTTCTACCAAGCAATGGGCGGCCAGCACTATGTCGGCACGCCCCAAGCCGATGACAAGGTTCTCCACGGCCTTAAGATTGACAGGATTTATGATACGTACGTGGACGAGGACATGTTCGAGAAGACTGACAAGTACATAGGCAAGATGCTGGAGAAGAAGCTCAAGCCCGGGCTCTATTCGTCGCGCCAGATTCTCGATTTTCTAGGCTCGATAATCAAGGACGAAAACTCCATCCTTTACACAGCCAGAAAGTACGGCGTGCCCGTATTCTCGCCCGCACTGAACGACTCCTCCATCGGGATCGGCCTCACTGTCTATTACAAGGACAATCTCAAGAAAGAGAGGGTGACCTTGGACTGCATCAAAGATAACTACGAAATACTGAAGATAATCGCTTTGTCGAAGAAGACCGCGGCCATATACATCGGCGGGGGAACGCCCAAGAACTGGGTGAACGACGCAGTGGTCATGGCGAATTACACGTTCAGCAGGGACATAGACGGGCATTCGTACGCCATTCAGGTTACAACGGATTCGCCGCACTGGGGCGGGCTTTCAGGTTCCACACTGGAAGAGGCCCAGAGCTGGGGCAAGGTGCATACAGAGGCTACCCACAGAACCGTGAACATGGAGGCGACAATCGCGCTTCCCCTGATGGTCGGGTACCTGCTCCAGAAGAAAGTCTGGGTCGGAAGGAAACGCCTGAAATTCACCTGGGACAGCGAGGGCCTGAAGACCCTCGGCAAAGGAGAGACTGTGTAAACTACCAGCCCCTAAAGTGGCTGGCGTTCACGCCTTGAACCGCAGCAATATGACTCGGGGCTGGAAGTTTACCATAGGTTAGTTGCATGCCTGATTTATCGAAGCCAGTAGCTTCGATTCATTTTGATTATATAGGCACGGCATGCAACGGTGGATTGACGACACTTCATGCCGATTCGTACTCCTTCACTGAAAAGAGATTGGTATGGTCGGAGCAGTCCTCTCTCGGAAAACAGCAGATTCATTGCCATTATAAATTTCCGCGATTCATCCCAGCCCTGAAGGGCTGAGGGTTCACGGCATCTTTACACTAAAATCTATCCAGCGAAGCTGCCTTGGATTTTGATTTCTTCCCCTTCCCCCCCTTCCCTTTTTTCGAGGGCTTGTCAGGTTTCTGTTCGGAGCCGTTCTTCTTTGCGACCGTGATCTCCATGCCAGCCTCCACTCGCAGGTCTGCCATGTCTGTCTTCATGAGTCTCGCGGTCGAGGGCGAGAATATCGGGTCCATCCTTGCGACGAGCTCCGTGGATTTCGCCCCGTATGAAACAGTGACAGGCATGCACTCATCCAGCTTGAGCGACCTGAAGCTGTCGCTGTCCAGTTTTACAATGCCCTTCCCGTCGATGCTGCTGGCCACAACCTTTAAACGCAAATCATTCGGCATTAGCCACCCCGACGGTGTATCGTTGACGGGGTTTAAAAGGTTATGTTGCGGAATGCTGGCCCGAGAGATTTTCCGCTGCCTGAACTGTATTGGTCATCAGCATGGCGATTGTCAGTTTCCCAACGCCGCCCGGCACGGGCGTGATGGCTTTCGCAACCTTTTTCACTGCTTCGAAGTCGACGTCGCCCACAAGCCTGTAGCCCTTCTCGGCCTTGGCGTCCGCGACCCGGTTGATTCCGACGTCTATCACGACCGCACCCTTCTTCACCATGCGAGCCCCGATGAATTTGGGTTTGCCTATGGCCGCAATCAGGATGTCGGCCTGCTTTGCTATCGATGCCATCTTCTTCGTGTGAGAATGACAAACAGTCACAGTGGCGTCAGCGCCCTTCTGTTTCTGCATGAGCATCGCAGCCATGGGCTTTCCGACTATGTTGCTGCGGCCGATGATGACCGCATGTTTTCCGGCGGGGTCTATGTGGTTCTTTTCGAGCAAAGCCATGATGCCGTTCGGGGTGCACGGCCGGAAGCATTCTCGCCCTGCCAGAAGCCGGCCCATGTTTACCGGCGTGAACCCGTCCACGTCCTTCTCCGGGGCTATGGCCTCGAGAACGGCGTTCTCGTCTATGTGCTTGGGCATGGGCATCTGCACTAGTATCCCGTGCACCTTCGGGTTTGCATTGAGGCCGGAAATGACGGTGAGAAGGTCTTTCTGGTTTGTCCCCTCAGCGAGCATGACTGTCTCGGAGCGCATGCCCAATCGCTCGCAGGCCTTGCCCTTGCTTTTCACATAGGACAGGGAGGCTGGATCCTCCCCGAGTATGATGACGCTCAGCCTAGGGTATGTCCCCTTCTTTACAAGTCTGGCTATGCGGGGTTTCAGCCCGTCCATGAGCTGTTGGGAAAGATCTGTACCGTCTAAAATCTTGGCGCTCATCCCACTGCAATAGGAGAAAAGTCTATTTTAACATTGGGAATGGGGGACCTATGCCCGGACGCATGACCATCGGACTGTACAATACCTATGATCCGAACAAATTCAGGGAGGCGCACCGCAGGGTGCTGGCCAGAAGCGGTCCTGTGGCGCTTGCCTTCGGCTGCAACCTAGCCACTTTCGGCTTTCCCTACGAGAAGGAGATGAGAACGCCCCAGGAAATCGTCGATTGGCTTTCGACAACCACCACGATCGGGGAAGGGGGCGAGTACCTGATTGAACTGGCCAAGGCCGGGAGGTTCTCGATCTTTGACAAGCCTGGGAAGGGATTCCCCCCGCAGTTCGGGGAACTCATCGTCACAACTAGGAAACCAGAGCCTGAGAAGGCCATTTCCCCCAAAAAAGTCGCGGAGATGGTGAAGGGCGGCCAATCTGTTCTGCTGCTGTTCGGGCTCGGGCCGCACGGTTTGCCGAAAGAAATATTCAAGGTCGGCAAATACCACATGGACATTACCGGCCAGGGGATTTCCATGGAAACGGCCACGGCCATTGGGGCTGTGCCCGCGGTGCTGAGGACGATGCTGGGCTAATCCCGCACAATTCCGAACCCAAACTGATCGACAATCAGCGGGAAATAGTCGCGCTCATGGTTCGTCTCTCTCATCTTCACGACTCCGAGGAATAAATTCGCGCGGTTGGCGTATTCCTCGGTCTTGATGTGTATGATGCCGTCCACGAGGAACTCCTCGACTCCGAACTGGCTGAACTGGGACTGCTCCACGCCGTACATCTCGGAAATCAGGAACACAGTGAGGCCCAGGTCCCGCAGCTTCTCGAAGAAGAAGAACAGCTCGCTCCTCGGGTTCTTGAATGTGGTGAGTGAATAGAGGGCCGAGAGAGAATCAATCACGACCGCATCGCAGCCGTAGCTCTCCTTGTAGCTCTTCAGCTGGTTGAGTATGGATTTGGGCCAGTCTATTGCCTGGATTGTCTCGGAATCTGTTTCCTTCCTCAGGGCTGCCATGTCCACGACCACCATGTCGTCCATGTCGGAGACCATCATGTTCTTAGCGCTTTCCTTTTTGAGGCCCAGCTTCCTCATATGCTTCAGCAGGCTCTGCCGGCTCTGCTCCAGGCTCAAATAGATTGTCTTCCTGCCTTCCTTCTCCGACAGCTTGTGAAGAATGTAATATGCGAACGAGGATTTCATCGAGCCGGCGCGCCCGCATATCATCACTATGTGCCTGGCCGGAATTCCCCCTTCCAGCATATTGTCCAAACCGTCGACGTAAGTCGGGAGCCTGTCCTCCTCGCCGAGCTTCTCAAGGGCTATTTCGTTCGCCGGGTCCAGGGTCAGCGCCTTCTTGAAACATGATATAGCTCTGGTCTTCTGGTCCAACGCCAGAAGGGCCTGGCCCTTTCCGATCCAGGATTCGGCCATTTCCGGGTCGAGCGAGGTTATCTCGTCATATATGTCGAGCGCCATCTGGAATTTCTCCCTTCCCAGGTACACATCGGCCTTGGCCAACTTGGCTTTCATGTTCTTCGGGTTTTTCTCAATGAGGTCGTTGATTATCTGCAAAGCCTGGCCCCATTTGCCTTGTTTGTGAAGGTCAAGCCCGTTCGATAGAAGCATTTCGTCCTCGGACATCCGTTTTCCTGTCTCTGGGCGTGACCCGCGGGCGGGGGATTCGTTCAGATGCACGAGAATCTCCGCGGCAAGTTTTTTGCTGATGCCCTTGACCTCAGATAGTTGGTTAACCGAGGCTTCTGAAAGGGCGGTGATACTATGGTATCCAGCGTCGTAGAGCGCTCTGGCCTTGGCTATGTTGACGCCGGGAATTCCGTGAAATTCCTTCAGAACATCTTCGGACATTTGTTCACCTTTTGGAGGCTTCGGCCTTCACAATCTCCATGAGGCCTTTCCGTACTTTATCGGAGATGGACGGCCCCGCCATTTTCTGGCAGAGGTCGCATATGGCGCAGACCACCATGGCGTACTGCTCCTTCGTGAGCTCGCCCTTGGTCAGGTGAAGCTTTTCTTTCTGATTGTCAATGGTCCTCTTTGCCATGTCCCCGAACAGCGGTTGCATGAATTCAATCATCTTCTTTTCGGTAATGTTCGGCAAGTCTTGCCCCCAATTTCGCAATACCCGTAGATACATTTAATTATTAGTTTTTTCTATATGCTATTGTCGTCTGCAAAAGACGGCTCTGCGCCGGGACATGCTCGTTGCTCCGGGAACGCCTGGAACATGCAAAAATCTACAGAAAGCTAGATATAGGGGATGTCCTTAGCAGGGTAGCCGTGACGTTATTGTCACAGCGCCCCCCATCATATGCTTAAGCGTATATTTGGGGCAGGGCGGAGGCCGATAATGGCGGCATTCCCGTGCCGCACTTGGAAGGTACACATTGCGGGAAACCTATTTGGTTTTCCTTCGGCCTGTGATTCCAGTCATACGCCATATACAACCTGGACGTGTGTCAAGCCGATAGTCTTTGGCTAGCTACGCTGTCTGGGGGATGGCTCGGTTCGAGCACCGATGAAGGTCGTGCCAAGCAGCGATATGCGTTGGGTAGGCGCAAGGAACCTATGATCCAACGGTGACCTAATGGGACTTCCTACACTTTGGTGTAATCAGTAATGATAGGGAACGCGGGGGATTGAAGCATCTTAGTACCCGCAGGAAAAGAAATCAACAGAGATGCCGTGAATAAAGGCGATCGAAAACGGCAGAGAGCAAACTGAATCCCTCTGCGACAAGCAGAGGGAGATGTGGTGTTGTAGACTCTGTGTTTCCCTAACGAACGAACACGAAGTTCACTGGAACGTGACGCCGCAGAGGGTGACAGCCCCGTAGTGGCAAGTTCGTGGGATAACGGAGTATCTGGAGTATCGTGCGTTGGATATCGCGCGTGAATCTGGGGGGCATAAACCTCCAACTCTAAATATGACTCGAGACCGATAGCGCAATAGTAGCGTGAGCGAAAGCTGAAAAGTACTCTTAACGGAGGGTCAAAAGAGCCTGAAACCAGACAGTTATAGACTGATAAGGCATGAAAGCGACGAAGCACCGTGAGGTGTGGAGCAGTGTTTTATCGTCCGTTTCGAAAAACGGGCCAGGGAGTTCTGTTCAATGGCGAGGTTAAGCAATTCAATTGCGAAGCCGAAGGGAAACCGAATGTCCGCAGCCCTGTAAGGGGTGAGGGACGTCGTGTGCTCGCGATAGTCATTGAAGCGATACCCGAAGCCAGTTGATCTATGCGTGGGTAGGATGAAGCCCTTCGAAAGGAGGGTGGAGGTCCGAACCAGTGCTGATGTGCAAATCGCTTGGATAACCTGTGTATAGGGGTGAAAGGCCAATCTAAACTGGAAATAGCTGGTTCCTCTCGAAACTACTCGCAGGTAGATCTCAGCCCAGGTGGACGGTGTGGTAGAGATACTGATCGGGTGTTTAGGGGCCGAAAGGCCTCGGCACCCCGCCAAACTCCGAATGTGCCGTCGCCGTAGAAGCTGGGAGTGAGGGCATCTGGGGTAAGCTCGATGTCCATAAGGGTATGAACCCAACCCGATGTTAAGGTCCCCAAGTAGCGACTAAGTGTGAACTAAAAGGCGTTCATGGTCAAAAACAACTGGGAGGTGGGCTTAGAAGCAGCCACCCTTTAAAGATAGCGTAACAGCTCACCAGTCGAGATCATGGGCCCTGAAAATGGACGGGGCTAAAGTCGCTCACCGATACATCGGAATACCGAGAAGGTAATTTGATAGAGAGGTGTAGTGTGTGGGTAGAAGCTGGGCCGTGAGGTCCAGTGGACCGCATTCTAATAATGATCCTGGTAGGAGTAGCAGCAAAGTACGTGTGAGAATCCGTACCGCCGAAGGGGCTAGGGTTCCTCGACAATGTTCGTCAGTCGAGGGTTAGTCGATCCTAAGGTACTTCTTAATCTAAAGTATCGAAAGGGAAGCAGGTTAATATTCCTGCGCCGAAGGCGCTTTTGTCCACAATCGGACGCATCTGGGTATGCCTTACATGCTTGTCTGCATGTTTGCACTCATATATGCTGGGGAAGAATCGTAACGATGAGAACCCGGTGAAATTGTGCGAGGCTGACTAGTGCAGCTTCGGTTTATCCCCGGTGCCATTGAAAAGGATTGTGGTTACAGCGCTTTTGTCCGTACCCAGAACCGCCACTGGTGCCCCTAGGTGAGAAGCCTAAGGCGTGTCGGCATAATCCAGGCAAGGGAACTCGGCAAAATAGCCCCGTAACTTCGGGATAAGGGGTGCCAGCCATGAGAATGTCTGGTCGCAGTGACAAGGGGACTCCGACTGTTTAATAAAAACATAGGTGGCAGCTAGTCCGTATGGATTTGTATTGCCGCTGAAACCTGCCCAGTGACGGTATCTGAAACCCGGGTACAACCGGTAGAAGGACCGTTAAACGGCGGGGGTAACTATGACCCTCTTAAGGTAGCGTAATACCTTGCCGCTTAATTGGCGGCTTGCATGAAGGCCCAACGAGAGTCCTACTGTCCCTGCCTGGAAGCCGGTGAAACTGATTGTACCGGCGCACAATCCGGTACCTTCCACCTGAAAGCGAAGACCCCATGGAGCTTTACTGCAGCCTGTCGTTGTGTTACGATATTTGATGTGTAGAGTAGGCAGTAGACGTTGAATGCCGGGCGCCAGCTCGGAACTAGCCGAAAGTGAAACACTGCCCTTTGAGCATTGTAATACTTACTTTTACGGAAGGACACCGATAGGTGGGCAGTTTGGGTGGGGCGCCACGCCCTCGAAAAAATAACAAGGGCGCCCAAAGGTCGGCTCAGGCAGGTCAGAAATCTGCCGCTGAGTGCAAGGGCAAAAGCCGGCTTGACACGGATTAGCCCAACAATAATCCGTGATGCGAAAGCAAGGCCTAGCGAACCAACACATTTCATTTATGGGAGGTGTTGATAACAGAAAAGTTACCCTGGGGATAATTGAGTTGTCGCGGGCAAGAGTTCATATCGACCCCGCGGCTTGCTACTTCGATGTCGGTTCTTCCTATCCTGGTGGTGCAGCAGCTGCCAAGGGTGGGGTTGTTCGCCCATTAAAAGGGATCGTGAGCTGGGTTTACAACGTCGTGAGACAGTTGTGTTGCTTTTTGGTGGAAGTGTTTTGATGTCTGAGGGGAAAGTGCCTTTAGTACGAGAGGAACGGGGCATTGTGGCCACTAGTCTACCAGTTGTCTGACAAGGCATTGCTGGGCAGCCACGCCATAAGAGATAAGGGCTGAAAGCATCTAAGCCCGAAGCTTACCCTAAAAAGAGACATCTTAAAGTACTCATAGAAGATGAGATGATAGAGTTGGGGTGTAAGTGCGAAGTGCCTTGGTGCGACGCATTCAGCCCGCAACAACTAACAACTTTAGCCAAAACATACTAACGGCTTGGCAGTCAAACAGGTTGTGTATGGCATTTATCTATTTTTATTCTCAACATGTGTGAGCGTAAGCGCTGTCGATAAAAGCTGAACGAGAACCTGTTTGGCCAAGCCGGGAACGATGTGATAGCAGCTCCCAGAATGTGTGCAATTGCATTTTCGAGGCGTTTGCGGGCTGATTGCGCCCGGCCGAGTTCCGAATCCCTCTGATAGACACAGAGGAATTCGGCCAGGGTCGGAAAACTTTCTCAGAACAATCTGTTAACAATGTTTTCCGATTCCCAGCAATCCAAGCTCTGGCATGGGGGCGATTCGCTCTAACGTAAAGTCGAGAGTTCAGATGGAAAATGTATATGGCGTATGAATTTTGAGTAAATTTCATTATCTCACCCGATTAAAAAAATCGGGATCTTTTACTTTTGTTCTCAGAGTTAAAGCTCTTTCCATAAATGTTGATTCTCTAATCTGGGATGATACATAACGATATGTTTCCTCGATGTTATCACATAATTTCCCGTGTGCAATTTTCGCTTTATAAATACCTGTAAATACGTCAAGTGCAAATCGTGTAAATAAATCCTCTTTTCCATAAGTAACAATATTTTCCTTTACAGTAAAATCCATATTCTCGTAGTCGATTAAAATATCTGTACAAAAACGTAAGAGATTAAGCAAGCTATCTTGTTCTGCATCACAGTCTATGATTGGATTTTTTTCATATTTTGTGTCTTTAACTCCAGCGGCAAGGAAGGATAATCGTCTAATTATGCACCCATAACATGTGCCATCATGTGTTCCATACCCAACAGAAACACATGAATGACTTTTATCCATATAAGTGATATCTGGACATGCCATAAGAACCTCCGCTTTTGTTAAATTTTCATATGGTAATATTAAATCAAAGTCCCGATTTAATATCAATTTCATAATTTCCCTAGTTTTTTGCATCACAAATGGATGTGTTGTCATAGTTACCTGGTCAATTGGAGAAAAGGATGGTTGATACATGGTTGGACCACATTCTGAGACAATCAATCGTTTCCCATTCATCATATTGAGATATATACCACCATACATGCAATACAAAAATCCACGGATCTGAGAGTAACCATGCCTTTCCATAGGTGGAGCATATAAAATTTTTATTGGAATTTTCGCTTTCTGCTTCATGATAGTGTTTATTTCATTATATATGTGAACATTTCGTGTTTGATCAACGTGTGCAACAAAAACCCCAACTAAATTTCCATCATATTGTTTATTCGCTCTTAAAATTCCTGATAAACTATCTACTCCAGCAGAGAATAAACAGATATTATCACACTTGGTTATCTGAACCTCTTTTCTCCGTTTATACTTATTAGTATCTTTAACGATAAAATCAATTTCAACATCACTCATAAGCGCGAAATCCATTAATTGTTGAATGTGTATTTTCAATTGCTTTAAGTCTGTATTTGAATCTAAAAATTCTGATACAGGTATTTCTATAGGTGTGTCAATGGTTTCTCCTCGCTTTAATATTCTTTCAATATTAAAAATATATGATGAAATATTTAAGATATCACGTTCTAATGTAAAGTTTGATGCATTCAAGAAAGCCATCTCTTGATTGGGAGAGGTAAAATAGAGATCTTTTTCAAACTCACGTTTTACCATTGTCTCCCTCCATTGTCAGTAAAAGAAGTTTCGATGCCAGATAGCTACTCTGGCGAATAGAAATGGGTTGTTTATTATATTTATCCATGAATTTATTTGAAAATTTTATGGAAAATAGTTTATATTGTTTTTCGATTTCTTTCTGCTTTGGGATATTAATAGAATAGAAATATAAACTTGAATTCTGTGACCGTACTGTTGATAATAATTGCTTGTATAAAATATCTGCAAAAAACATTGTGGCTGTTGAATGAAAATCTGGACTTGGATTTTTTAAATGATTGATGAACGTTGTAATATACATTCGATCTATTTCTTTTGTTGTTTTAATATCTTTTTGTGCTTTATATTTGATCCAGTCATGAGCAATTTGAGCAATTAAGTAATCTCTCGAATGTAATTTTTGATTTTCATAATTATTATAAAATTTTAGTAGTTCAAGACCATATACTAAAGTTAACATAGCAGGTGGGCTGGAAGCCAATAATTTTATTGATGATAATGTGATTTCGGTTACATCTTCTTTTTTTAATGATGTAGTCAAATTCCCCTTTAAATGATTTAGACTGGGGTTGTTCCCAGTAATTATGCTAATCGATGATGATTTGCGGCCCCCCATAGTTCACCTAAAAAGTTTCCTTCCAACAAAACCCATTGGATGAACATGTGCCTCAGACTTTAGAATCTGAATATCATTTACTAGGCCATGTTGAAGATCAATGAATTTTTTCTCGATCATATTTAATCTTTCATCCAGTTTATCATTTTTACCTTTTAGTTCAGAAATATCCTTGTGAATCAAATCTAATTTCTCAAATTTGCCCTCTAATGAACTTATTCTTGAGGATAACTCAGAATAATGGTCTTCTGTCTTTTCGGTTTTGTGTTCACTTTTGGATTTGCCATATATCATTAGGGACACAAAAATCGCGATTATGGCCACGACAAACGAACATATTGCGATGATTTCCACGGTTGTCATTATTTCCCCTCCGCCCTCCAAGGCACCCCCTCATCCCCTCCCCTCCCTAAAAACCTTATCATGATGAAAAATAGCATGCTGCAAACTACTACCTCGCGACAACCTTCATATCCCTCGATCTCCATTGTCCGTTCATGCCCCCCGGTGCCGTCAAGACCGTCCGCGATCTGATATTCTGGCAATACGCTAAACTGATTTCAGAATCCTCGGGTTTCGGAAAGACTAACTACGGCTTCATCATGAGCAAGTTCAAGGAGCTGCAGTCGGGCAAGATCCAGTGGTCAGGTTCCATCCGGGAGTATATCAAGGAGCGGGAAGTGGGGAACAAATGCGTCTATTGTGGCGCGACAGGAAAGCTGAGCGTGGACCATCTCATACCCTGCGACAAATGCGGCCCTGAGACCGGAGACAATGCCGTGCTGGCCTGCCAGCATTGCAATTCCTCGAAAGGCGACAAGGGCGTCTATGAATGGTACGAACTGGAGAAGAAGGACGACCTGCCGAGGATCGTGGAGGGCAAATACCTGAAACTCCTTTACGGCATCCACGAGGAATTGGGGACGCTGGATGCGGGAAGGAAGGACATTGAGCGGCTGTGCGCCTATTGCGGCGGGAAATGCGATAAATCTGAACTGACCGTCTATTGTGCGGAAGGCGTCTTGAACAGATTCAAGCAATAGCTCGGACAGATCCCCTCCTATACCCTCGCCCACCTACCTTTTCGTGCTTCTCGAAATCCAATTACACATTCGCCGCAACCTTACTCGCCAGCGCTCTAACAAATGTCTCAATGCCAGTAATATCACTCATACAGCGATATTCACCAGCTCTGCTTGTTTCTCTTTTTGTTAGTATGAGAGATGCCGAATCATACAATCCTTCTTGAATGATCTTTCTGCAGAATATTTCATATCTCTTTGCGTAACTCGTATTATTGAATTCTGGGAAAGCTGGGAAATGTGGAGAAATAAACTTCACATCAGACATCGATTTCTCACATTCCTCTAACACAAAAAGGTAACCTAAAAAAGGCTTAGTTGATTCTTTGAATGCCCCCTTTTTAAAAGCGGCCAGAATGTCAGTTGAATTCCCAAGTGCTTCTTCAACTCGGTTGTTGAAATTATTTCCGAATGAGGGCCCCACTTGAGATTTTAATTCGATTACCGCAATTAGCTTATTGTTCTTCACAACAATCAGGTCCCAATTCTTGGTTGGTCGATAATATCCAGGAAGGTTTATCTCATTTCTTCCGGTATGGAAAATATTACTTTCATGGAGCCCGTTATCGAGTATTATTTGCTTTACCATTCTGGAAAATCCATCCATGTTTTTACCTGCGGTAACACTTGAACGATTTCCCTGGTCAGATATTCCTCGTGATTCTTGACTTTGTGCTGCTGTTTCTCGCGACTGCCAAAAATGTTTAATTGCCTCGTGTGTTAATTTGTCATAGTTGGATATGTTTATCGGCATATTCTTAGCTCCTAAATACATTGACCGTATGATTACGGTATATTTTACTTGATTCTTTATTAAATCTAGAAAGTGCCATACTCAAGTAATAATTGTCTAGTTCAATACCGATGCTGTTTCGCCCAGTCATCCAAGATGCCAAAGAAGTGGTGCCTGTTCCAAGAAATGGATCGACAACGGTATCACCAACAAAACTGAACATTTTTACTAGCCGTGTAGCCAACTCTAATGGAAATGGCGCGGGATGCTTCTTCGTTGAAGCTCCGGTAATATCAGCCCAGATTTGATTGAACCACTTCTTTTGGTCTTTGTTGGAGATTACGCTGTATTTCCTCTCAAGAAATGACGGATTTCTATAGCCCCCGGATTTACGCTCCATTAATATGTACTCTATGTCATTTTTTATAATTGCGTTCGGTTCATATGGTTTCCCTAAAAAGCTTGAGCCATTGGGAGATTCAAATTTGGCATTTGATATTTTGAACCAGATAATTGGGGCTAAATTATCATATCCGATTTTTCGACATATCTCCTGAATGGAGGCGTGCAAAGGAACAACGGTATGTCTTCCATTGTTCTTTTTTCGAGAGCGGCATACATCCCCGACAACACAGACCAATCGGCCACCTGGGACAAGGATTCTGTAACATTCCTTCCAGACCTTTTCAAGCTCTGATAGAAAAGAATCATAGTTTGCGATATTTCCTAATTGATCCTCATTGTCATTATACTTTTTCAGATTCCAATATGGGGGCGATGTTACTACCAAGTGAACTGATTCATTAGGAATGAAGCTTAAATTAGTAGAGTTTGCCAGATGGAAGTTATGAACTGTTGGTAATGATGGCAAAATTGTATTTATTTGTTTTAGTAATAAAGGATTGTTTGCCATATTAGGAATTGCGTCTTGGTTGTAGGCTATGGATAATAGTTCTTCAGGTGCATATGCCTTAAGGATTTTATCCTTATTTGTAGTGTTGAAATTGATGTTTTTTTCCATTATATCTACATTACATTCGTGGTTATAAGTTTGTTGGGCATCATATGTTGAAATGGCATCATTCATTAGGTCCTCAGTTTTGGAGTTCATACAGCGTAAATAGATGTCCGTCATATATATGCAGTATCAGAAGGTCCCCGAAAGTGTTCTGAATCCCACACCCTTTTCAACCCCCGCTTCAATCCCCCTCCTCATGAAAATTGAGTCACAGTATCATAAGGCAATCCGCCTCTCCCTCCTCGCCCGCCTTCGTGAATCCGGTCTGGACCCCATGTCATCCCACGATGCCGATCACCCGGAAATCCATTTCTACCACGGTTCCAAGCCAGAGGAAAGAATTCACCTGGCCGACCCCGATATCCTAGTTCAGGACGACAACCGCTTCCTCGCCATCGAGATCGAGCTGAGCCTCAGCCCCAAGCACCTGCTAGGCGTTGCCTTCGCGGTGAGCCGGTGCACGCACTACAAGGTGGGAGACGGGGAGATGTTGCCGCTGGGCAAGTTCGATTTCCTGCTGGTGGTGCCTTCAACCGAGGTGAAGAAAAAGGGCTCACACAGGCCGAAACAGCTCCAATTTGTCGAGGATGCGCTTCAAGGGCTGGCCGATTTCAAGTCGGCTCATATTGTGGCCGATGACATGGTTTGGGAATGCCTGAAGAAATGGCAGGATGGTTAGACTCCTTCATCCCATCTCGCCTCGACATCCGAACTTCGTTCCAAATGCCCGCAGGGCTTTGGATACCGACAAAAACAGGCGGGGCATGTTTCAGCGAACAGGATTAGACAACTTCACCAGAGGGATCTTTGCCTTCTCAACCTTTGCAGCCTGGTGCCCCCCGGGCATCGACCCGGTGATCTTGCCGTCGACTATGGTCATGACCGTGTTCGATATCTTGGCGACCCGCTGGTCGTGGGTGACTATCACTATCGTCTTCCCGTAGTCGTCCCGGAGCTTGTCCAGGAGATGCAGTATCTGCTGCCCCGTTGCGGAGTCCAGCTCCCCGGTCGGCTCGTCCGCCAGCAATATCTTCGGATCGTTGGCGAGCGCGGTCGCGAGGCCGATTCTCTGCTGCTCCCCTCCCGAAAGCTCGTCCGGCTTGTGGGCCGCCCGCTCGGCCATTCCGACGATCTTCAGCAGGCTGTCGGTGCGGGCCTTTATTTGCGCGGACGGCTTGCCCATGAGGCGCATGGGCAGTTCCACGTTCTCCCTGGCAGTCAGCGTCGGGACCAGGTTGAAGAACTGGAAGACTATGCCCACTGTCTCGCGCCTGTGCTTCACGAGGTCCGCGTCGCTCAGGTCGACCAGGTTCACGCCGTCGATTTTCACCGAGCCGGCTGTCGGTCTGTCCAGGCCTCCGAGGATGTTCAGAAGCGTCGTTTTCCCGCAGCCCGACGGCCCCATTATGGCGAGTATCTCGCCTCCGCGTATAGTGCAGTCCAGCCCTCTCAGGGCTATTGTCTCGGCCTTTCCCGTCTTATAGACCTTGATGAGGTCTTTGATCACAATGTCCGGCATATCAACCACCTCTTATCCTCAGAACCTCTGACAATTTTATCTTCCCCGCGCGCGACGTGGCGAGCAGCGACGCCAGCAGCAGCGAGGCAACGGAAATTACGAATATGATCAACGTGCCCAGGGAAATGACTATGCTCCTGTCGACAGCGCTCGGGCCGTCGCCAGTGAGGAGCTTGTTGAACAGGTATGCCGTGAGGAGCCCTATCGAGGCTCCGACCAGGAGCCCCAGCGACATTATTGACACGGACTCGCCTATGAGGACCTTCCTGACCTGGCGGCTGGATGCGCCTCTGGCCATGATGCAGGCCAGCTCATGCTCGCGGTCCATCACGGCAACGAATATTATCAGGCCGACGCCGACCGACATGGTCACAATGGACAGCACGTACTCCGTATAGAGGAAATCCGACAGGGAGCGGAAGCCGGGTTGCGCATCCAGGTCGGCCAGCCGCTCTTCCAGGAGTCGGACTGAGGCCGTGTAGTTCCTAGCCGCGAACCTCTGCTCTACCGCATCCCGGACTGAAGCGCCGTCCGCCCCTTCCCCGAAGCCGAGTATTGCGCCTCTCCAGAATGAATCCACGGTGATGTTGTTTGCAGCAAGAAACGAGAGCGAGCTGCCGTCCACGAACATGTTGGCCATTGAGAGCCCCGGAAGGCCTTTGACCAATCCGACCACGTTCATGCGGAACCGGTACTGGGTGTACGACTGATCGACCATGCTGTCGACCAAGACCAGCACATTCTCGCCTACAAGGATGTCGTTCTGTTCCGCGACCTCCTCGGTCAGGAGCGCCGTGCCGTTTTGTTCGAGGTCCAGCAGCATCTCGTTCCCGCCCCCGAGGAAATAAGACCTGCCCGGCTTCACGCTATCCAGATAATCCGAGGGGTCGATTGCTGCCACCGTGACGTAAGTCTGGCCGGCGTAACCGTCGATCCCCATTTGATAATTGACATATGCGGCGGAGCTTTCGACTCCGGACACCGTAGCAAGAGATTTGATGGCGGCCGCACTGATGGGTTGCTCCGTGTATTGCCAATTGTAAACCTCCACATTGGCATCGCCGCCGATTTCGTATCTGACGCAGTCGCGCTCGTACACCACAGACGAGTCCGCGGTGATGGATATGAAGAGCGCGAACGCGAGGGAGAGCGAGATTATGATGCACAGGTTTGACGCCCGCCTCGGATTCCTCGCTATATTCCTGTCCACCAGATAATGCAGTTCTTTAGTCCACGGCTTGACGATCCGCGTGAACTTCGTGTAGAGCTTCCGCGTCCCTCTGGTCAGCAATCTTACGAGGCCGAAGGACAGCAGGAAAGGCATCACGAAGATGAGCAGGGAGCCGACAGTAAGGAGGACGGTGACAATCGCCTCCACAATCCAGGAATACCCTGAATTCTCCGCCCAATCTGCCCCGGCCATGATGCTTAAAATGCTCCACGCGGAAACGCCCACCATCGCGACATCCTTCCATGGCTTGTAATCCAATCGCACCGCTGCTGGCGAGTAGTGATGAAGTGTCTCCGCGACATTCATCCTCGCAACCTTCTTGAACGAGCTATAGCTGGAAACCAGCATCAGCAATACCCCGAAGAATATGGCCATGACTATCGTTTCGAAGGATATGTGCAGGTCGGTGAGCGAGATGTCCCCCGGCGTCAGCTCGAACGGGCTCGAAGATATCGCCATCGTCGAACCCAATAGGAACCTGCTGACAACGACTCCGATGAGGAGTCCGGCAATCCCGGCAACCGAGCCCAATGTTAGCGCCTCGATGGCCAGTGATCCGAAAACCTGTCTGTTGCTGGCGCCCCTCGACTTCAGGATTCCTGCCTCCCGCCTCCGGCTCGTCACCCCCAGCTCCACGCCCACCACGGAAAGGTACGTGCCGAGGGCGATGACCGGCAGAGAGAAGGCCACGAATAGGAGCTTATTGTACTCGAACTCCTGGCCGAGGTTTTTCAGGGGCCAGACCAAACCGCTCTCATATACGGTCAAATCGTAGCCCGCGCTTTGGACCCGGAGTCTGCGCTCCATGAATGACAGGCTGTCAACCGTTTCGGTGATGTCCGCAAGGCTGATGACGGCGTCCCTGTCGATCCACACGAGGAACTCCAGATAAGTCCTGACTTGGGCGCCCGCGTTCCGGGTCATTTGGAGCATCGCCCCCATATCGGACATATTGAAGAATATCGGGGAGACGAACGATGCGCCGCCGGCTTCAAGGTTAAGGACGACTGCCCTCTCGTCGAAGCTGTTATCGGTACGCTCCTGGCTCCATATGCCGGAAACCATGTAGGACAGGTTCAGGTAGGTATTGTTCCCCACCCATGTGTCATTGACCGGATCATAGTAAATATTGTAGATCGCCGTGCTCAACGAGATGTTCTGGCCGGTCGTGAGGTTGAGCGAGGCGGCGACATCCTCCGGCACTGCGACCGTCCCTGGTCCGGGCGGCGCTCCGCTGAGCCTGAAAGACTCACGGAACCTGGCGCTGTCCGTCGGGAGGAAAAACGCAGGCGACTGGCTGAACCACGGGGACTGGTATTCCTTGCCTGCGGAATTGAGGAGGCTGAAACCGTCGACTATCACGGTAGGCGAAACCAGTTCGACGTCCTGGACTGATGCGAGCGCATCCGCCCGGTCCTTCAAATACGCTGAGTTTGTCGAGAAATTCGCCTTGTTGTCCACAGCAACGAAGTCCACGGGAACCTCCCTGAGTGTGGCCCTGAGGAATGCGGAGGCTGAAGAGTCGACCGCTATCGAAGAGCCGGTGACGAGGGAGAGGGCAAGCACGATTCCCACAATGGCATAAAGCGACCTCCGCCTGTTCCGCAAGATTGATTCCAGGGAGTACTTGATAAACGAGGCTCCGCTCACCTACTCACTCCTCACGAGCCAGACATGACGCCGTTCTATTAGAACATTGTGTTTCAGAGGCCATGCGTCCTCCGCGAATGAATGCGCGTTGGGCAACGATGTAGGAATGGTTTGCCCGCGGAAGCCAACCTGCAGTTGATTGGGCTCCCAGGACCAATCAACCCGTTCCGAACCGCAGGTTCGGATGGAGCTAAAAACCACCGCACCCCGGGCATCCGGGCAGGCTTTCGTCATACATCCTCCCGCAATGCGAGCATTTGATCATGTTGACCTCCTGGCCAGGCGGCACAGGCGGAAAAGAAGTGGAGCTTGCATATGTGTAGGGGGGTGGTTCTGGCCTTGAACGAACGATGATTGCCCTGCCGAACAGCCTGAGCCATATCACGACGACAATAATGATTATTATTGTGCAGCAGCAGAGTTCAGTCAGCATTCCAGCTCCGTCCGGAACACTGTCACGGCCTTCCCTGTGATGAACACCCTGTCCCCCTTCAGCTCGACCGTCATCTCCCCGCCCCTCTTCGAGGCCTGGTACGCAGTCATCTTTGTCTTCCCCAGAATCCTGGACCAATAGGGCGCCAGCACAGCGTGTGATGACCCGGTGACAGGGTCCTCGTTGACTCCCACCCAGGGCGCGAAGAACCTTGACTGGAAATCGTGGGTCTCGCTCCGGGATGTGATTATCACGCCGATCAATTCAGCGGGTTGGTATTCCAGCATCTTGCTGAAATCCGGACGGATTTCTATAATCCTGGCCGGGTCCTTCAGGTGGACCAGGAACTTGTTCCGTACTTTGCAGAACATCGTGGTTTGGATTTCCTCTCGGGAGATTCCAAGGGATTCGAATATGGCCTGCGGCAACTCTGCGGGCTCTGGGTTCCCTACCGGAAAGTCCAGTGTGATGCCTTCTGCGGATTTCCGAGCCAGGAGGAGACCGCTCTTGGTCCTGAATCTGATTTCCATGCCCTTGAAACCTATCTCGTTGAACATGACATGTGCTGCGGCCAGTGTCGCGTGGCCGCACAATGCGACCTCGTGTGTGGGCGTAAACCATCGCAGCCTGTGCTCGAGCCCCTGCTGGCGCACGAATGCTGTTTCCGAGAGGTTCATCTCCATGGCTATGTCCCGCATAGCCTCCTCGGGCAGGCCCCGGGTCATGATAAGGACGCCAGCCGGGTTGCCTTTGAACATCTGGCTTGTGAACGAGTCCACCTGGTAGAGCTTCATTTTCATAGATTCCATGGGTAACCGACATGTCAATTACCCAAGGTGTTAAAACCTTTTGACCGAGGGGATTTTAACCAGGGAGACATATTGGGTCATATGGATTTCGAGGCCGTCATCAGGAGGGACCATCCGCGACTGAATATATCCAAATTCAATCGTATTTCAGGCGGTTGGGCTTCCGACACATTTGAGGTAAATGAAAAATACATATTCCGATTTCCGAGGCTGGCGCCGAGTAAGTCCAACCTTCGCAAGGAAATTCGCCTGCTGCCTGCATTAGCCCAAACATTGAACTTCAAAGTTCCGGATTTCGAGTTTGTGAACGAAGATGTGCCCTATGTAGGTTACAAGAAGATTGAGGGCATTCAAATCAACAAATGCGACCTGGATTCAGACGAACTGGCCAAGGACATTGCACAATGCATCCTCCAGATTCATGGGTTTCCCCGTAAAAGAGCATTGGAAAAGAGTGTTCAGGAAATCGATTGGTATCGAAATTATACGAATTTCTACGAAAAAATACAGAACGAATGTTTTCAGTATCTTGATGAGGCAGTGCAAAAAAATGCATCAGCGCTTTTTGAGTCATTCCTTGGAGAAAAAGAGAATTTCACTTTCGTGCCTAAATTTATTCACCAGGACCTGAGCGCGGAAGCGCATATCCTGTGTGATTTTAAAACCAACAGAGTGGTCGGCATCATAGACTGGGAGGACGCCTGCATAGGCGACCCAGCCATTGACTTCACTGGCATCCTGTGGGACTGCGGGGAGAAATTTGCAGAACAGGTAATCCGGCATTACGGGAAACTGGGAGGTGTTTTGGATGGTTCATTCAGAGACAGGAACAGGTTTTACAGGAACATAGGAAGCTTTCATGAAATACTATACGGCCTGGAAATAGAGAGTTCGGAGCAGATAATGAAAGGCGTTGGGAAGGTCACGGCTGAGTTCTCGGAACCGATTTAATCTTCCCTGGTCATGACTGTGTACAGGGCCTTCGTGCCCTTGAGCATGTTATGGAGTTCATCCAGGATGCGCGAGTAATCCTCCGGCGTGGCGAAATCGATGACGAAGTCATAATACCCGACACTCGGCCTGAAGCCCATCTTCCTGGCCCTCTTGATTATCTCGAGCGTGGGCAGGCCGTCGCTGTTGAAATACAATTTGAGATACAACTTCATTTAAACCCGGAAGTAATCGGATTGAGAGATATTAAATCTTGTGCTTGGCTGGACGGACGAACACTCAATAGGTATCCAGGGCGAACACCTGGAACCTGTCTTTGTCCAGCCCGAGCATGGACTTCACCTGCCTCTGGCTCATTTTGCCTCTGGCATCCATGGCCATCAGAACGCCCCAGCTCTCCATCGGCCTGAATCCGCATTTGGTAAACCTATCCTCATGGCTCCATCTGCCTGTGAAAGACCGCAGGATGAAATCCCTTGGGAACTTTGCCTCCAGGGCTCGGGCGCATGGCGCCAAATCCCTCATGTCCGGTGTGGCCAGCTCCCTTATCCCGATATAGTGTTTGTCCATCCTTAATAATGCGTATCCGATCGGTTCCCCGTCTCTGAGAAACGTGACAGCCTTGGCATAGCCTCCGTCCCCCCATGAGCTCCTGAGGCGTGGATAATCTTTAGGCCTATGGATAAAACCAAGCTGGCCTTCGGAGAATTCCTTGAACAAAGCATCGCCGCTGTCCACTCTGTGTCTTCTGATTTTCAGGGCGATGTCGCCCGCAGATTGCTTCTGCCCCTTCTTCAGACCCCAGTTGAACGGCATCATCTCATAGTACCCGAGCTTCGGATACATCGAATAGGCCACCAGGGTCTTGCTAGTCCCGAGGATGAAGACTTCGATGCCGTCATCCAGCATCTGCTTGTGAACCTTTTTCATCAGGGCCTTTGCGTAACCCCTCCTGGCATGGCTGGGCATTCCGGCGACAGCTTCAACGAATCCTGCTTTCACCTTCCCTTCGGTGGTTTCGATTGTGGGGTAGGCGGCACCTACCTGGGTAACAACCTTTTTCCCTTCGAGGGCGAACATCCTGAACCAAGGGGAGCAGAAAGGATCGGTTTTTCTTATCTTTGACGCGAGTTTCCTATCCGTGAAAGCGCCGTGGCTCACCAGCATTATCTCGTTGGCCTGCTCCGGGTCCACCTCGTCGTAGAACTTGAATTGCATGGCGGTTGGAGAGGCCAGCCTGATAAATAAGGTTTGCTGGTCTCAATCCAGGTGGCGACATATCTCCAGGCACCCCAGGTATTTTCCTCCCTTGTCCCTCAAAGCCATGTAAACTATCTCGACCCTACCGGGCGTCCTGTCTGGCCTGAGTCTTTCTATGACCGTCACTTCGGAATCAATCTTTCCGGATTTCATGTCGCCGAGAAGCCGGTCGATGCGGGCATGGCTTTTAGGGGGATGGCATTTCCTGACATCCTGGCCCAGTATCGAGTCCGGGCGGTCGAAGATATGGTTCCTGGCATGTGTCCAGGCGATGATTCGGTCATTGGCGTCGGTCAGGGTTATCTCCAACGGCAGGCTGTCAAGAACCTGGGAAAGCATCTTTTCGGGAATGTTTCCTTTCATTTCATCCTCTCCATGATTTGATTTCCTGGCATTTATAGCATTTTCCGTTGTGTACGCAGAGCAAGCCCCCGCAGCTGGAGCATTTCCACTTTTTCCGCTCGGTCGACAGGAACTGCTCCATCCCGTGTTTCTTTATCTTCTTCAGGTTCCCGATAGGGCTCTCCTTCAGAGGATATGCGGTCATGTACCTCCTCTCGAGCCTTTCGGAGAATTCGCAAGGGAATAGGCTGCATTCCGTGCAGAACCTGACCTTGTTTATCATGCCGTGCTCATGGCACCTGGTGCATTTCCTCTTCCTGGGTCTGCATCCGACGCAATGGTGTATTTTACGCCGTTCTTCGGGAATCCCGTTCGAATGGGCAAGGTACGAACTGCAAATGCCGCAGTTGATTCCGCAAGGCGCAATCAGGTCAGGCCTCAGCCCCTCTTCCGGAACCTGGGACGGAATCGCGTTGCACTCCTTCCACCTGAAGCATGTTGTGAGGTGGTCGTTGACCATCCCTGTTGCCTGCATGTGCGCGTACACGACAGTCGGCCCGACAAACTTGAAGCCCCTGGATTTCAGGTCTTTGCTTATCTTCTCAGCAAGTTTAGTCTTGGCCGGTATTTCTCGGTCTGTTTTCCATCTGTTGATTATGGACTCGCCCTTTACGAAGCCCCAGATGTAGTTGTCAAATGTGCCGAATTCCCTCTGCACCTTCAGGAAGGCATGTGCATTGGTCATGGCGGCCAGGATCTTCATCCTATTCCTGATTATGCCGGAGTCCTCCATCAGCGATTGGATTTTCCTCGGCCCGTACTTCGAGACCTTGACAGGGTCGAAACAGTCGAATGCCTTGCGGAAATTGTCCCGTTTATTCAGAATGCAGTGCCAGCTCAGCCCAGCCTGGAATCCCTCCAGTATGAGGAACTCGAACAGCAGTTTATCGTCGTGCACTGGCAATCCCCATTCCTCGTCATGGTATCTGACGTAGAATTCATCCCCCGAGGCCCAGAAGCACCTGCGCGTTTCCATATTGTCAAAGCCCAATCTCCGTTCTGGTGCAAATAAATTATTATTGCTCGGATGCTTCACCGGCGCGATACTATGAAACAACTCGGCCGCAAGGATGTTATTGATGCGCTGGTGAACGCCCTCGAACCCCTGGATTATGTTTATGCCTTGTGGGAAGGCGGCGCGGTCGGTTTCGGCAGGGCCGATGAATGGTCCGACATAGATGCCCAGGCAATAGTGGACGATGGCAGAGTGGAAGACGTATTCGCAGCGGTTGATATGGCTGTTGAGAAACTCGGGGACACAGTGGCCAAGTTCAGGCTTCCGGAACCAACCTGGCACGGGCATTCGCAGTGCTTCTACAAGCTGAAGAACGCGAGCCCGTTCATGCTAATTGACTTGGCTATAATGAAGGAGCACACGGAGGCAGATAAATTCGATGTCTGGGCCACGCACGGCATGCCGATTGTCAAATTCGACAAGAAAGGCCTGATAAAGGAAAAGGAGCTTGACCCAGAGACCCATGCCGGGGCAATAATGAAGAGGCTGGAGACTCTTATAAGCCTATTCGAGATTTTCCACATCATGCCGATGAAGGAAACAAACCGCGGCAATCATATTGAGGCGCTGTTCTTCTACCTGAGCCAGACCTATCGTCCTCTGGTCGAAGCGCTGAGGATGAAGCACTGCCCCCAGCGGTATAACTATGCCACAAGGTATGTCTATTACGACCTGCCCGATGACGTGGTGAAGAGGCTGGAAACGCTGACTTTCTTCCGACCCGAGGAGATGGAGGAAAAGGTAGGTGAAGTGAGGGAGTGGTTCAGGGAAGTGGCCGGCAGCATCTCGGTTGAAGAGATACAGCAGAAGCTTTCCGGACAAGAATTATAAACCGCCATGGCATCTGGCCTCCGATGAGCAGACTGTACCTCCTGGGCGGAGAGGACACGAGGAAGAGGATGTCCAGACACATCATGGAGAGGGCCATCAGGGAAGCGGGCCCACGCCCCACCGTGCTGATAATACCATGGACGGGCGAGTCTGACGACAGCGAGGGCGAGTACAGGGCCGTGATAACGGAATATTTCATGGATATTGGGGCCGAAACCGTCCAATTTGCCGAGACCTGGGACACATACGGGGCCTTGGAAAAGAAAGCCAGGTCCTCGAATCTCATTTACCTGCCCGGAGGCAACCCGGCCGTTCTGGTGGACAGGATGCTGGTTTCCAGGGGCGACGAGATTCTGGCCGGTTACGAAGGTGTGATAGTGGGCAACAGCGCAGGCGCGCTGGCGCTGTGCAGGAAGTACGCTGCGGTCGTGGGACAGAGGGACACGGTGGAAACGAGGTTCTTCACGGGATTCGGCGAGCTGGACTTTGCTGTTTCCGTACATTACATGTCAGACGACAATACGCAGTCAGGCATATCCCCGGACAGCGAGCTTCTTGCCCTGTCAGAGAAGTCTGCCACCAAGATTTTTGCAATCTCCGACAACAGCGCCCTGATTTATGAAAAGGGCAAGCTCGAGTTTGTAGGATACGTGTTCCAGTTCCACAGGGGCAACCGCACACGATGCCTTTGACAATATTATAATCCCGCAGACCAATCACCCGCCGTGAAATCCCCGACCATCGGAACCCTGTCAGAGAAAGGCCTCCACGCCGACATCAAGGATTTCCTGGTCCAGCCCGGTGACATAATTGAGAAATCTGTGGACGGTTTCGTGGCCGACATATTCCGTGACGACCTCATCATTGAAATCCAGACCCAGAACTTCGGGGCCATCCGGCGAAAGCTCAGCCACCTGCTAGGGTACTATCCTGTGCATCTGGTCCACCCCATCGCCGTGGAGAGGTTCATCATAAGGCAGGATTCGGGCGGCAGGGAAATCAACAGGCGAAGGTCGCCGAAAGTCGGAAGGGCCATAGACATATTTGAGGAGCTCGTTTACATAAGAGACCTTGTGATGCACCCGAACCTCACCTTCGAGATACTGATGACGAGGGAAGAGGTTATACGCAGGCAGGACCCGAAGAGGAGGCGGTGGAACGGGTGGTATGTATATGACAGACGGCTGGTGGAGGTCGTGGACAGGATAGTGCTGGCTTCGTACAGGGACTTCAGAGGCCTGTTACCTGAAGACCTTGACTTTCCCTTCACGAACAAGGAACTCGGGCAGAAGCTGGGATGCACGCACAGGCATGCCGGTTATATAACATACACCTTGCGCAGGATGGGAATACTGAGGGAAGTGGGCAAGAGGGGAAATTCCATATTATACATGTAAACTACCAGCCCCTAAAGTCGCAGGCGTTTATGTCGTGATCTGCACCGGCATGATTCGGGGCTGTATGTTCACCATAGGGCAGTTGCATACCTGACTTATCGAAGCCAGCGGCTTCGATTTACTTTGATAATATAAGCACGGTATGCAACGGTGGATTGACGACTGCCTATGCCGATTCATCTCAGCCCATCAGGGCTGAGCATTCTCGGTATTTGTGAAGTTAAATCCGGCGGATAGTTATTTTATCCACGAATCTATCTGGTGGCCGTGGTCACGGACGTGGACAATTTAAAGGAACAGGCCCAGAACTTGAGCGAGTGCCTGGAAAGGCTCAGGAACAATATGGATAAATTTCCCAACCAGAAGGAAGCGCGCTGGATGGAGCAGATGATGGAGTCCAGCCTGAACGCCCTTGACCAGCACATCAAGCAGCTCGAAAAATTGGGCTACAGGGGCGGAATGCACAACGAGCTCTTCAAACGCTGATTCTCACTTCAGGAGAGGTTGATTATTTTCCCCGACTCGTCCATGTCTATGAGCTCAGCCGCAGGATTTCTCGGTAGGCCAGGCATCCTGTTTATCTCGCCTGCTATTGGTATCAAGAAGCCGGCTCCCGATGAAATCAGCACCTCCCCCACATGCATCTCGAAGCCTTCGGGCGCGCCCAATAGTTTCGGATTGTCCGAGAATGAATATTGCGTCTTGGCCACGCACACGGGCAGCTTGCCGAAGCCCAGGTCCTCCCATGTCTCCATCTGCCTCTTGGCATAGGGCGAGAACACCACTGAACCGGCTCGGTAAATACTTTCAGCAAGCTTCTCAATCTTCTCCCTGACACCGATGTCCAAGGGGTAGATGAATTTCGGGATTTTCTCCTGAACGCGCGAGACCACCGCCTTGGCCAGCTCCTCTCCGCCTGCTGAGCCGTCAGCATGAACGCTCGTGCGTACACAGTCAGCGCCGAAAGTCTTGCACATCTCGATTGTGCGCGTTATCTCTTGCTCCGTGTCTGTGCCGAACACGTTCAGGGCCACGACAGGCGCCCAGCCGAAGTGCTGGATGTTCTCTATATGCCTCTGAAGGTTGGAAAAGCCCCTCTCGAGCGCGCCCAGGTCCTCGTCTGCCAAGTCCTTCTTCTTCATCCCGCCGTGATATTTCAGCGCCTTTATTGTGGCCACGATGACCACGGCTGCGACAGGTAACTTGGATTTCCTGGCGAATATGTCGAAGAATTTCTCGCCTCCGAGGTCAGAGCCGAACCCGGCTTCGGTGACATAGTAGTCCGCGTAAGCGAGGCCGAGCCTGGCGCCTATGAGTGACGACGTGCCGTGCGCAATGTTGGCGAACGGCCCCCCGTGGATGATGGCTGGAGTACCCTCGATAGTCTGGACCAGGTTGGGCAGTATCGCGTCCTTGAGCAGCACGGACATCGAGCCGGCTGCCTTCATGTCCATGCAGAACACTGGCTTCTCTTCAATGCTGAACCCGACCATTATGCCGCCCAGCATGGCCTTCAGCTCGCCCGGGTTCCTGCACAGGCACAGGATGGCCATGACCTCCGATGCCGCCGTGATGTCAAACCTGGACTCGTCCACCATGCCGCCTTCCTTCCCGCCGAGGCCGACGACAATCTGCCTGAGGGAGCGGTCGTTCATGTCCATGACACGGGGCCAGTCTATCCTCCTGGAATCCAAATTGAAACTGTTGCCGTAATGCATGCTGTTGTTGATGAGGGCAGCAAGCAGGTTGTGCGCGGTCGTTATCGCATGCAGGTCGCCTGTGAAATGCAGGTTGATGTCCTCCATGGGCAGCACCTGGGAATATCCGCCCCCAGCCGCGCCGCCCTTCATGCCGAACACGGGCCCCAGGGAAGGCTCCCTTAGGCCGACGACTGCATTGTGGCCGAGTCTGCAGAGCGCCATGGACAGACCTATGGCCACGGTGGTTTTGCCTTCGCCGGCCGGCGTGGGGTTCATGGCCGTCACCAGGATTATCTTGCCCTTCTTCTTGGACAGGTCTATCTGGCCGACAGCGACCTTGGCCTTGCTGCACCCGAATGGCAGCAGCAGGTCTGGGCATAGGCCCAGCTTCTCGGCTATAGCGTCCATGGGTTCGAGAGTCCTTTCCCTGGCGATTTCAATGTCCGGCTTCATGGGAGGAGTAACAGGAAAATGATTTATAAGGTTGTCTGACCTTTCCCGCCGCATGAGCAGGGAATTCGAGGGAAAGGTGGCAGTTGTCACGGGCGCGTCCAGGGGCATAGGCAGGGGCATAGCCCTTGAGCTGGCTTCTTGCGGCGCTGACATAGCCATTGTATACCGGATCGAAAAGGAAAAGGCGGACCAGACAGCGAGAAAAATCATTAAGATGGGCGGAATGGCCATCGCAATAAAATGCGATGTTTCCCACTCCCCGGATGTCGAGGGAATGCGCAATGCCGTGCTGAAAGAATTCGGCAGGGCAGATTTCATAATCAACAATGCCGGCGTACACCAGCATCTCAAGACCTGGGAGCTGAGCGAGAAAGATTGGCACAGGGTCATGGACGTCAATATCACAGGAACTTTCCTGGTGGCAAAAGCATTCACGCCGCATCTGATGAAAAGGAAGAGCGGCAGGATTGTCAACATATCGTCATGCGTGGCATTCACAGGCACTGACCACGAGGTCCATTACGCCGCCTCAAAGGGCGCGGTGCTGGCTCTGACGAAATCGCTGGCCTTGGAGCTGGCTCCCTATCGTATAAACGTCAATGCCATTGCCCCGGGATTCATCGAGACAGATATGGTCGTCTTCGAGGGCCCGCATGACAGGAAGACTGTCATCAAGGGCATACCGTGGGGCAGGTTGGGCCAGCCATCCGACATAGGCAAGGCTGCGAGGTTCCTCTGCTCCGCCGATTCGGATTATATAACAGGCCAGGTCATCCATGTGAATGGCGGAATGGTCATGTATTGAACCGGGCGCTTGGGTTTCCCGGAAAGTATATATAACATGTTTCTATCTAGTTTAATAAATCTATTTATCTTCATATAAATAGGTAAATAGAAATCCTGCATGGAGGAAACGAGATGGGAAACGAAACAGAGACAAGAGTGGTTTATGCAGACCCCGCGGCGCTCGGGGTGTTCGGATTGGCAATGGCGACGTTCGTTGCGTCGTCGGAGAAACTCGGCCTCACCCAAGGGACTGCTGACCTGCTGCCCTGGGTAATATTCCTGGGCGCATTCGCACAGCTGATTGCCTGCGGAATCGAGTTCAAGCGGAACAATATATTTGCGGCCACGGCCTTCGGCGCATTCGGGCTGTTCTGGTTCGCGGTGGGCATGACTTGGTACTTCGGGTACGGCATCGAGCAGTTCGGCTTTGGCGTGCTGGGTTATCTGATATTCAGCATTTACATGACTTATGCTGCCGCCTCCATCAACAAGTCATTTCTGGCTGTATTCGTCGCAATAGACATGCTGCTCGGCGCTCTATTGTTCCAGATATTCACCGGAGGTCCTGTCATACTGTCCGGGTTGATGGAATTATCGGTCGCGGTAACTGGCTTCTACACTTCGGCAGCAATCGTGCTGAAGAATGTGGCCGGTTTCGAGGTTCTGCCTCTGGGCAAGCCCGTCCTGAAGCTGAAGAAGATAGAGTTCTGACTGCAACATAATGACTGCCGGTTCCAACCGGCAGCCTATTCCCATTTTTCATCATACTCAATTTGAACAATCCCTGCATAATCTCAGGCTTAATCATAACTTTTTCGTAATATTGTGTAATTTTTATCCATCTAGCCGGCATTTGTCCGAATCTGACGGATATTATGGGCAATAGATTTATATTGCCTCATTATTGGGCGGCTTACCTCTATTAATTATTAGCCGGAGGGGCAGCAATGAGTGAAACAGGTGATAAGATGTTCAAACCGAACGAGGAATTCGTGAAGAAGGCCCATATCAAGAGCATGGACGAGTACAGAAAGATGTACAACGAATCTATCGAGCACCCCGACAAGTTCTGGGGCAGGATGGCGGAGGACTTCAAGTGGTTCAAGAAGTGGAATACCGTGAGGGAATTCGACTTTGTCGAAGGCAACATAAAGTTCTTCGAGGGCGGAAAGACCAACGTGACCTATAACTGTCTTGACAGGCATTTGAAGAAGAGGGGCAATCAGATAGCCTACCTCTGGGAGGGCAACGAGCCAGGCGAGGACAGGAAGATTACCTATAAGGAACTGCACACGGAGGTCTGCAAGTTCGCCAATGTCCTCAGGAAGGCCGGAGTCAAAAAAGGCGACAGGGTGTGCATGTACATGCAGATGATTCCCGAACTCGCGATTTCGATGCTGGCCTGCGCCCGCATAGGCGCGATTCACTCGGTCGTGTTCGGCGCATTCTCACCGGATTCACTCAAGGACAGGATTCAGGATTCCACCTGCAAGGTCCTGGTCACACAGGACACGGCGCTCAGGGGCAAGAAGAACGACATACCTATGAAGACGAATGCGGACAAGGCGCTCGAGGTTTGCCCCAGCATTCAGAAGACCATCGTCGTGAAGCGCACAGGCCTTCCCGTGCCCATGAAACCGGGAAGGGACGTATGGTGGCAAGACGAGATGGCCGCGAAGGACGTTGCAGGCCCCAGCCCCTGGGAGGAAATGGGCGCGGAGGACCCGCTGTTCATTCTGTACACATCCGGCTCGACAGGAAAGCCGAAGGGAGTGCTGCACACGACAGGCGGCTATATGGTTTTTGTGTCGGTCACGCACAAGTACATCTTCGACATACACGACGGGGACATATTCTGGTGCACCGCTGACATCGGCTGGGTCACCGGCCATTCGTACATCGTTTACGCGCCGCTCCTGAACGGCGGCACAACTGTTATGTTCGAGGGTGTGCCGAACTACCCGGACGCGAGCAGGTTCTGGCAGGTTGTGGACAAGTACAAGGTCACGCAGTTCTACACGGCCCCGACAGCAATCCGCGCGCTCATGAAGGAAGGGACGGATTTCGTCAAGAAGACATCCAGGAAGAGCCTAAGGCTGCTGGGCACGGTGGGCGAGCCCATCAACCCGGAGGCATGGAACTGGTACAACGAGAACGTGGGCGAGGGCAGGTGCCCGATAGTGGACACATGGTGGCAGACAGAGACTGGTGGCATTCTCATAACCCCGATTCCGGGCGCAATACCCACGAAACCTGGCTCGGCAACATTGCCATTCTTCGGAGTCGAACCCATGATTGTCGACGAGAAGGGCAATGAGCTCACCGGACCGGCGAGCGGCGCGCTTCTGCTGAAAGGCGCATGGCCCGGCATCATGAGAACTGTCTACGGCCAGCACCAGAGATTCAAGGAGACGTATTTCACAATGTACCCTGGCAAGTACTTCACCGGGGACGGCTCCAAACGCGACGAGGACGGATACTACTGGATTACTGGCAGGATAGACGATGTCATCAATGTCAGCGGCCACAGGCTGGGAACGGCCGAGGTCGAGTCCGCGCTGGTCTCTCACCCGGCAGTCGCCGAATCCGCGGTGGTCGGATACCCGCACGAGATCAAGGGCCAGGGCATATACGCCTACGTGACCCTGAAGAACGGCTACGAATACACCGACGACCTGAAGAAGGAACTGTCCAAGCACGTCAGGAACGAGATCGGACCCATCGCCCAACCCGACGTAATCCAGTGGGCGCCGGGCCTGCCGAAGACACGCTCCGGAAAGATAATGAGGCGCATACTGAGGAAGATAGCGGCCAAGGAGCTGGACCAGGTCGGCGACACGTCCACGCTGGCAGACCCCAGCGTCGTGGACCATCTGGTGAAAAACCGGTAAACCGATAGAATGCCTGCGCCAAAAGGCGCAGGCTCATTTTCTATTTATTCCTGTTTTTCGAAAACCTATTAAAACAGATGGCATTGTCCATCAGAGGATAACATGATTCTGCAGGAAGGAAAAGGCCAACTCGTGGGCTGGCACGACCCGGACGAGAACAGGAAATGGGTCGAGGCGAACAAGCCGCGCGACATGAGTGACAAGACCATGACCACTAAGGAGGCCGTGAAAAAGTTCGTGAACGATGGCGACTTCCTGGCCATGGGGGGCTTCGGCCATGTGCGCGTTTCAATGGTGGCCATTTACGAGATGATACGCCAGCGCAAGAAAAACATCATCATGGCCGGCAAGACCGCCGTTCATGACGTGGACCTTCTGATTGGCGGAGGCTGCGTGGACCGGATAGAGGTCGCGTATGCGTTCGCGCATGAGCTGAGGGGCCTTTCCCCGGGCGGCCGCAGGGCCGTGGAAGAGGGCAGGGTAAAGGTTGTCGCGGAGATATCCAATGCCGGCTACCAGTGGAGATTCTTGGCCGCGCAGATGGGCCTGCCTTTCATGCCGACCAGGGCCATGCTGGGCACCGATACTTTGAAGCACAGCTCGGCAAAGGTCATACAGGACCCGTTCTCCGGGAAACCGATTTGCCTGCTTCCGGCGGCATATCCGGACGTGGCCGTAATCCATGTTCCCAGATGCGACAAATTCGGTAACTGCCAGATTGACGGCACTATGGTTGAGGATTTCGAACTGGCAAGGGCTGCCAGGCGGCTGATAATAACAACAGAGGAGATAATATCCAACGACCAGATAAGGGAGAAGCCCTGGCTCACCAGGATACCTTACTTCCTTGTCGACGCCGTGGTCCTGCAAAAATATGGCTCGCATCCCTGCCAGATGCCGCTCCAGTATTTCTTCGACGAGGAGCATATAGGCGAATGGCTCAGCGTGTCGAAGTCAGACGATGGGACAAGCCAGTACATGGACAAGTATGTATACGAAACAGAGGATTTTGACGAGTACATCAAATTGATTGGCGGCGAGGCAAAGATGAAGGAACTGGCTGATGTGGAGCACTTGAGAAGGCCCATGACAGCGCCCTGGCTGAAGAGCAAGGGAGGCGAATGAATGGCTGATTACACCGCGAACGAGCTTTTGGCATGTGTGGCCTCGCATGTCCTCGAGGACAGGAAAGCCGTTTTCGTGGGCACGGGTTTGCCTATGATAGCGGGCATGCTGGCGCAGCGCACCCATGCTCCGAATCTCCTGATTGTTTTCGAGGCGGGCGGAATAGGCCCGCAGGTGCCTGTTCTGCCCATAAGCGTTGGCGATTCGCGGACAGTTTACAGGGCTATAGCCGCTTCAAGCATGCACGAGGCCATGTCCATGGCGCAGTCCGGATACATTGATTACGGATTTCTGGGCGGCGCACAGATAGACATGTACGGCAACCTGAATACGACAGTTCTCGGACAGCATGACAGACCGAAGGTGAGGCTTCCGGGCTCTGGAGGGGCGAATGACGTGGGCTCACTCTGCCACAGGACAATACTCATAATGAGGCAGGACAAGAGGAAGTTCGCGGAAAAAATGGACTTCATCACCACGCCCGGTTACCTGCAGGGCGGGACCTCAAGGTACGATGCAGGACTTCCGGCGAGAACAGGGCCATACAGGGTCATATCCCAGCTGGCAATATTCGATTTCGAGCCTGTGAGCAAGCGCATGCGTTTGTACTCTACCCATCCTGGCATCGAGGTCGAGACCGTGCTGGAGAGCTCGGGATTCGAGATACTGATCCCTGACAAGGTCCATACGACAGAACCGCCGACCCAGAGGGAGCTGGATGTGCTGCAGCAGATTGACCCTGTCGGCATGGTCATTGCCAAGAGATAAAGGTTTAAGAAACACGAGATATATGTGTGAGCGATATGTCAGATTTCAGCAAGTACAAGACCATGGAATTGCCCAGGACGGTTGTGGTTGGCCATGGCGTGCTGCCCAGCATACCTGAGAACTGCGACAGGATAGGACTGCCAAAATCTGCCCTCATCGTCGCGGACATTGTGACCAAAACAATTGCCGGCGACGAAACAGCCAGATTGCTCGAGGAGGCCGGGTATTCGATCGATACGGTCGTTATAAAGGACGCGGACGCCGAGACAGTGAGCGCTGTCCAGGAGACTGCTGCCGGGATTGGGCCCGTGTTCCTGGCCGGCGTGGGGGGCGGCCGCCCGATAGACGTCGCCAAGTGCGCCTCTTTCAATGTTGGCATGCCGTTCATAAGCGTCCCGACCGCTGCATCGCATGACGGCATTGTCTCTTCGAGGGCGTCGATCACCGTGAACGGTGTCAAGGAATCGCTGGATGCCCAGACTCCGATTGCGGTTTTTGCAGACACAGGCATAATAGTCAAGTCTCCGTTCAGAATGCTGGCCGCTGGCTGCGGCGACATCATTTCCAATAAAACCGCAGTCCTGGACTGGAAGCTGGCCCATAAGGTGAGGAAGGAAGAGTACAGCAGCTATGCGGGTACGCTCTCGGAAATAACAGCCGACATGCTGATAGAGAATGCCGACCAGATAAAGCCCGGGGTTGAGGAGAGCGCCTGGCAGGTAATAAAGGCGCTGGTTTCGTCCGGAGTGGCCATGAGCATAGCAGGGACCTCGAGGCCCGCGAGCGGGTCGGAGCACAAATTCTCGCATGCCCTGGACAGGCTGGCAAAGAAACCGGCCCTGCACGGGGAACAGTGCGGCCTCGGAGCTATAATGATGATGTCGCTTCACGGGGGAAAGTGGGAGGACATAAGGGATGCGCTGAGAACCATCGGAGCGCCTGTGACCGCAAGGGATGCGGGACTGGCTCCGCAGGAAGTCATCAAAGCCCTGGTCGTTGCCAAGGACATACGCCCGGACAGATATACAATACTCGGCCATGAGGTTCTTACTGCGGAACGGGCGGAGAAACTGGCCTCGGGCACAGGCGTGATTTGATGGTGATGCTTACGGTCATCGGAAAGAAGCTGGCCAAGGAAGGTCTGGAATTCACCTACCTGGGACCAGTGGCCGACTGCAAGGAATGCAAGGTCAGGAACATATGCTTCCACCTGGAGAAAGGCACCAAGTACAAGGTTGTGAATGTGAGGAAGGTGAACCATGACTGCCCGGTTCACGAGGATGGTGTTACCGTCGTCCAGGTCGAGGAAGTCCCCAGGGACGCCATCGTGGCCAGAAAGCTGGCCATCGAAGGTTCCACTATTTCGTACGAAAGGCCGAGGTGCAGGCAAAGGTCATGCGAGAACTGGTTCCTGTGCTTCGTGCCTGGGCTGGACCATGGTTATAAGAAGAAAGTAACCAGCGTCGGGGAAAGGGTAAAGTGTCAGGCCGGGCAAGACCGTGTTAGAGTCAAATTAGAATAGGTAAATTACCTGGCTGATTTCATCCTCTTTTTCGTGAATGATTTCTGCTTTTCCTTGTCCTTGCGTATAGACCTTTCCATCTGGGAGAGCATCGAACTGAGGGCGAGCGCCAAATCCCAGTCGCAGGCTGTGAAATGGTAAAGCTCGTGTTCAGTGGTCAGCCTTCCGCGCACTGTCACGTTCCCGAAGGTCCGGTTGGAGCCTACATCCTGCCTGTCCACGTGTATTGTGAATACCTTAGGCGTGACCAGCTTGGCCATGCGCTTGACAGATTTTTGAATAAGTTCATACATCATGTCGTAGGATTCGGGTTCTGCTTCGTGCAATCCGGATATCTGGACAAAAACCTGAGCTTCCTTCTTGAAACTCGTTATCAGCTCAATCAGGTCGTACTGGGTGACTATGCCCACGGGAACATTGTCCTCTGTCACAATGACTGTGGATATGCCATGCTTTTTCATGAGGTCCACTGCCTCAGATATCTTGGCTTCCTTGTGAATGGAAATTGGGGGGGTGTTCATGATGCTTTTGACATCAATGTCCATCTCGACATTCCCCTTTCCTGCAGTGAAGTTATTAGTCTTGCGCTTTCTGTCTCTCCCTGTGATTTTTGTCAGGTCCTTCAGTCCGACGACGCCGACCAATTCGCCCTTTTTGTTGAGTACAGGTAATGCCCGCACATCCAGGCGGTACATGATGTTCCTTGCCTGGTCAATGGTTTCGCGCTCTGTTATCACATGGGGGGACGCGGTCATTATTTCCTGGACCAGTATCTCCCTGAGAATGTTCAGTTCTGGAATTATATTGATGAGGTCTGTCCTGGAAACCATTCCGACAATGCGATCGTTGTGTGTGACCGGCACGGCTCTGTAACCCGAGGACAGCATCGTCTCTGCAATGTCCATTACTGGGACGTCCTCGTCGACACGGGGCGGGAATGACATTATGTTCTCCACTTTGGTGGTCATGGGAATGCTCCTCTTCTTGAGAAGTGTCTCATAATTTATGAGGCCAAGTATTTTCCCCTTTTCAGTGACTACTGGTACCTCGTTTATGTCATAGTGTTGCATCTTTCCAAGTGCCGAGGATACGTCCTCGTCTGGTGACACAATTATCAGGTTCGTTGTCATTATGTCCTTCGCAGTTAGTTCTTGTACGCTCTGTCTTGTCATCTATCTCACTCCCTTATATATAGGGCATGGGGCAACCCCGGGACCCGTTAAATACTTTTCCCGTGGGGCTCCAGCAATTTTCTCAGCGTGGCCATGCACTCCGTTGAAAATTCATCAATTGTGCCCTCGTTGTCCAGCGCTATATCCGCGCTTTCCAGGGCTTTGCCCAACCCCCATGCGAGCTCGCGCTCCTCCCTGCGTGTGAAATCCTCCAATGTCCCGGGGGCGTCAGCCCTCTGCCTGGCTTGCAGCCTTCTGATCCTCAACTCCCTGGACGCACGCACGGCTATCACCTTGAGGTCAGCGCCCATGCGCGATTTGAAGTATTCAATCTCGCGGAGGCTCCTGGATCCGTCGATTATGACATTGCCCAGGGGCAAGTTCTGGAGAGTCCTCGCTGCCCAGACAGCAGGTCCGTGCTTCTCCCGTTCCGAGTTTGCAAACCCGCCTATGGCCTCATCAGACTCGCCGATGTTAAGCTTCATTGCATAGCACCTTACAACATCGCCCATGCTGGTATGCCCGAACCCCAGCGATTTCGCAGCGCGGAGAAGCGTGTCCTTGCCCGAACCGGGCATGCCGACCACAACCACGACAACCGTCATTTCACCTCATATCGGGGATTGTTCCTCGAAATACTCAGGAGCCTGCTTTCTCAGCAGGCTTATCATGAATTTCCTCTTCCTTTGGGCATCGTTCCTGCCCAAGAATAAATCCAGGGCATCGGTCATGCTGTCTATGAATCTCATGGCTTCCTGGGGCGTCAGGTCCTGTTCGGTAAGGCCCAGATCGGCCAGCTGCTTCCTGATTGCAAATTCCATTATTGGAGAAACAGGGACAAGATCCTCTTCTATCCGTGCAATGAAATCCCTGCCGTTCAAGTCCTCACCGCGTCCTTTGCTTTCAGTTCGATAATGATAGCAACTATAAACTATATAAGCATCGTCATTAATAATAATATTTCCTTTTCATGGCCATGCTAATTTAAGTAGTTTCAAGGTCATCAGGTTTCAATGAGAGGGAGGGGACTAACCGTCAGAGACAGGATAGTCGTACACCTGTCGGGATTCACACGCTTTTCCGAGGATTATGAATGCCCGGAGGAGATGTGCCAGTCCGGGATATCGAAGGCCGTGGGCAAGTCCAGGGCGCATGTCACGCTCGAATTGAACAGGATGGTTCGCGATGACATCGTCTCGGAGAGGTCGACCCGCATCAAGGGGGCAAGGACAAAGCGAAAGGCATATTGCCTCACTGTGAACGGCCTTGCCAGGAACGCCAAGATAAACAGGCACCTTGAAACCCTGATTCTGAACGTCGCCGGACCGGACTGCAAGGGTCCCATGTCCGGGACGGAGGCTGTGGCATACCTGGTGAAGAGCTGTGCGATGACGCAAGCCTGTGCCACGGAGACTGTAATAGCGTCGGACGGGAATCTTATCCTGCCCAAGAAGGCATCAACCACCGGGATCATCTTCATTCCGCCGAGGCAGGAGCTGTTCATACCCAGGAAAGAGCTCGGGGACTTGAGCGGGCTTCTTTCCGGGAAGAGGCCGAACACAATAGTGGTGCTCGGGATATCCGGCACGGGAAAGACCTCACTCCTCAATGAGCTGGCATGGACAATCGGAGGGGAGATGAGCGTGTTCTACACGCGGCTTTACCCCTATGAATCCGCCCTGTCGCTCCTGCAGAGGCTCGGGGATTTCCTTGGCAATTCCAGCTTCCACACACTCTCTGACATGAAAGAGGTGGGGACCTTGATGTCCCAATGCCTGAGCCGGCACAAATTCGCCCTCCTGTTCGACGAGTATGACGCGGCTTCGGAATCCCTGAACCCCTTTTTCGAGATGCTGGCCGCATCCGTGTGCGGCACGGGCTCGGGAATGGTGGTGGCTTCAGACAGGAAACCTGGATTCTATTCCATGAAGCACATTGTGCTGGATAAAAGCGTCACCGAGATGCACATCGGGGGGCTCGACCCGGAGGCGTCCCTGAAACTGTATAGGAAATCCGGGGGCTGCGGCGGAAAGCCTGACATAGCCCGGGCAGGCGGGCATCCGCTTCTTATCAAATTCCTGGCGTCCGGGATAGGCGCCGGAACCCTGATTGAATATGTCGAGAGCGAGATACTGGATAATGACTCGGAATTGGCCAGGGCTTGCAGGTTTGCCTCGGTGCTAAGAAAGCCCTTCCCAGCCGACGACCTTGAGCTCATCGGAGTGGCGCCAGCCTCGACGGCGAGAAGGAGCCTGGTTTTCGAGGCGCAGTCCTCGGGCGGCTACATGCTGCACCCTGCGATATCTGGAATCATGAACTCGGTGGCTGGCGACCGCATGCTGGGCAGCCTGCATTCCAAGGCTGCAAGCTATTACATGATAGCCGGAACAGGGCCGCAGGAGGCGCTCTATCATCTTCTGGCAGCTGGAGACAAAGCCCAAGCTCGCGTTTTCATCGCAGGGCATGCGAAAGACCTTGCCAGTACGGATAACCCGGGAGAGCTGGCCGGACTGATTCAGTCCTTCATTACCCCTGATGACGAATCCCTTGTGCTTCTGGAGACTGCCTCGATAGCATGCGACAAGGCCGGCTTTGACTCAGCCCTTTCGTTCACCGAGAGCATCATAACAAAAGCCCCGGATTCGCCTGAGGCCCAGAGGGCGCGCATACTAAGCGCCAAGATACTGGCAAAGAAAGGCAGGTTGAGTGAGGGGCTGGGCAGATTGAGGGGCAAAGTGCCGCACGACCCAGTCCAAGCCGGGCAATGGCATTATGCAAAAGCCAGCATCCTCAGGAGGATGGACCGCCTGAAACCGGCGCTGGTCGAATGCGAATGCGCCGAGGCCGCATCTGCGGAATGCGGGGACAGGGGGCTGAAGGCCGAATGCTGGATGGAAAGCGCCATGATACTATCGGCCATGGGGGACAACGAGAGGGCGCTTGGCCGCCTCTCTGTCGCCATGTCCGAGTTCGCTGAAATAGGCAAAGCCGATGACTGCATCAGGTGCGGCATCAACATGGGAATAGTGCTCAGGGCCCTGGGGAGGGAAAGGGAGGCATCAGATGCTCTGGAAACAGCCGTGGCCAAGGCTGAAATTGCGGGCCGCAATCGGCTCAGAGCGCAGGCGCTGGCCAACCTGACTGAGATCTTGAACACCATGGGAAGGCATGAACGCTCTGCCGAGCTCGCAAACCAAGCGATTGAGATTTTCTCCGCGCTCGGCGAGCCTGTCTTCCTGGCGGCCTGCAGGTTCAACCTTGGAACCGCCCTTGCGCACCTGGGCAGAAAAGATGAGGCTGTGCGTGAGTTCGAGGATGCCGCCGCCCTTCTGAAGGCCCACGGAATGCTGGGCAGCAGGCGACAGTGGCTGCTGGATGCAGCCGAACTCCTTGAGGGGTTGGGCAGGAAAAAGGCAGCGGCTCGATTCAGAAAGATGACTAAGTGAACCAATTCTTTTATATCATGTTAATAATCCAGCAGCTATGCCCGAACTTGATTCGGTCGCGAGGAAATATGCGCTCCAGAATGCGCTCGAGTATGGAGGAAAGGCCAGCCCGGGTCCTGTCATAGGCCGCATCATGAACGAGATGCCTGAGCTCAAGTCCAGAGCCAGGGATGTGGCCGAAGCCGCGAGGACTGCAATATCAGAGGTGAATTCATTGGCTCCGGATGCCCAGAAGGTCGAACTCGGGAGGATGGCGCCGGAGCTCCTTGTCAAAAAGAAGAAGGAAGAGATGGTCAGGGAGCTTCCCCCGCTGGAGAATGCCGAAAACGGCGTTGTAATGCGCCTCGCCCCCAACCCATCCGGGCCGCTGCACATAGGCCACACCAGAATGGCCATTCTGAATGACGAGTATGTTAAACGTTACGGCGGGAAGCTGATAGTCCGCATGGAGGACACGAACCCGCCAACAGTTTACCCCGATGGGTACAGGATGATATGCGAGGACCTTGACTGGCTCGGAGTCAAGTACCACGAAGTTGTCAACCAGAGCTCCAGGTTCGAAATCTACTACGAGCATGCTGAGAATATCCTGGCTCTGGGCAAGGGCTACATGTGCACATGCCCCGAGGAGGAATGGCGGAAGCTGAAGGACGAGAGCAGGGAATGCCCGCACAGGAATACGGCCCCGGAGGTCAACGTGGACTTGTGGAGGCGGATGCTGGCAGGAGAGTTCCAGGCCCATGAGATTTCCATGATAGTGAAGACCGACATCAAACATCCCAATCCAGCCGTCAGGGACTTCGTGGCCATGCGCATGGTCGACGAGCCGCACCCCATCACCGGCACCAAGTACAGGGTTTATCCTCTTTACAATTTCTCGGTCGCGATTGACGACTACCTGATGGGCATGACACATGTCCTCAGAGGAAAGGACCATCTGAACAACACGCTGCGCCAGATATATGTCTACGAGCATATGGGCTGGAAGAAGCCCGTGTTCATGCATTACGGTTGGGTATCGATAGAGGACACCGTGCTCAGCACCAGGCAGATAAAGGCTGCAATTGCAAAGCGCGAATATTCAGGGTGGGACGATTGCCGCCTCGGAACCGTTGCCGCACTGGCCCGCAGAGGCATACACCCCGGAGCGATACGCCAGTACTGGAAGGACGTGGGCACCAAGGCCGTGGACATCCTGTTCTCCTGGGACAATCTCTATGCGATGAACAAAGAGCTTGTGGACCGCGATGCAGTCAGGCTGTTCTTCGTGCCAGCGCCCAAGGAGATGAAGACCGAAGGCGCTGAAACTCTCCGTTCAAAAGCGCCTTTGCATCCTGATAGGCCTGAGCTGGGCGCAAGGGAAGCAGAAGTAGTCAAGAACGCTGTGGTTTTCATCCCCAGCGAGGACGCAAAGGGTCTTGCCAAGGGCGCCATGCTCAGGCTCAAGGATTTGGGAAACTTCAAAGCCTCTGGGAAGAAGCTGAAGTACATGGGTAATGACCTGGCTGTCCTGAAGCAAGGCGCCAGGATAGTCCAGTGGGTCGGCAAGGACCATGTCACAGCCGAAGTACTGATGCCGGACGGCAACAAGGTCGAGGGACTCGCCGAGAAGGCCACTCTGGGCTACATAGGCAAGACAGTTCAGTTCGAGAGGTTCGGGTTCGTCAGGCTGGACAGCGTCACGGGGGGCAAACTCACTGCGATTTTCACTCATAAATGAATTTAACAGAATGCCTGGCTATGCAAGCCTGATTAAAAAGGTGGAACGGTCCTTCGGCCGTTCCATTGAGACGTGTTCAGGAAAATTTTGAACTCATTCTTCGTCAACCAGCTGGCAAAGGCTCGTGACTTCTCTCTCGCCCCCCAGTATCTGGCTGACCTTGTCCGCATTGGCTATCAGGCTGACGAATTGTCTTCCGTCTCTGCCTGCAAATTTTACAGCGTTTGAAAATGCCTCAGCGTCGATGCTCATTCTCAGGGCGCCGCCGCTCTTGGTCTTCCTCACGTAGCCAATTAACTGCGATTTTGTGGCCATTTCTTTTCACCTCCGTTTGTTTGTTGTGCCGCCGGTAACGGTACTCGGCGACAAACCCAGGTAGGCAGACCGAACATATAAACCGGAGCGGGGGAGTGCCGAAAGTATTCAGCAGGAAGTCTGGCTATGGGCCGGGAATCACAATAATGTCTACCCTGTCGCCGTCCTTGAGGCCGAGAGCCTTCCTGAGATGGCTGGCTGATATTATCTCCAGAACATCTGTGTGGTGCGAGCGCTTCGGCAGCACGATGGCGCATTGGATGTCTTTTATAATTACCGGAATGCACTCGGCTTCCCCGTAGGTGCGACCGTCGGCCCTGAAGCCCCCGAGCTTGACCCTGGACGCCGAAGGCGCCCGGTCCAGCTTGGTCATCTCCTCCTCCGAGACCTTGAGGTTGAGCGTCCCCTGGAAAGGCACGAAACCAAGCTTTTCCTGTATCTGGTCCCTGTATCCGGGCCTGTTCAGGTAGTACTGGCCTTCCCCGAGTCCGCTTGACAATGTCCCGAAAAGGCTCACCGGTCCGGGTTCGGAAAATATTCTCTGGTAATCAGCGAGTTCCCTCCTGAGCATGCCCATGCCCGTCTTTGTCACAAACAGGTACTGGCTGTGCGTGCCTCTGCGCCGCTTGATAAGGTCGGATTCGGCCATGGCGATGAGGCGGTTGGATGCTGTTTGCTGGCTCACTCCGAGCTCCTTTCCAAGTTCGCGCGTGGAAACAGATATGTACTGGCGGCCGGCGCCTCTCAGGGCCAGGGCTTTGAGCGTGGCGATTGTGAAGTTCATCCCTGCCTAATTCCCGGGGCTGTATAAGAAGTTTCACCCGGGGGCATTCATTTTAACCGGCGCTGCAATCCTGTTCCGTGAACGATGTGGCATCCAGGGCGGCAGACCGGCTGAGAAATTCCGGCAATGTGCTTGTAGTCAGCCACATCGACGCTGACGGAATTTCTGCGGCCGGGATAGCGTCGTTGGCGCTTGACCACATCGGAATAAAACACGAAACCGTGTTCACGAAAAAGATGGACGAATCTTTTGTCTCTGAAATACGTTCAAAGAATCCAGAAACAGTGTGGTTCACAGACCTGGGAAGCGGTTCGATGGAGATGCTGGGGGGGCTTTCCGGAGTCATATCCGACCATCACAAACCCTCGGAATCCAATGCCAGGCCAGCAGGGAAACGGAAAACGCTGTTCGATTTCGAAGAAATTAATACCGGAAAATTCATCCAGGTCAATCCGCATTTCGCTGGCAGGGACGGCAGCAGGGACATAAGCGGTGCGGGCTGCGCCTATCTCGTGGCGAAGGTCTTTGACCCGGAACTGAAGAAACTGGCATATCTGGCCATAATCGGGGCAGTGGGAGACATGCAGGACAGGGACAACGGCAGGCTTGCAGGCACCAACCGCGAGATACTTGTCGACGGAGAAGACGCCGGCATCCTGGAAATCGAGGAGGACCTGAACCTGTTCGGGCGCGAGACAAGACCTGTATGGAAGATGCTGCAATATGCCAATGACCTTAACCTTGAGGGGATTACGGACAATTACCGGGGCAGTATGGAATTCTTCATGGGCCTGGGCATCAACCTTAAAAAAGGAGAGGAATGGCGCACATGGTCTGACATGAAGAAAGCGGAAAAACGCACAGTTGTGGCTGCCCTGTCCAGAATCGTCGCGAGAGAGGAATTCATGGGAGAAGTATACACTTTCCCGATGGAAAAGAGGGGCACCGAGCTTCATGAGGCAAAGGAATTTGCCACGCTGCTGAACTCATGCGGCAGGTATGATGCGCCAGAATTAGGATTCAAAGTTTGCAAGGGCGACAGGGGAGAGGCTCTCGACATGGCGCTCGGGCTGAGGAAAGGGCACAGGAAGCAGCTTGTCGATTCCATGAAGATAATGGAGGAGATAGGCATCACCCAGCTCCAGAATATTCAGTTCGTTCATGTCGGCGACATGGTGAGGGACACCATAGTCGGAACGGTGGCAGGCATGCTTTTCGGCTCAGGCCGAGTAAATGACAAAAAACCCATATTCGCGCTGGCCCTAGCGGACGACGGAGTCAAGGTCTCGGGTCGGGGTACGAAGACATTGGTAGATGCCGGCCTGGACCTCTCCGAGGTTATGCGCCAGGCCACGGAAAAGGTAGGAGGCGTGGGCGGAGGGCACAACATCGCCGCGGGTGCGACTATCAGTTCAGAGAAAGTGGACGAGTTCCTATCCCTAGCCGACGACATAGTGGGCCAGCAGCTGAGCTAGCTCCCGCGGATAAGTTTTTTATCGTGTTGGTTAAATTTATATTGTATCAGCCTTTTCAGACATGATGAGCGGACAAGGCCACATTGACATATGGTCAAGAGGCGCATGAATGAATAAGAAAGCCATCAATTGGATAGTTGCTGTCATAATTATCAGCGTGCTGTTCTACCTGTTCTTCGTCCTGTTTACGGGCGCGGACAAGGTTCTGGGCGCGATGGGTAACATGAATCCAGTCTGGATTCCGCTGATTCTCGCAGTGGTATTCATGGCATACCTGATCAGGGGGTTCAGGTGGAACTATTACCTCCGCAAGATAAAGGTAAGGGTCAGGCAGGGCGAGGGCCAGTGGCTGTACTTCTCCGGTCTTTCGATGCTCATAACGCCCATGATGCTGAGCGGCGCAATCAAGGTCGGGTTGGTCAAGGCGCGCCACAAGGTGCCCATAAGCTCCAGCTTCCCCATAGTCATTGTGGAGAGGCTCACTGACCTCATAGGCATGCTCGTCCTGATTGTCATTGCGGGGTTTGCGCTGGCTTTGTTCAACGCCAACCTATATTACATAGGCACGACACTGTTCGTTGTCGGCTTCCTGTGCGTCTTCATCGGCATTGTGCGGAGCAGGAGGCTCTGCAAAAAGGGAATTGCCTGGCTGGGCAAGGGCCCCATGAGGAAAAAACTCCAGAAGCCCCTGGGTGAAGCCTACAAATCGATATATTCGCTTCTCAGCCCCAAATCCCTGGTCATAGCCAGCTGCATAGGGTTCCTGTCATGGACAGTTCAGTGGCTCGCCTTTTACCTGATACTGCTCGGAATAGGCATCGAACTGGGCATGCTGGAGACAATGTTTATATTCGCATTCCCGACAGTGCTGGGAGTCATAAGCCAGCTGCCCGGAGGAATAGGCGCGGAAGAGGGAGGCATGCTGGCCCTCATGCTGCTGGCAGGCCAGGAAGCCGGCGTTTCTGTCGCCGCGATACTGTTGTACAGGATTCTGACGCTCTGGTTCGGGCTGCTGCTCGGAATCATTGCCCTGAAGTACTATACGGCCAAATACATCGGGGACGAGGCGCCGGCGGACGGGATCGATAATGGGGATTCGGAGGCGGTGAAACAATGAAGCTGAAGGATTTGTTCACCTTCGAGCGCGAGAAAAACGCATTCACGAGGATACTTACCCGAATCTGGCTATTTTTCAAACCCAAGAGGGAGGCTGACGAGGCGCTGAAGAAAAAGGAGCTGAGCTTAGAGCTCATCACCCTGAGGAATGCGGCTGTTATGGGCCTCATCTTCGCCTGGGCAGGATTCTACTTCCTTTACCAGTACAATTTCACTGAAACTCCCAGGTATTACGGAGGGCCGCTGTTCACAATAGCCCCGAACCTGTTCCTCCAGCAATTCAGGTTCGGGGCGCTGGACGTATTCTGCTCGTATTTCTACGTGTACGGCATGGCCTTGCTTTACATGTTCTTCTGGGGCATGGCCTTCGCCTCGGAAAGGAAGATGTGGAAGCTGGCTCTCGGTTTCCTGGCCTGTTGGATAGCCCAAGGCACTCTGCAGCTGGCCATAGGTGCGGCCTCGCCGATCAGGATTCCGGGCAACGGCGTTGATTTCATTAGGTACGAAGTGTTCCCCCTTTCCGAAAACATGATGGGGATAAAGTACGGGGCAGTTCCGAGTGGCCATATAGGCGCGCCCATCATCCTGTTTCTTGCGGGCAGGCTCAGGAATATCAAATGGGCCCAATGGTTGGCCGTCTGCTTCTTCCTGTTGTTCGGGTTCACGGTGCTTTACCTCGGGGAGCATTACATCATCGACGGAGTTGCAAGCGCCATCATTTACCCAATAATGTTCATGGGTGCATGGAAGCTTGCTGGCTGGTACGAAACCATGCGGGACGCCAAAAGGGGGGAAGGCTGATTGGTCAGCGGAAGGCTTAAGCGCGAATCCGACAGAACGCTGAAGCCTGTGGCCATGCGCCTGGCCAGAAGCGGGCTGACCCCGAATGCGCTTACTGCCATAGGGTTGGGCCTTACATTGGCGGCCGCCTACCTCCTCTACCAGGGGGAGATGCTTGGCGGCTTCATACTCATTTTCCTGGGCGCATGCGCGGATGTCATGGATGGCCTTGTGGCCAGGTATGCGAAATGCGCCACAACCGGCGGGGCGTTCTTCGATTCGGTCTCGGACAGGTTCTCGGACTGCGCGATTTTCTGCGCAGTCATCCTCGGAGGCCATGTGGGCGGGTTCCTTTGGTTCTCCGGGCTGTTCTGGGGCCTTGCCGCCCTGTCAGGGGCTTTGCTAACCAGCTATGTGCGCCAGCTGAGCGAGTCGAAAGGCGTGCCTATGATGGGCAGGGGTTTGGTGGAAAGGCCGGAACGGCTCATCATCTTCTGCGTGTCAGGAGTCCTCGGGTTCCTCACATACGGCATCGTCGCCCTGGCCATACTCGGATACTTGACAGTTCTCCAGAGGATTTATTATTTCTATAAAACCAATAAGAATATATAGTCATATTCATTCTCAATTTCCCAGTATATAACTGTCTATCTAAAATAACCAGGTGCGCTTGGAAGGTGAAATATTATGGTAATCAAGGTTGCCGTGGCCGGGGTTGGAAATTGTTGCTCGTCCGTTATACAGGGCGTCGAGTACTACGGCTTGATGAAAGATGCTAAATTCATACCAGGCATTATGCACCCAGTTCTTGGAAAATACAGAATCAAGGACATAAAATTCGTTGCGGCTTTTGACGTGAACAAGAACAAGGTGGGAAAGGACCTTGCCCATGCAATACGCGCCCCCCCGAACTGCACATGGGAGATTTCAAATGTGAAGAAGAAGGGCGTCATAGTCCAGAAATCGCAGGTCCTGGACGGCATAGGCGAACAGTTGTCCAAGAAGGTTCCCGTCGACCCCAGACAGAAGCCCATCGATGTTGCCAAGGCTCTCAAGGAGGCGGATGCTGATATGCTCATCAACTACCTCCCAGTCGGAAGCGCCAAAGCCAGCAGATACTTCGCTGGCGAGTGTCTGAAAGCGGGCTGCGGATTCATCAATGCGATCCCGGAGTTCATCGCCTCCACGCCGGAATGGGCCGGCAAGTTCAAGAAGGCCGGCATACCGGTGGCCGGGGACGACATCAAGAGCCAGATTGGCGCAACCATCATCCACCGGATGCTTGCCGAATTGATTGTGAAGAGGGGCGGCGTCATTGACGAGAGCTATCAGCTCAATGTCGGGGGGAACACAGACTTCCTGAACATGCTGGAACAGTCGAGGCTCACCTCGAAGCGTATAAGCAAGACAGAGGCCGTGAGCTCCCTAATACCCTACAATGTGCCCATGCGTGTCGGCCCCAGCGATTACGTCGAATTCCTGGGCGACAAGAAGGTGTGCCATATCTACATCTCAGGAAAAAAGTTCGGAAACGCGCCGTTCAAGATAGACCTGAAGCTCCAGGTGGAGGATTCGCCGGATTCGGCCGGTGTGATGGTTGATGCTATTCGGTGCGTGAAGATTGCGCTTGACCGCGGCATCGCCGGCCCGTTAGAGAGCATTTCCTCCTATTTCTTCAAGCACCCGCCAAAGCAGTTCACAGACTCAGTATGTTACCAGAAAGTCGAAGATTTCATTGCTGCGAAAGTGGACCGCTGATATCTAAATAGGCTTGGTCGAAATTAACCTATAAAAAATCTGTCAGCTTGCAGTCCTTCACTTTGTCATTCTCGAACAGCGAGCACATGCTCTCCTCCAGCATCTCGATGCGCTGGCTCACATACGGGGAAACGCAGAAATCCCTGGCAATGGATTTGCTTAGTTCGAGATACTTCATGACGCTCTTGACATGAACTGTGAGTGTGAGGCCGTTCCCGCACCTGCACTTTCCGCCCAGGGGCATACGCCTGTACTTGGCCTTGCACTTGGTGCATCTCAGTTTCTGGTTCGAGAATGTGCGAAGGTTGCCTATCATGTCAGGTATGAAGTGATTGTTCAGCAGGCGTTCGGCAACATCCTTTTCGTCGACCGCAGAAATGAGCCTTGCAAGCTGAAGCTGTATCCTGGTCTTGTCATCCATGCTCTCCAGGGTCTTGTAGGATGATACCGTCGGTCCCCCGGATATGTCCCCTGTCTCCACAGTGTACCCGAAGCCTTCGTACTGGATGTTCGAGCCTATGCGACTGCCCACCGTGTCCAACATCTTCTCCAGGGTTTTGGGATTCAGGTTCTCCAGGCCAGCGCGGTATATCTCAAGTGGATAGGAGCGCATCACATCTATGTTGTGCGCCTCCTTGTCTATCTCGTTCGGGTCAATCCTCGTCATGAGCACGAGCGGGGCGTCCATCCTGCCACCGCGTTTCTCTGGAAGGTATGAGACAGAGAAGTTCAGCAGGCCGTCCATCAGCAGCATGAAGCAGTCCTCGTCGCCGTCGCAGTTCCGCCTCTTTGCCGCATGGAAGAACGGGTGGGCATAGCCCACATTGGCCTTGCAGAAGCCAATCAGCCTGCAAAGCACACCGCCGGAAGTGTGCGGCGAAAGACCGAGCAGGGAAGCGCCAACCAGGTCGCTTCTCTTCCTTGCGTTGTAGAATGGCTCCAGGCCGTAAAAGTCCCTGAGAAGGTCATCGACGAAATGCGATACCCTGAGGAAGTAATCGCCCCCCGAGTCAGGAAGCACTATGTCCTGGGTGCGGAGCTCGATAATCTGGTCCGTGTCCTTCAGCGGTTTTCCGTCCATATCGACCGTGTAACCGAGTTCCTTAAGCTTTTCGATACTTGTATATATCTCAGACGGCTTGAAATGGGTGAGCGGCGCGTCTGTGCAGTCAAACCTGGATGTCCCGTCCTTGAACACCCAGACATCGTTCTTGGCTCTGAGCATTGCCTTCTCGGGCATCTCGACAGTCTTAAATTTGGATATCATGCCCATGACGCCCTTGACGTCCGGAATGTTGACCATGCCCAGCCTCGAGCATGCCCGCTTGAACGTGGAGTACATGTCCACGACCTGGTCGGCAGACATGCCCCTGGACAAGGTGTGGCCGCCGCATTCGCACTGTGGCATGAATGTGGTCTTTCCGCAATCCGCGCATTTCCTGACCTCCAGTTCCAGCCCGGCCTTACGCATGGATTCGGAAGCCTTGGACATCAGTCTCTGGGGGCCTCCGCCCTCCCCAACCGGGAACAGGCCGTGCACAGGCGGGTCCATCTTCCTCATGGCGGCCTTTTCTGGCCTGGCCATTCGCGCGCCGATATAGGTTCCGCGGCTGTCCATTATTCTGAACCCGGCAAGCTTGGAGACGAATTCCAGCGTGTCCTTGAAATCGCCCTTGGGAATTTTCATGGATTTAGCTTTCTGGTCAAGCCCGAGCGAGGCAATAAGCGCTGGACCGTTCTCCACCACGAGAATTTTGCCATTCAACCGGTAGGGCAGCCTCAGCTCGATAAAAACATTTCTGGCCCATTCCGCATCAGGTACCTCCAGTTCCCCGCCATTGATCTTGCCTGACTCCTTGACAAAAGAGCGCAGCTCCGTGACCTGGTCAGGAGTCAGGTTGTTCCACATGAATGTGTATTTTGGGTGCAAGGGCGCCTTCTTCTTCCTTGCCAGCGAGAGAGACGTTTTCAGGTCCATGGCCTCGAGCCCATCCGGAACATCTATTCCGAGGGCCACTAATTCAGCCCTGTACCAGCCCGTGTCAAAGACGCCGCGAACAAGTGGATGGTTGTTCTCCAGGAACTCGCCGACCGGGATGAGTATCTCGCCGAGGTCCACGATTCTTTCAATGTCGTCCAAGGCCATCTTCTTGGCCACCTCGACATCACGCAGCCTGATGAGGTTCCCGTCCTTCATTAAAACAAGGGGAGGCTCCAGCATGTCGCAGGGCGTCGATATTCCTGCTTTTCCGGGCCTTTCTATCTTGATCTGGGTGCCCACGGCCATGGTTTCCTGCATGAGGTACATCACCGACGGGTGCACGCTTATGGATGCCAGCCCCGAAGTTCTTGACCTCCCGTACCTCAGGCGGAAGCCGCCTTTCCTGCTGGGGTGGGAGTAAACTGGCCGACCAGCAACCATGTCTTTTATAAATTTCTCGCTGGGCTCTATGCCCATGCCCATTTCGTCAGGCCTGTCCTTGACCAGCTTGTCCAGGAACTCCCAGCCATCAAGCTTGAGTTTACTTACATGGCCTTTCAGCTTCTTTGCCTTGAGGGCTATGCCCTCCGCGACCACGAGGCAAGCACCGCCCCTCACCCTGTTGGTCTCTATCCTGGGAAGGTCTCTGAAGCCGGTTATCTCCGAGTCCTCGGTGCCCTCACCGTCTACGCAAACCCTGCATCCCCGGATGATGCAGTCTATCTCGGATTCGGAAGGCATGTACTGGAGGTTGACGAGCCTCTTGTAGAGGGGTATCTCCTCCTTCCACCTGGACACCTCGCTGTCAGTCGCAATGTATGGGCCTATGCCAAGTTCGTTTCTGACAATATCCGCTATGAGCACGCTCATTGCCTGGCCCGTGCCTCCGGCGGACCGTATAGGCCCGGCGAAGGATATCGAGACATAGCTGTTCTTCCCTGTACCGTGAATTATCACATCGCCTATGCCGTCCAGGGGCGCGACAAGGATGCCTTCCGTCAGCACGGCCAGGCCTACGCGCACAGCTGTGTCTAGCGCTGCGTTCGCTGGACCGCGGAATTCTTTGGCAAGCTTCTTGGCCACAAGGATGGACATCTCCTCCCTGTTGTGCGTTTTGGCAAAATCCCTTATTATTTCCGCTATACCCTCCAGGTTGAGAAGCTTCTCCACCCGCGAGGCCATGTCCTCGGCCCGGGAAATTTCGACCTCCAGCTCGGGATCAAGGCCTTTCTTACGGGCCTCTGAGGCAACCTGATAACATCTCTTTGCCTCGTCCTGGAGGCGCGTGAAATACCTGTTCATCTCTGCGCTGGCTGCAATTCCCATCATACACCCTAGAGTGAGCAAGTGGCCTGAAATCTCAGTCCGAACAGAACGCCCCTCTTTGCCGCATCCCGATTATCAGGTCCCTTTGCGGGTATGCATCGGATTCTATGCTTTTAAGAGTTTCGGCGATGCCCATTCTTTTCGCACCTGCTCCCACCGATATAGCTTTAAATCGTAACCCATTTACCCGCAGCGAAAGGGTGTGAGGACCATGGACGTTCCAGTTTCCGAGGGGAAAATCAAGGAGATGGAAGGCATAGCCAACAATGTGAGGGTACATATCATCCAGATGGTTTTCGATGCCGGCTCCGGCCATCCAGGCGGCTCTCTGTCTGCAACTGACATCATGGTCTCCCTGTATTTCGGCATCATGAACCACAGACATGGAGAGCCGCAATGGCCAGACAGGGACCGCTTCGTGCTGAGCAAAGGCCATGCCGCTCCGGCACTTTATGCCTGCTTGGCTGAGGCGGGCTATTTCCCTGTGGATGAGCTGAAGACATTCAGAAAAATCGGGTCCAGGCTTCAGGGGCATCCGGACATGCGCAAGACCCCAGGAGTGGAAGCGTCCACCGGAAGCGAGGGCCAAGGGCTGAGCATGGGCGTCGGCATGGCGCTGGCAGGTAAGCTGGACAGGAAGCCTTACACCGTTTATGTCATGGTCGGGGACGGCGAGAACGACTGCGGCCAGATATGGGAGGCGGCCATGTCCGCTTCCTTCTTCAAGCTGGACAATCTAATCGTCATCATCGACAGGAACATGCTGCAGCTGGACGGCCCCACAAACAAGATAATGTCCATAGAGCCGCTGGCAGACAAGTGGCGCGCGTTCGGATGGAATGTACTGGAGGCCAACGGCCACAATATCGCAGAATTGCTGGAAATACTGCAGAAGGCCAAGCACACCAAGGGCATGCCCTCCGTGGTCATTGCCCACACAATCAAAGGCAAGGGAGTGAGCTTCATGGAGGGCGCGGTCGGATTCCATGGGAAGGTCCCGACCGAGGAGCAGTTCAAAGTAGCCATGGCCGAACTGGGGGCAAAAGCATGAAAAATAAATGGGATTTTGAACCCCAGAGGCCAGCATTCTCCAGGGCGCTCGTGGCATTGGGCAATATGCGCAAGGATGTCGTCGTGGCCAGTGCCGACCTTTCTTCTTCCGTCGGAACATCTGCGTTTGCCCAGGAATTCCCAGAACGACATTTCAATTTCGGCATAGCCGAACAGAACATGATAAGCGCCTGCGCAGGGCTGGCAACAACAGGAAAGGTTGTATTTGCAAGCACCTTCGCAATATTTGGAACGGGCCGCGTATATGACCAGATAAGGCAGAGCGTGTGCTATCCGAAACTCAACGTCAAGCTCGTGGCCACCCATGCCGGCATCACAGTGGGCGCGGACGGGGCGACACACCAGATGATTGAGGACCTGGCCCTGATGAGGGCACTTCCCAACATGACTGTCGTTGTTCCGGCCGATGCCCCGGAAACTGAAAAGGCAATACTGGCTGCGGCCGACTATGAAGGCCCGGTTTATATACGTCTTGGCAGGGCTAATGTACCTGTCTGTACAGCTGGCAAGCACTGCCAGGACTTCGAGATCGGCAAGGCCACGTTGATGCGTGACGGGAACGACGTCACCCTGGTGGGCACTGGCATAATGGTGGCTAAGTGCCTTGAGGCAGCCGATGAGCTGGCAAAACACCAGGTGAGTGCCAGAGTAATAAATTTGTCCACGATAAAGCCCCTGGATGAGAAACTACTCGTCAAAGCCGCGAGAGAGACAGGATGCATGGTCACGGCCGAGGAGCACAGCCATGTGATGGGCATGGGTGCGGCTGTCGCGCTGGTTCTGGTCGAGAACGCCCATGTTCCGATGAAAAGGGTGGGAATTCCGGATTCATTCGGCGAGTCCGGAGAGCCGGACGAGCTCATGGAGAAGTACGGGCTGACAGTCGACAACATCGTCGACGGAGCCCATGATGTCATTAAAAGGAGAGGAAGGTAATGAAGATATTCCTGGACACGGCAAATGTGGAGCAGATACGCGAGGCGAACAGCTGGGGCATAATAGACGGCGTGACAACCAACCCGAGCCTGGTTGCGAAGGAGGGCAGGGACTTCAGGGAAGTGGTCATTGAGATATGCTCAATAGTCAATGGCCCAATCAGCGCCGAGGCAATCGGCCCGGACGCGAAGGGCATGGTCAAGGAGGGGCGGGAACTTGCCAAGATTCACGAGAACATCAACATCAAAATCCCTATGACATCCGAGGGCCTCAAGGCAGTGAAGGAACTCTCAGCCAGAGGAATTAAGACTAATGTCACTCTGGTGTTTTCCGCAAACCAGGCATTGCTCGCAGCAAAGGCGGGAGCAACTTTCGTAAGCCCGTTCGTGGGCAGGATTGACGACACGGGCCATGACGGGATGCAGGTCGTGAGGGACATTGTCCAGATTTACCTGAACTATGCTTTCGACACGGAAATCATCGTAGCCAGCGTGCGCCATCCCATACATGTCCTGGAGGCTGCCAAGGCTGGCGCGCACATTGCTACTGTACCTTGGGGAGTGCTGCAGCAGATGACGAAACACCCGCTCACAGACCTGGGAATCGCAGCTTTCCTTAGGGACTGGGAGAAGGTCCCGAAGCAGAGCAAGTGAGCTGCATGGGAATATCTGAACCGCTTCTGCGCGGGCTTGAGGGGGGGAATGACCTAGAAGACATGTTCGCAGTCTCAAACGCCAGCATGCTGACCGACAGCATGGGTATGATTTATGACTTTGACACTTTTCGAGGGATGTATGAGGGATTCATGGAAACACTGCCGTCCGCGAGCGTCCTTGTGGCTGAACAGGAGGGGAAGGTCGTGGGCCATGCAATGGTTTGGTGGCGGGATGTCGCCGGCGGCCACAGGCTATATTCCCACCAGAGTTCTGTGCTCCCGGAGTATGCCTGTATCCGAGAGCGGTTCATGGATTGGGCCGAGAGAAGGCTTACGGAGATTGCCTTGGGACATCGGTCCGACGCCAGTAAAATGCTGGAAACCCAGGCAGTGGCCGGAACAGCCCTTGACGCAATTGTGAAAGGCAGGGGATATCTGCCCTCCAGGCATTTCTTCGAGATGGTCAGCCCTCTTGATGCGGTGCCAGCGGCTGTTGCACCCGAGGGCATAACCATAACTCCTTTGCCGGAACAGAGGGTGAGAGAGGCATGGGCCGCATCCCACGAGGCGTTCATGGACCATTGGGGCCATAGCGAGAAGAACTGGTCTGACGAGAGACTGGAGGAGATTATCGCATCCCCCCTCTTCGACCTTTCGCTGTGGTTTGTCGCGGTTGCGGATGGCCGCACCGTGGGCAGCGTGAGAAACTATATCAAACCTGACGAGAATGCCATTCTGGGGAGGAAGCGCGGGTACATTAGCAATCTCTGCGTTCTCAGGCCCTGGAGAAGGCGTGGCATTGCAGCAGCTCTGCTCTCGAAAAGCATGGCCGGGCTCGCGTTGCGCGGCTTGGCCGAGGCAAGGCTGGCCGTTGACCCGGAAGGTACGAACAGCGCCCTGAGTCTTTATACAAAGGCAGGATTCTCCGTATCAAACACCTATGTGAGCTATTGGAAACCTTTGGGCTGAATGCTAGACTCTTTATATCCTTGAGGACATTAATTGCCGGTGTTATGAAGAGCCATTACCTTGGCAAACTGGCGGTCGGCATCCTGCTGTTGGTGTTCATATTCAGCCTCGGCAACCTGATTTTCAACCTCGAGAACCTGGATATCGAGGACGAGAATATACCGCAGTTCATCAGCACGACCGCAGAAAGCCAGGATGTGGCCACCAACAGCACACTGACAAATGCCCTGAGGTGGATATACTTCGGGTTCATGATATTCTGCGGAATCGTGGTTGTCATAGGCGCCATTGCTTTCGCTGTATCGAAGGACAGGAAGAAATGGCGCAGGTTGTTCATCCAGATGGCCAGTCTGATGCTTTGCATAGCCGCCATCTTTGCCTTCGCGTATTTCTACGAGGACATTGAGAGTTCCGTTACAGGCATCGGCACTACGGACATACTGCCCGGGGGGGGCAATGTCACTGCGGATGACGGGGGGGCGCCATCTGAAGCCCCTGACTCATTGAGGGTCGTTCTCGCATTCGGTGTTTTTGCCATAATCTTCCTGTTCGCCATTGTGGCCATCATGGCCATATCAAATTTCATGAGAATGAGGTCGTCCGGGCTTGACTATTCGGACATGGAGAAAGACTCGCACGAGATGGCAACAACGATACAGAGAACCATTGACGCTTTGGCCGGGGGCTCTGACATCCGGGCAACGGTCATAAGGTGCTACACGGATATGTGCAGGATAGTGGCCAGGCACGGTGTCGAGGAGCAGGAGTATCTCACTCCCAGGGAGTTCCTGAAGCTTGCAGTCGGGAGGCTGCCTGTCCCGGAGGGGCAAATGAGGGCATTGGTCAACGTTTTCGAGGAGGCGAGGTACAGCCAGCACCAGCTTGATGAGGCCGACAGCAAACGTGCGCTGTCAGCGCTCGAGTCGGTCCGCAAGGTGCTTGTCGCTCACAGCTTGTCGCATGTCCAGGGGGATGAGAAGTCTGGAGTTTGAATCCTCGGTGAAGGGCGAGGTGTCCACGGAAAGGCATCTGAAAAGGGATAAACGTAACTGGGATGACTTGGTGTACATGGCTCTGGGGGAGGCCACGGCCGGCAATATCCTGGTCATGGTGTTTGCCATTCTGTTCTTCGGCGCCACGCCAGTGGCCATGCTGCTGCTGTTCGGTACTTACAGCGATGGCATGAGATGGTTGATAGGACTCGGTCTCATCACGGCGATGGGCTTCATAGCCGTCTACATCATGAGAATGGGACTGGCCAAGGATACTGCGGCGCCGGAAAAGCGCCAAGCCAAAACGCAATACCCGGGTGAACTGACCCACCTGACCGAGGCAATGGAAAGGGCTGCTGACGGATATGCATACAGCCAGCAGGTCATAAGGGAGAGGCTGTGCGAGATTATCATTTCAAGGGAGGCCCAGGCCAGGGATATTGGCGAGGAAGAGATATTGGACATGCTTGAGGCAGGAAGGTCGGGAATACTGGACGACACTGCCCTGGATGAGTTCCTGAGGAAAAACAATCCCGGGGCCAAAGCCCAGGAGGCCCTGAATGCCAAGGGCAGGTCCAGGGAAAGGGGCATGAGATTCATGGCAGAGATTGACAACATCACAGGCAGAATCGAGGCGATGACATGAAAATTGAGGAAGTGGCAAGGAACTGCAAAGGAATCAGGACAGAGGTGGCCAAGGCCATCGTGGAGAAGGACAGCGTGATCGAGCAGCTCATGCTTGCTTTCCTGGCCGGAGGTCATGTGCTTATCGAGGACTATCCTGGCCTGGCAAAGACTTTGATGGCAAACACGTTCTCGAGGGCCATAGGATGCAATTTCAAACGCGTGCAGTTCACGCCGGACCTGCTTCCGGCCGACATCACAGGCACATTCGTGCTCAACAGGGCCACGAGCCAGTTCGAACTGAGAAAGGGGCCGATATTCACGAACATCCTGCTTGCGGACGAGATAAACAGGGCTCCGCCCAAGACACAGAGCGCGCTGCTGGAGGCCATGCAGGAGTTCCAGGTGACCCTGGAGGGTGAAACCCACAAGCTGCCCAGGCCGTTCATGGTCATAGCCACGCAGAATCCGATAGAGTACGAGGGCACATACCCGCTGCCAGAGGCGCAGATTGACAGATTCCTTATGCGGCTCAGCATCGGATACCCCAGCCAGAAGGGCGAGGCCGAGATACTGCGCAGAAGGCGGAACAGGAAGACGGACGACGTACAGATATCCTGCGTCTCCAGCCCGGAAACTATAAAGGCCATGCAGGACGCCATCGAGAACGTGCATGTGGACGATGACATCGAAACCTACATTGTCTCTGTCGTGCAGGAGACCAGGAAGCATGGCCAGGTCGAGGTCGGAGCTAGCCCAAGGGGTTCACTCGCGTTGATGAAACTTGCGCAGGCCAAAGCCGCGCTCGCAGGAAGGGATTTCGTTCTTCCCGATGACGTGAAAAACGTTGCAGTTCCGGCGCTGGCCCACAGGCTGATTCTGAAGCCGGACCCCTGGATAAAAGGGATAAAGCCCAAGGTCATCATAGACAAGGTGCTGACCACAGTGCCTGTTCCGAAGGCCAGGTCCTGAGGGCAAAGATGAGGTCGAGAAAAGGGTTCTGGCTGGCCGTTGCGGCCGTTGCCTGTATCGTGGCCGGGCTTTTCCTGGTCAGCGGCACGATGGTTGCCCTTTCCCTGCCGATAGTCGTGTACATGGGTGTCATGGGCCTGTTCCTGGAGAGGGAGAGGGCGGACCTTGAGGTCGAGCGCAGGATTTCTGACACCAGGATAATGGCTGGGGATTCGTTGCATATTGAGGTCGTCGTCAGGAACAGGGGGGAGGCCGTCGAACTACTCGAGGTAGAGGATATAATCCCGGATTACGTTTCCGTTGCCGAGGGAACTAACTGTGCACTCATGAGCCTTGATGAGGGTGAGGAATGCTCGTTCGAATACACTCTCGAATGCCCGCTAAGAGGCAGATACAAGCTCGAAGCCATGAAGCTGGCAGTCATGGATTCGGCCAGGCTGCACAGGTCGGAGATGTTGTTCGGAGAAACAAACGAATTCTCTGTCGTGGCCAAGATAGAGCCCACAAAGGGTGTTAACATAGCACCGAAGAAGACGAGGAACTGGGTCGGCATGATAAAGTCTCGCAGGGTGGGCATAGGCACAGAGTTCTTCGGGCTGAGGGACTATGTCTCCGGGGACGAGCTGCGCAGGATAAACTGGAAGGCTTCCGCAAGGCGCGACATGCTTCTGACCAATGAGTTCGAATCGGAATGCTCGGGGGATGCGACCCTGATACTGGACGCAAGGTTGGAGGCTAATGTCGGCACCATAGAGGACTGTTCTGTCGAGCACGGGGTGAGGGCTGCTTCCACGATAGCATCCCAGATTCTGAAGGACAAGAACAGGGTCGGCCTCATCGTGCTGAGGGACATCATAGACGAAGTGTACCCCGCATTCGGGAAGAGGCAGTTCTACAGGCTGAGCGAGCATCTGCTGGATGTGAAGCCACTGGGTCTGCTGCCGTTCGAGAATGTCGGCTGGATGGTGACAAGCTATTTCCCCCTGGAATCCCAGATAATCGTCATAAGCGCCCTCACCGATTCCAATATCGTGATCACGATAGGCGACCTTTGTGCCAGGGGTTACGATGTGGTTGTCCTGTCGCCTTCTCCGGTCAAATTGGAATCAAGGCTCGTGAAAGACTCTGGCCCCAAGGCCAGGGCCACAAGGATTCTCGAGATGGAGCGCCAGAACCTGATAAGCGAGCTGAGCAGGTATGCCAGGATAGTGGACTGGAACGCTGACGAGCCGCTGGCAACGGCACTGAGGGGGGTGGAAACATCGCGGAACAGACGGTGATGGCAAAGGTTCACTATCTTCAGGCCATTCCTGCGACCTGCCTATCCATGGCCTGCGTATGGCATCTGTTTTCCTTTAACCATTACGGGGGGCTGGGGGGTTGGACCGGGCATGTTGTTTTGCTCGCACTAGCATTCGCGTCTGGGCTGGCTTCCCTTTTTCTCAGAAATATCGGAACAGCCACTCAACAGCTTGATGCACTCAGGCCTCACCTGACAGGCGCAGCCTGCTTCATGCTCGGCGCCCTGCATTTCATAGGGCTGCTGAATGCCGAGCCATTGTTCTTCCAGATGGGATTCCTGATGCTCATACTCGCATATTTCGAAACCGCAGGCATGGCCAACGGCTTCAGGCCGGTTTATTCCAGTCGCCCTGCCCAGGTCACGGAAAGTACACTGAAGAGGCTCGTGCTGAAGCAGCTTGGCACGCTGGCAATGGTATTCGCCTTGTCTGTGATTCTCCTTTACCTGTCCCTGATGGTGGTTGTGGGGTTCAGGGAGACATGGACTGTCGCGCTGCTTGCAGCAGCCATGATACTGGCCCTGGCGTTTCTGACCAGGGCGAGGCGGATCTGAAAGGGCGGAGGATACCCTGAACAGCTCAACTAGATTTTATCGCCTTTTCAACATCTTCTTCAGCAATGTCGCCGACCAATCTGCATTTCCCGATTATGATGGTCGGTGTCTTTCTCACGCCCTTGAAGAACGCCCTAACGGTATCCCTGAGTCTCGTCCTGTCATACACAACCATTTCGATATTGTGTTGGCTGGCAATCCTTTCCAGCAGGTTTTTGAGGTTCAGTACTTCCTCCGGGAGCCCGACCACTTTTTGACTCATCCTTAGCTGGTCGTCATAATCGCCGGAGGCAGCACCTCTGAAATACCTCATGTAGTGGCCTGTTCCACTTTTTACCACGTATTCCTCAGAGTTCAGGTAGAGCTCTATCCTCATGGCACTTATTCTTCCTGCTGCTCCGAATCCTCGGGCTTCTTCTCGGTCTTGCGCTTCTCTATAGTCTCCAGCCTCTCGTCCTTGCGCTCGCCGGCGTATCCGTCCCTGTTGGGTCCGTCATCCCTGGGGCGCCTCTCACGGGGCTTCCTATCCCTCGAGCCCCCGTCCCTGTCCCGGCGGTCCCCGCCCCTCCGGTCGCCGCCGCGCCTGTCTCCGCCCCGGCGGTCGCCTCCCCGGCGGTCGTCCCTGTCGCGCCTGGGGCGGCGCTCAGGCTCGACGTAACCCTCAGGCCTGGGCAGAAGCGCTTTCCTCGACACATCGACCTTGCCGTTGTCTATCTTGATGACCTTCACACGAATCTTATCGCCGAGTTTGACCCGGTCGGTGACGTTCTCCACGCGGCCCCATTCTATCTCGGAGACGTGCAGCATGCCGTCCTGGCCCGGTGTGAGGTTCAGGAATGCGCCGAATGGCATTATCTTGACAACCTCAGCCTCTTCGAATATCTCGTCCATCTCGACAACCCGGACTATGTCGCGTATCATCTTCTCAGCAATCTTGCCCTTCTCGACATCGTTGGTCGTTATCATGACCATGCCGTCGTCGTTAATGTCTATCTTGAGGTCCAGCTCTTCGGTAATCGCCCTTATTTTCTTGCCTCCGGGGCCGATCACGTCGCCTATCTTCTGGGGGTCAATCTTGAAGCTTATTATTCTGGGCGCGTACGGGCTCAGCTCCTTCCTGGGCTCCGGTATGGCCGCCACCAGGCAGTCAATGACCTCGTTGATGGCTTTTCGCATCTGCGGGAAAACCGCGTGAATCATCTCCCTTGTCAGGCCAGCAGTCTTCGTGTCCATCTGTATTGCAGTGATGCCGTCCCTTGTTCCAGTGAACTTGAAGTCCATTCCGCCAGGGCCGTCCTCCAGGTCCTGGATGTCGGTGATTATCTTCCACTTGCCGCCATGGGTGGCTATGCCCATTGCTATTCCGCCGACCGGCTTTTTGATCGGGACGCCGGCATCCATGAGGGCCAGTGTCGACCCGCAGGTCGAGCCCATCGAAGAGGAGCCGTTGGAACTCATGGTCTCGGACACCACCCTGATTGTGTAGGGGAATGTTTCGTCGTCCGGCAGCACAGGCACGAGTGCCTTCTCCGCCAATGCGCCGTGCCCTATCTCGCGCCTCCCTGCGCCCCTGAGCATCTTGACCTCCCCGACCGAGTAGGGAAGGAAATTGTAGTGATGGAAGTATTTCTTGCTCCCGTCGCTCTCCATGGTTTCCACTGATTGTTCGTCGAACGGCGCGCCCAGCGTAACCATCGAGAGTATTTGGGTCTCGCCTCTCTCGAACAGGCCGCTTCCATGCGTTCTGGGCAGGAGGCCAACCTCAGCCGACAAAGGCCTTATCTGGTCCAGCTTTCTGCCGTCAACCCTCTGATGGCGCTCGACTATCGCGATTGTGACCTGCTCCTCTATAAATTCATAGAAGAAGCTGGCCAGTACGCTCTTCAGGTATTTGTCGGCCTCTTCCTCGCTTCCTTTTTCCTTAATGTATTTGGGGCGGAAATGCTCGATGAGTTTCTTTTCGAGGCCTTTCAATATCTCCTTGCGCTCGCCTTTGGAGCCCTTGGGGGTGTTGAAAAGGTATTTGTCTAGATGGGGCAGCGATGCTTTTTTCATCTCCTCGATTATGTGCTTGTTCTCGGGTTTCACGCTGCTCCTGAAGGTGAGCTGTTCCTCGGTGAGCTTGGGTTTGCCTATTTCTCCGCGTATCATGTCTGCGAATTTGGCAATCGGACCCATGATTTCCATTGCTGTGTCGAAGGCTTTTCTCACGCTTTCGTCGGCAAGTTCCTGGGCGTCGCACTCGACCATCGTGATGCGGTTGCCATCGCCCATGACCACAAGCTGGAGTTCGGAGTGTTCCATCTCCTCAATGGTTGGGTTGATTATCGGGAATCCACCGCTCATGCCCAGCCTGACGCAGCCCAGAGGGCCGTCGAACGGTATCTCGGATATGTGCACGGCCAGGCAGGCTGCCAGCATCGCGACGATGTCTGGCCTGTTCTCATGGTCCAGGCTGAGAGGAAGGCAGATGACCTGCACTTCGTTCCTCATGTTCTGGGGGAACAGCGGTCTCAAACCGCGGTCAATCATTCGGCCGATGAGTACTGCCTCATTCGATGGCTTGCCCTCCCTCTTGGAGAACCTGGGGCCCTTTATCCGGCCTGCGGCCGAGTACCTTTCCTCGTAATCAACCATCAGCGGGAAGAAGTCAATGTCCCTCGCTTCCTTCGATATCATGGCTGTGGCCATGACAACTGTCTCGCCCATCTGCACCGTCACCGCTGCGGAAGCCTGCTTCGCCAAACGGCCTGTCTCGACGGTTATTTTCTTTCCGTCTATCTCTGTTTCATATTTCTTTACATTCTTTTCCATGTTTATCACCTTGATATTCTATTGTATTATTTTATTCCTTACCCGCCCGCAAACAACCTTCTCGGGCCGGTTCATGTTTTTTTCCTGGGTATTGTTTTGGCCACCTTCTCCACAATGTCCATGCCTTTCTCGATCATCTCAAGGGAGTTGGCATATGAGAACCTGAGATGCCCCTCGCCGCCTTTCCCGAATGCGGAACCGGGGGCGCAAATCACGCCTGCCTTGACAAGCTCCATGGCAAAGTCCTCGCTGGATATGTTATGGTCATATGTCGGAAACACATAGAAAGCGCCTTTCGGTTTCAGGCAGTTGAAGCCTGGTATGTCATTCACCCTCTTCACTATTACGTCCCGCCTCTTTCTCAGTATTTCCACCCTTTCATGTATCTTGTTGTTGGGCGAAACCATCAGTTCGTACACAGCCTTCTGCAGCGGCGTTGGCGGGCAGGCTATGTTGTAGTACTGCATCTTGGACAGCTGGTTTACCATGTACTTGGACGCTGCCAGGTACCCCAGTCTCCATCCTGTCAGGGCGAAGGTTTTCGAGAACGAGTTTACATATACCACATTGTCATAGTCTGGATTCAGCAGGGACTGGTGTTCGCCCTCGAATATTATCTCGTCATAGACCTCGTCCGATATTATGGCCAGCTCATTCTCCCTGGCTATGTCCCTGATGGCTTTAATGGTTTCAGGCTCCAGAATCCCAGATGTTGGGTTGTTGGGGGAGTTGAGTATGATTGCCTTGGTTCTTGGAGTTATCAATTCCTCAATCTCGTCCGGGTTGGGTTGGAAATGGTTCTCGAATTTCAAGGAGTACCTGAGCGGCGTTGCCCCGCACATGATGACATGGGGCTGGTATATGACGAAGCCCGGGTCTGGGCACAGCACCTCGTCCCCGTGGTCGAACAGCGTGAGGGCAGTAACCAGTAAAGCCTGCGTTCCGCCCGCGGTTATTACAATGTTGTCCATTTCCACATCCGGCCTGTATTTTGTCAGCCGCTCAGCCAGTACTTTCCTGAGCTCTGGTATGCCTTTTGTCGGTCCGTAGTGGTTGTGCCCCTCCTTCACTGCCTTGTACAGGGCTGTTTGGGCCAATTCCGAGGGCTGGAAGTCAAGCTCACCCAGTCCAAGATTAATCGAGTCAGGGCCTGCCATCTCGAACATCTTCCGAATCCCTGAAACCTGGAGTCTTTTCGCCCTTGAGGCGAACCAGTCCCTCATGGTTGCTGGGTATTGCCTCTCGTTTATTAAGGCTTCGGTTATATAGCTATATAAGGATTGCTACATACTGGCCTTGGGAAAGTCCGGGCGACAGCATGTATTTTATACGAAATCGGGATTATGAACGCTATAATCCCGACTTAGCTTAGCCTGGCCCGCAAGATTTATATGGACAGACAGATGCTGTTCTTGCGGAAAAGGCCAAGCGAATGCATGCAATGGACACAAACAATCGCAAATCCCGACTTAGCTTAGCCTGGCTCGAGCGGCTGACTGTAGTAGGTTCACCGGTTACGGCCGGAAACAGCCGATATCAGCAGATCCCCGGTTCAAATCCTGGAGTCGGGACTTATTTTTTCTTGCAACAAAATGCACAGAAGAAAAAATAAGCTAGCCGAATCTCCCAGCGTGTAAAGGATTCGGCGAGGCTTTCGACCAAAGGTCGAAATAATGGCTCTTGCAATGCCTTCGTTTCTCTCATCCTTCGGCTCTATCGAAATCATTAGCTCCCCTTGTGGAGCCCAGCATATTCTCCAGGAACCATATTCCCAACATTCAACAGCCAATTGGGGTCCAGCTCCCTCTTGACCCTGGCAATCTCCTCCAGCCCTTTCATGCCGTACATCAGTTCCAGGTAGGGGACGGTTTTCCCGTCCACAGTCAGGATTTTCTTCCCCACCCCGTGCTCGCCCGATATCGTGCCCCCGAGGGATATAGCCGCCCTTGCCAGTTCCAGGTAAAGCTCCTTTGCATAGGCCCGCTCTTCGTCACTGGCCGTTATGAAGTTGAAATGCAGGTGGCAGTCCCCGATGTGGCCGAATAGGACATGGTGCACGCCTGGCCTCGTGAACCTGGCCCTGAACCTGTCGCCTGCCTCGCGGTACTTAGCCATCATCTCCCTGAATTTGCCCTCGGGGACAACGAAGTCCGTGCCAATCTTGTAGCTGTCATGCTGCTTCAGGTAAGAGTTGACCGCATCCGGGAGCGAGTGCCTGAATTCCTTCATGTCGCGCCGGTCGCTTGCCGTCAAGGCGCACCAGTCCTCAGCCGCATGATGTTCTTTCAGAAGCCCCATTATTTCAGCCAGGAGTTCGATGGACTCTGCCTTCACCTCGGACATCACTGCGCCTTCCAGCCTCTTCTTCAGCTCGGGAAATTCAGGCCTTATGAAGTCAAGGGCATGAGCGTCAAAATATTCCACGGAAAGGACGCCTGCATCCTTTCTGGACCTGAGACCGTCTGCGTATGCCAGCGCATTGGTTTCGATGCTGAAAAATGCAAGCACTGATGCAGGCTCCTTTTCTGCCTTGGCGAGCCTTAGGGTCACCTCTGAGATAATCCCGAGCAAGCCTTCGCACCCTATGAATAGGTCGATGAGGTCCATGCTTGGCTCGGAATAAAGGCCTGCTGCGTTCTTGACATGGGGCATTCTGTATCCAGGAATATTCAGCTTATAGGCTTTGCCTGCAAGCGATTTGAAAGCAATGGACCCGGCTGCGTCCGCAGCTATCTTTCCCCTGACAATCTCTGCAACCTGCCCATCAGGCAGCACGATCCTCAGGCCGCGAATCCAGTTCCTGGTGGGCCCGTAGAAAAAGCATCTTGCTCCTGAGGCATTGGTAGCAACAGTTCCCCCGAGGAAAGCAGCTGTCTCGGTTGGGTCCGGGGGGTACATCATGCCCCGCGGGAGCGCCACAGCCAGTTCGTTGATGGAGATGCCGGGCGCGACATGTGCGACCTCCAGGTCCTCATCGTAATAAATCCGGGTCTCGCCCGCTGGATTGCTATGCACCATCTCGCGGCAGCCTTTCCTGGGCCTGGCCTTGAGCATCCGCTCCATGGAAACAATAATGCCACCGCCAATCGGCACCCTGGAACCGGTTAATCCGGTTCCTCCACCAGAGACAGTAACTTTCAACCCCTTGCGGTTTGCCGTCTGCATGATTTCCACGATGTCTTCCTCTGTCTCCGGGTAATAAACGACCTTGACAGTTTCGAGTTTGGCCACGAAGGCATTACTCTCGTCTGATAGAAATCGTTCTATTGATTCCCTGGAGTTGTATGATTTCACGAACCCGAAAGATGCCCTGAACGTTATATCCTTTGCTCCGCGATAGTTATTAAAATGCCAGCCCATATCCTGTCAGGTTGCGTTCTATGAGGTTCACCGTACCATACGGGGAAGGCATGCAGGAGTTTGAGACAGACATTCCCTGCCGGGTGCTGGAGAACGCCAGCCTGGAAGCCGGACATTCGGGAAAAATAATGTCTGAGGCGCTGAGCCATCCGCTGGGCACGAAAGAGACATTCGCTGACTTTGTCAGCTCAACGGACAAATTGCTACTGATCGTATGCGACGGCACCAGGCCCACTCCGACAGCGCTTGTCCTGGAACACATGCACAAGGATATAAGATATCACCCGGACATCGGTTTCCTGATTGCCACAGGCACCCACCGGGATCCGACCGCTGAGGAATATGAGCTGATTTTCGGGAAATACTTTGATGATTTCCGGAACCGCACCGCAGTCCACCATTCGAAGGACAAGTCTGTTTTGCAGGATATGGGCGTGACCTCGCGGGGCACGCCTGTCAGCTTCAACATGGCTGTGCTGGAGGCGGACGGAATAGTCACCATCAACAGTGTGGAGCCCCATTACTTCGCAGGATTCACTGGTGGCAGAAAATCATTCCTTCCAGGCATTGCCGGGTTTGAATCAATCGAGAAGAACCACAGCCATGCCACAGACCCTGGAACGGCACCGCTTGCCATGATAGGTAACCCTGTTTGGGAAGACATTCACGAAGCATTTGATTTTCTGAAGGGGAAGAGGGTTTTCACCGTCCAGACAGTTGTCCTGCCTGACGGAAGGCTTCACTCGGCTTTCGCGGGCGACCTGGACGAAGCATTCGGCAAGGCAGCTGAAAGCGCCGCCCAGATCTATTCTGTGAATGTACAGCGCAAGGCGAACATCGTCATCACGGCCGCGCCTCCGCCGATGGACAGAGACCTTTACCAATCGCAGAAGGCCATGGAGCATGGCAGGCTGGCGCTCGAAGAGGGCGGCGTCTTGGTCCTTGTCTCCAGTTGCTGGGACGGCATAGGGGACAGGGGGTTCTACGACCTGCTTTCCAGGCTGGGGGAGCATGAGGATATCGGCAAGTACCTTGGGAGGAACTACAGGCTCGGGAACCACAAGGCGGCAAGATGGCTGGACCTATGCAAGCGTTTCAGCCTCTGGGGAGTGACAGACCTGGACGGAGAAGTGCTCAGGACTGCGAGGATGAGGGGATTCGCAACCCTCCAGCAGGCAGTGGACGAAGCAATAGGCCATGTGCGCTCGAAGGGCCGGGAACCGAGCATAAACCTCATCCCAAACGGAAGCTTTGCTGTCCCGAAGGTGACTGAATGAAGCTTGTGGAGACCATTGCTGAGGCCCTGGGCAGGGCTGTTACGCAAATGCCGGACGACCTCGTAGCCGCCCTGAAAAAGGCTCGGGATTCCGAGACCGGGGAGCTGGCCAAGTTGCATCTCGGGGCAATACTGGACAATGTCGCACTCGCAGCTCGCGAGAATGTCCCGGTGTGCGAGGACACGGGTATCCAGACTGTTTTCCTGGATGTGGGCGGCGGCTTTCCGAAGCTCAACGAGTTGATGAGAGCGATTCCGGAGGCCGTGAGGCTAGCCACAGAATCAGGTCCGCTCAGGCCCAACACGGTGAATCCATTCACAGGAAAAAACTATGGGAACAACCTTGGCCGTAATGCACCGGCCATAAACCTTACAGTTGTGGAAGGCGACGGAGCGGCGATACATCTGCTCCCCAAGGGCGGTGGGAGCGAGCAGCTCTCGGCGCTCTGGATGCTGACGCCTGCCGACGGGCTCGCTGGGCTGAGGCGAGAGGTCCTGACGCATGTCCAGAAGGCCGGTGGAAAGCCTTGCCCGCCTCTGATAATCGGCATAGGGATCGGCGGAAGCGCAGATATTTGCATGAAGCTGGCCAAACGATCGCTGCTCAGACCGCTGGGCTCCCATAACCCCGACCCGGACGCAGCTGCACTGGAAAAGGAGCTGTTGGAATCAGTCAATTCCCTGGGGGTAGGGCCGATGGGCATGGGCGGCAGGACAACTGCGCTCGCCGTGCATGTGGAATATGCGCCCAGGCATCCTGCCACATTCCCTGTGGGGCTGGTTATGCAATGCTGGTGCCACAGGCATGCCACTATAAGGTTGGACAGGGAAGGGAAGGTGGTCTGACGGCTGAGAAAAGAATCATAAGGACGCCACTGGACCCTCGCACTGTCAAATCCCTGAAGATAGGGGATGCCGTGTACCTCACAGGAAGGATATTCACGGCCAGGGACCAGGCCCATATTCTCATGCTGAAGGACGGCATTCCGCCCGGGCTTGAAACGAAAGGACTTGCTGTCTATCACTGCGGGCCGATTGTTAAACAGAGGAACGGGGAAAGGATAATCACGTCTGCTGGGCCCACGACCAGCATGCGCATGGAATCCCTTGAGACAGAGTTCCTTGAGATGTCAGGCGCACTGGCCATCGTGGGCAAAGGCGGCATGGGCCCTGAGACGCTGAAGGCACTGGAGAAACTGGGCGCGGTATATCTGTCCATCACCGGCGGGCTGGGTGCTTTGGCCATGAAGAGGCTGGGCCCGATAAAGGCTGTCCATTTCCTGGAGGAGCTGGGACCCGTGGAAGCGGTCTGGGTATTTGATGCGGTTGAGTTGGGGCCTCTTGTTATCACCATGGACTCGCACGGCAATTCCCTGCATGAGGCTGTGTCTGCAGTAACAAGGGAGAATCTGGCGCGCATTTTGGAGAAATCCTAAGCAAGCCTCTCGGCCTTGCCCTTGCCCAGGTTCCGGATCGGACTCAGAAGCTCGTATATTTCCTTGTCCATGGCCGGCCTTCCCTTGGCGATGTGCTGTGCCAGGTTGTACCCCACCCCGGGGCCCATCATGAAGCCCTGGCCGCACATGCCGATGGCCAGGTACATGTTTTCCACTCCGGGGGCTTTGCCAATGAACGGCACGCCGTCAGGCGTCATCGGGTAAAGACCGCGCCACAGCCTCCTGACTGTCAGGCCCTTCAGCCTTGGAATGAGGCTGACAAGTCTCCTGGCGATTATGGGCATGAATTCGGACGTTTCCCTCCGGTCTTGCCCCAGCATGGGCTTTAGCGGTGTGTAGCAGAATATTATCTGGCCGCTTTCCACCTGACCGAAATAGAAGTTCTTGGTCATGCCTTCCGAGCCTTGCCTGATGTCCACGACCAGCGGGGGCAGGAAAGGCCTTACAGGGGACGTTATCCCGGCCTCGTGGCTGTCTGGAACCACCGGAATGGAGAATCCGGCCATTTCGCATATGGCAGTGGCATCGGCGCCTGCAGCGTTGACTATTTTGTCTGCGGAATACGTGGCCTTGTCTGTCACGACACCGGACACGCTATTTTCCTCCATGTTGAGCTTATTCACCTGCTCCCTGTAATGGAACATGGCACCTAACGTCTTGGCCTCGCGAGTGAATGATTCTATGGCCATGAGAGGGGACACCTGCCCGTCCTCCGGGGAGAGCGTTCCTCCTCTCAGGCCGTTCATGTTGATGCCCGGAACAGCGCGTGCAATGCCCTCCGGGTCGACCCAGTTAATATTCAGCTGGAATTTTTTCTGAATGGGCAGCATGTCCCTCATTGTCTTTTCATCGCCCTCGGTGTATATCGGGAAGCAGTAGCCGCCAGGCTTCCAGCCTATGTCTGAGCCGGTCGTTTCCTTCCAGGTCGAGAAAATCTCCAGGCTCTTCTTGCATATGGTTATCTTCGCCGGGTCTGAATGCGTGGCCCTCACGCCACCGATCGCGGCTTTATTCTGGCCCTGGCCGGAAGAGGCATGGCTGTCAAGACACAGCACCTTCAATCCTTCTTTCGCGAGGAAGTAGGCTGTGGGCACGCCCACGCTGCCAGCGCCAATCACGATGACGTCGTACTTGTTGGCCATCATTCCTCACCCCCGTGGATGAATGCGGAGAGCGGAACTTCCTGGGTGAAGGGCCTCTCGCTGTGCGGTTCTATGATGGCCTCTCGGCCAAGCACCTGCTTGAAGATGCGCATGACCAGTTCGGTGCAGGTCTTGCCCCCGCAAGGGCCCATGCCTACGCGCAAGCCTGCCTTGAGCGCGTTGAAGTCTGTGCATCCTGTCTCCCTTATGTATCTGACAATCTCGCCCTTGGTTATTCGTTCGCACCTGCAGACTATAGTGTCGTCATCGTCCTCAACGGTTGCTGGACCTCCCTTTGCCGGGGTTCCGGGTTCATGCAACTGTATCCCTGCCACCTTCTCCGCTTCGGCAGCCTGAACTTCCAGCATGAGCAGTTCCCTGCGGTTCTGCCAAGCGGATTTCCTTATGGCCAGGACTTTTCCCTTGCCAATCGGTTCGCCCTCAAACCCCACGGTTTTCACCGATTGGCCGGGCTTGACAATGCCTTCCGGCATCTCCCAGGGCAGCGTAACCAGCGCAAGCTTTCCTAACTGGTCATACCCTCTGTCCACGAGAGTTATCGCAAGCCCGGGGCATATGGCCACACATCTTGTGCACCCGATGCAGTCGCTGTGCAACTGAGGTATTCCTGTCATCTTCCCGCTACCTGTGCGTATCGAGTCCCTGGGGCACACGGCCGTGCATGGGTTGCATGGAATCTCCTGCGTGCATCTGATGGCAGGGTAGATTTGGCTGCTTTTCGGATTCAGAATCTCTAACCCGTGCGTCGGGCCTGGCTTCGCCCTCAGCATGTCAAGTATCTCGTACCATTCCTTCGGTATCTCGGTTTCGTAGCCCATGTCCCTGAGCATCGTCCGGCCTGTGATGTGGCCGCTGAATATTGCTGCCGAAGCTTCGGCGATGATGTCTGCGTCACCCGCTGCGTACACAGGCATGCCGAATTCCCTGGCCTTGAGGAGAAGCTCGTTCACCGGGGCAAGCCCAACAGCCACGAGCAGCGTGTCGGCCTCGATTGCCATCTCTGTCCCGGGAAGGGGCCTGAACTTGTCGTCGATCTGGGCAATGGTCACACGCTCCAGCTTACCGTTGCCCTCGGCCTTCAGGACAGTATGCGATGTCCACACAGGAATCCCGAGCCTGAGTATCTTGTCCAGATGGACTTTGTACCCGCCGCATTTGGGCAGGGCTTCGACAAGACCCAGCACCTCGATGCCGGCCTGCAGGGCATGGTAGGCCGCAATGAGCCCGACATTGCCGCCGCCCACTATGAAGAGCTTCGAGGAGGCCTTCACCATGTCCCTGTTGACAAGGGTCTGGAACGCGCCGCCGCCGTAGACTCCCGGGAGGTCGCAGCCCGGGAATGCAAGGCTCTTCTCTCTAGCGCCGGCCGTAACGAGCAGATGCTTGGGCCGTATCAGGCAGTATCTGTCCTCTTTCAGAACGCCAACCAGACCGTCCGAGAAGACGCCGACCGCTGGGGAGCTTAGCCATATATCTACATTGTCCAGCTCTGCCACTTCCTCGGCCATGAGTGTGCCTATGTCCATGCCCCTCATGCCGGCATTGCAGTCCCTGACAGAGCCGAAGAAATTGTGCGTCTGCAGGCTGAGCTTGCCGCCGAGCTCCTGCTTGTCGTCCACAATCAGTATCTTCAAACCCGCGACAGCCAGCTCTGTCGCGGCAGAGAGCCCGGCCGGCCCTGCGCCGACAATCAGCACATCTGTTTCGATGATTTTCGGGCTGCTGAACTTGGGCAGTGCATCGTCTGCAGGAAGTTCTGGCAGCTTGTCGAGGAATCTTACATCCATGCCCTCCGTCACCGGAGTTATGCAGGCCTTTTTCGGGACTCCGTTGACAAGGATTAAGCACTGGGCGCATTGCCCGTTGGCACAGAATATGCCCTGGGGGGCGCCGTCCCTGTGATGGTTGTTGAACACTATTATCCCGTAAGCCATCATGGCGCTCGATATGGGTTCGCCCGGTCTGGCCTTGTATGCCTTGCCGTTGAAACTGAAATTGATATTGGCCTCCGGCCCTGGTGTCAGTATCGGATGCTTCATAATGCGTTTGTCCGCGGCCATCATTCCTCACCCCCAAGTCTGGATGCGAGGAAACTGTATATATCCATCACCTTCACAGGGCTTGTGTTCCATCCGCCAGTCACTGCCTTCAGGTGGCATGCGCATCTGTTGGAGCCGGCAATTATCATTTCAGCTCCGGAATCCTCGGCCTTCTTCAGAAGGTCTTTGGCCATCTTTCCTGACTCCGCGCTGACATTCCTCCATCCCGAGTCACCGCATTTTCCTGTTATTTTCACTATCTTGAGCCCGGGCACCTTGCCCAGCAGTTCCAGGCAATCCGTGTCAAATTCCCCTCCGCCAGCGCAGGCAGGGTGGTAGGCCGCAGTCATCGGAGTGTCCAAGAAAGCCCCGGTCAACCTCTCTTTCAGCACTGACGGCAATGACACAACTGTGCAATCCAGCTTCATTTTCATAAATGATTCATAACTCTTCGGCGTGGGCATTATGAGTTTCCTTACCCTGCCCGTGTTCAGGGTGCCGGCAACCGATTCTGTGTATCTCACGTAAAGCGTGTCCAGGCCCCAGTCCTTCAGGCTGGTTCCGGAAATTTGTATGCCCGGCGCGAGCGCATGCCTTATGCCTGTCTTTCTGAGCAGCCGTACAGATTGTTCCAGAACATCGGAGTCCTGCAATCCGTAAGCCCTGAATGCCTGTTCGGACATTGCCAGGCACCCATATCCCAACAGGACGGAGGAATTTGGCGTCACAACCCTGTCAGGCTGCGTCATCAGAATCTGAATTGCGTTCATGCATCTGCCGAGCCCTGCTTCTGTTTCCGGGTACTTTTCTGAGCAGTGTTCAAAATCATTGAGGTTGGCTATAGCGGTGAAGAATCCGTCGACTGAATCAGGTGTGTCGACATAGGCAACCCTTCCTGGGTTGATATTTATGGCGTCCAGTATTTCCCTGGTCGATTCAACGACGTCAGGCCCCATCCATGGCCCGGGAACATAATGGCAGTCATCCTCGCCGCAGCCAAGAACCGTTACCGCCCTGGCTCCGCGGGCCAGTGTCTCCGTGAACACGGCTGGCGAAAGCCGCCTGGTGCACTGAACCCTGACCTCCCATGGCCAGGTTTCTGTCCTTGCGTTGCGCCTGTTCCACATGCACGAGAATCTGACTACGCCATTATTCTCGGATGAATGCCTCACTGCTTCCAGTATTCTGGCAATCAGCTGTTTGTCGCCCAAGAACCCCATGGCCACGGCACCCGCTGGGCAAGCTGCGGTGCAGGCTCCGCAGCCCCTGCATGCAGTCTCTTCGACCTTGGCAACGGCATTCCCGTCCGTGCCGAAGACTGTCCTTATGGCTTTATAGGGGCAGGCCTCCTCGCATTTGCCGCATGCTATACACACGGCATTGTCGACCCTTGCAAGGAGAGGTTCAATTTTCACATTGGACACGATTTTACCGGCCTCAATCCTCCAGCCCTCCGGATGGTCCATTGCTTCCGCAGCCACCTTGAACGGGACCTTTGCAATCGCCTTCTCTCCGGATTCATGGACTGTCACCTTGGCATTTCTGTAGTCGCACACGGCCAGGCATAAATCGCAGACACCGCAGCTACCGCATCTCCTGCACCTGAGCGCCTCGGTTATGGCTGTCCTTTCATCCATGCCGAGCTCGACCTCCTCAAAGGTGGACTGGCGTTTCTCAGCTGATATAAGGCAGGCTTCGCATCTCTGTGATTCGGCCGACTTAGGCGCTTCAACCACGAGCATTTCGGCCGGTTTCGTTCGGAGCTGTTCCCCCAGGAGGTAATTCACAACACCCGAGGCAGCCCTGTGGCCTCCGGCTATGGCCTCGATTATCGTCAGAGGGCCGGTGGTTATATCGCCGCATGCAAATATCCCCCTCACTGAAGCCATGCCGCTTTCGTCCACGGTAACTGCGCCGGACTTTGCCAGCCCTATGCCTGCCTCGGCAAGCTTTGCTGAGTCGGGCTTTGAGCCTATGGCCATTATGACTCTGTCCGCCTCCAGAGTGAAGTAATCATTCGGGATAGGCACAGGGGATCGCCTCCCAGAGCTGTCTGGTTCTCCGAGCTTTGCGGACTGGAACCTGAACAACCCTGCGTGGCCTTTATCGGGGATTATCTCCGCCGGAATGGCTAGGAACTTGAATATAACTCCTTCCTGTTTCGCATGCTCAATCTCCTCACTGTCTGCCGGCATCTGCTCCTCTGTTCTGCGGTACGCGACCGTGACCTTGGCGCCCAGGCGAAGGGCTGTACGGGCTGAGTCCAGTGCCGCATTGCCGCCGCCCACCACTATCACATTTCCTGTCATTTCTGTGATTTTTCTATCAGAAACCTTTCTTAGGAAATCCAAGCAATCCAATACTCCCTGTGAACTCTCTCCTGGAATTCCGGGGAATACGGGATTTTGGCATCCGGTGGCAATTATCACGGCCGAATAGCCCTGCATAATGAACTTGACCGGGTTCAGGACCTTTTCCCCGAGGGAAAAATGAACGCCCAGGGCCTCTATGTCATGAACCTCGCCCCTGACAATGTTCTTCGGAAGCCGGAAATCCGGTATGCCCCATGAGAGCAGGCCGCCTGCATCCTTCGCGCTGTCGAAAACTGTGACATCAAAGCCTGCCAAAGCAAGGTCGGACGCTGCAGTCAGGCCGGCTGGTCCTCCGCCAACGATGGCTATTTTCTGGCTGTACTTTTTGTGCGCGGCGACAGTTGGCTTTCTTCTTGAGAGCTCATAGTCTGTCGCAAAACGCTTTAAAGATCTGATTGAAACAGATGCATCTATATCTTTTCTGCCGCACTCCGCTTCGCAGGGATGCGTGCATACCCTGCCGCAAATTCCGGGGAACGGATTAGCGAGCCTAACTACCTGAACAGCATCTTCGTACCGGCGGTCAGCAATGAGATTGACATACGCCTTGACATCGACACCTGCTGGACATGAGCCCGTGCATGAGGGGTTTCCTTCGGAGTATATTGAATAATTTCCGGATGGGCCAACAAGCCGACCCTCGCCCTTTTTAATGTTCTGAAGCCTGTTATGTTTCGGCAATCCTGTCACACACCGGGTCTGCGAACCCAAAGGTTGAGCATTGAGCCTGATTAAAACCTTATGGACTTTTAGATTCAAATCGTGAGATACATATTCAGGTAAATAAAAACAATATAAAAATGATAAAAGGGGGGCTCCTCTCGGAGCCCCATTTTACTTGGTTTACGGGCCTGGTAATTTCACAGGGCATGACCATGTGCCGGCTTGGTTTATGGTGATGAAGTACCCTCGGCCAGGAATGAGTGCAAATGGCACACCGACTCCTGCCCATGAACGGGTTCCG
>Ga0315274_10000169_pt1 | contig 97192 bp, 89 predicted proteins | sample YL17G02_20_MG_FD_203700 | JGI IMG/M metagenome (GOLD analysis project Ga0315274, IMG submission 203700) | Sediment microbial communities from Yellowstone Lake, YNP, Wyoming, USA - YL17G02_20 | ecosystem: Environmental > Aquatic > Freshwater > Lake > Sediment | place: USA: Wyoming | collected...
TGCCCACGCCTCCAGGATCTTCCGCTCCTCAGGACTCAACGTCACTGTCGCTGCTCGTGGTGGCATGCCACAGCATACCCCATCTCGCCCCATCCGCACAGCCACTAACGGGACGTGACACTAGCAGCTCGTCACGGGGCACTCACTGGCCGCTTGCGTGTGCGTCGACCGCCGCAGAGGATTGTGCGATAATGACAGGCGCCGGCTCCAATCGCCGTGCCGGCAGGAGGGTCGATTGCGGCTGACACTTCGCGAGGCTCTGACGCTCGCTGAGCCCTTGCGGCAGGCCCGGGTGATCGCCGGGGCGGGGGGCCTTGACAACGTGGTCCGCTCCGTCAACGTCATGGAGGTCCCCAATATCCTGGAATGGGTGCATCCTGGCGAGTTGCTCGTCACCACGATGTATCCCCTTCGTGACGATCGGGCAGCGATGGAAGCGCTCATCCCGCGGCTCGCGGAGAGAGGACTCGCTGGCCTGGCGGTGACGGTCGAGTCCTACATCGGAGAGTTGCCGCCGGCGATGCTGGCAGACGCCGATCGTCTGGACTTCCCGCTCATTGAGCTTCCGCCGCGCGTGTCGTTCATCGACATCATCCAGCCCCTGACGTCGCGCATTCTGGACCTGCAGGCAGAGGAGCTCCGCCAGTCGGAGGAGATCCTGCGGCGCTTCCTGAACCTGGTGCTGGTCGGAGGTGACTACTCGAGCATCGCGCAGGTGATCGCAGAGGTCGCAGGGCATCCCGTGTCGATCGTCGATCGGTTCCGCAGGGTTCTCGGAACCGGCGGCCTCTCGGAGCGCTCGCTGGAGATGGCACTCATCGAGAAGGACGGCGCGGGAGACTCCTACATCAAGCACACCTACGAGCCCACGTCAACGGAGGAGATCCCAGGTCATTCCGCGCGTCGCGCCCGGGTCACGCTCGAAGGGGAGACCCTCGACCACGTGGTCTGTCCGATCGAGGTGAGCTCGGCGGAGTTGGGCAGCGTCCTTGTTTGGGGACCTCTTCCTCTCGACGTCGAATCCCGTGCGCTCATGGCGATCGAGCACGGAGCGACCGTCGCCGCCCTCAAGATGATGGAGAGGCTCTCGATCAGTCAGGTCGAGCAGCAGTACCGAAACGAGATCCTCGAGGGGCTTCTCTCCGACCAGGCGAGCGCGAGGCAGAACGCCGTCCGCCTCTCGGAACGTCTCGGGAGCCGCCTTCTGCCCCCCTTCGCCGTGCTTGTTGTTGGTCCCGACGTCCCTTCCGACACCCTCCTCGCCCAGAGAGAGCGGAGCGAGCAGAGCAGTGTCGAGTCGAGCCTCCACCTCGCGAGCCGCTACATCCGCGGGCTGCGCAGCGGAGCGACCGTCTGGCGGAAGGGGCCATACGTGGTCGTCTTCCTGCCGGCGAGCCAGCGGCAAGGAGCGGAGTTCAAGCGGGAGCTTGTCGACGAGCTCCGGGGCGTGTGCGCGCGCATCGGATCCGAGAACGCGCCGCATACGGTATCGATCGGGGTGAGCCGCCTGGCCGAGACGTTCGACGGCTTCCGTCAAGCGTACGAGGACGCAAGGCACAGCTTCGAGATGGGCCGTGTGCTCGGAGCAGGAAACGGGAGCCACGTTGCTCATTTCGATGACCTCGGGCTGTTCCGCTTTGTGCCAACGTCTGAGTCCGCGGCGACTCTCAGAGCTTTCTGTGAGGACATGTTGGGTCCCCTCCTGGCTCACGATCGAGGGACCTCAGGCCGCCTCGTCGAAACGCTGCGTGTCTTCCTTGCCCAGAACCAGAACCACGCCGAGGCGGCAAGGGTATTGGGCGTTCACTACAATACGCTCAGGTACAGACTGGCACGGATCAAGGACATCGTGGGCGACCTGTTCTCCGACCCGCAGCGGCGCCTCACGATGGAGGTCGCGCTGCATCTGTACTCCCTCTTGGCACGCGACAGTCAAGCGCCGCGTCCTGAGTCGGAGAGCTCAAGGTGAGAGGGTAGCTGCCCCATCTGCGCCACCTTGTCATGTTTCGCCAAGCCGGCAGGGTTCGCTTGTCGCGTTTCGCCATTCACAAGACAACGCGCAAGGCCATAATGGATGGCAGTGAAGCCGCACGATGGCGGGGAAGAGGACCGTTCCGTGAGGCGCCGACCGGGCAGCTCGGCGCAGACGGCCTCCTGGCTCGATAGTGGAGGTATGCCAAACAGAACGGACAAGGTGGCGAGCGCCGACCGAGGCCCGCTGGTGTCTTTGCGCGGGATCTCAAAGGGATTCCCCAACGTCCAGGCAAACGACGCCGTAGATCTCGATCTCCTTCGCGGCGAGATCCACGCCCTTCTTGGAGAGAACGGAGCCGGGAAGAGCACACTGATGAAGATCCTGTACGGCTTCTACCGCGCTGACAAGGGAGAGATCGTTGTCGACGGTGAGCGAGAGACCATCCGCTCACCTCTCGATGCGCGGCGTCTTCGCATCGGCATGGTCTTCCAGACCTTCACGCTCATCCCCGCGCTGAGCGTGGCGGAGAACATCGCCCTCTATCTCCCGCACCTGCCTGCGATTCCGAGCAGGGCTCAAATCGCAGGACAGATACGAGAGGTCTCTGCAAGGTACGGTCTGGAGGTCAACCCCGAGGCGACGGTCCGCGACCTGTGCATCGGGGACCAACAGAAGGTCGAAGTCCTCAAGCTCCTGCTTGCGGACGCAAGGGTTCTGATCTTCGATGAAGCGACGCGCGTCCTCGCTCCGCACGAGATTGAGTGCCTGTTCGAGGTCCTCAGGCGACTTCGCGACGACGGGTACTCGATCGTCTTCATCACTCACAAGCTGCGCGAGGTCCTTGCGTGTGCCGATCGGATCACCGTCATGAGGCGAGGCAGGATTGCCGGGACTCTCAGCCGCTGCGAGGCGACCGAGAGAGCGCTCGTGTTGCTCATGTTCGAGGCCTCCGCTCCGGCTGAGGTGCGCCTTGCGCCGCGCCGACGGACCGAGTCGGCGACGCCCTCGCTCGAGCTTCAGGGCGTCTTCACGAGGGCTCGCAGTCGGCAGGCCGGGCTCGAGGAGATCGACCTCGTGCTCCATCCGGGCGAGATCCTCGGTGTGGCCGGGGTGTCGGGCAACGCCCAACGAGAGCTGGGAGACGTGATCCTCGGCCTTCTCCCCTGCGCAGCCGGCCGGAAGCTTCTGTTCGGAGAGGACGCGACGCGGTGGTCAGCCGGCAGGATCCGTCGCCGCGGGGTCGGCTTCGTCCCCGAGGAGCCGTTGGCCATGGGGGTCGTCCCCTGGATGACGGTCCTCCAGAATGCGGCGCTCGGCGACCTCGAGAAGTACTCCCGATGCGGGGGGCTGGCACTCGACTGGTCAGCGGTTCGCGCCGATGTCGAGCGCTCGTACGGCGCGCTAGGACTCTCGGCTCCTGGCCTTCATACGCCGGCGAAAGCCCTCTCCGGAGGGAACCTCCAGCGAGCCATTCTCGCAAGGGAGCTGGGACGTCTGCCGCGTCTCGTCGTTGCGTCGTATCCCACGCGCGGACTCGACGTCGTCAGCGCGACGTCGGCGAGGCGGCTCCTGACGACGATCCGGGATTCAGGAGCGAGCGTGCTTCTCATCTCGGAGGATCTCGATGAGCTCTATAGCCTGAGCGACCGTCTGATCGTGCTCTTCGAGGGTCGGATCGCGCGAACGGCCCTCCCGGCGGAGATCACCCGCGAGGAGATCGGACACCTCATGACGGGGACGGGGTGCGGCCATGCGTAGTGCACTGAAGCTCCTTCCAGATCAGCTCCGACGAGGCTGGGTGCGTGCTGTCTTGCGCTACGTCCTCATCCTCGTCATCGCGCTTCTGGCGTACGGGGCCGTTCTTCTCATGGCGGGCAAGGATCCCGTCAAGGCCTACGGCGACATCGTCAACTTCACCCTTGGCACGCCGTACGGCCTCTCCGAGGTCATCGTCCGGATGATCCCGCTCCTGCTCACCGCCGTCGCGGTGGCGCTGCCCTCGCGGTTGGGGCTCATCAATGTGGGGGGTGAGGGTCAGCTCTACATGGGAGCGTGGCTTGCGACGTGGGGGGCGATCACGTTCACGGCACTCCCGGCCATCGCCTTCGTCCCGCTCCTGATCGTCCTGGGCTTCGTCGGTGGCGGGAGCTGGGCTGCGGTCGCGGGGCTGCTAAGGGCGAAGGGCTGGGTGAACGAGACGATCTCCACGCTGCTTCTGAACTACGTTGCGCCTCTGATCGTGGGCTACTTCGTGTATGGGGCTTGGCGCTCCGCGGAGAGCTCCGCGTTCCCGCAGAGTCCGGCCTTCCCGGCCGCCGCGAGGTTGCCGAGCCTCCCGGGAACCCGGATCCATCTCGGGCTCCTCCTGGCGCTTGGGGTGTTGGTGCTCTACTGGTTCGGGGTGCAGCGAACGAAGTGGGGTCTCAGGATGCGCGCCATCGGGGGCAATCCCGAGGCGGCGCGGCGCCTCGGCATCCCGCTTGGCTGGTACATCGTCGTCGTCCTCTTCGTCGCCGGAGGGATCGCCGGGTTGGCCGGGATGGCCGAGGTGTCCGCTCTCCACGGCCGGCTGAGATCGGGCTTCTCCCCTGGTTACGGATTCGTTGGTTTCATGATCAGTTGGCTTGCCGGGGGAAGTCCTCTGGGAATGCTCTTGATGTCCTTCCTCCTCGCGGTCATCTTCGCGGGAGGGAGCCTTCTCCAGCTCACTCAGGGCGTGCCCTTCGCGGCGGTCAACGTGCTGATGGCCCTCATCCTGTTCATCGTCCTCGCCCAGCTTCGGTTCGGAAGAAGGAGGAAGGCGTGACCTGGACGCTTCTTCGGGGCGTGCTTTCCGGTTGCATCATGTACGGGGTCCCCCTGCTGTACGCGACCCTCGGCGAGGTCATCGGCCAGCGGGCAGGGATGGTCAACCTCGGTCTCGAAGGAATCCTTCTGGTCGGTGCCTCCGTCGGGTTTGCGGTGACCGTGGAGACAGGAAACGCCGCTCTAGGCGTCGTCGTGGCGATGGTGGCCGGCGGGCTGTTCAACCTTCTCTACGCGTTCCTCGCGGTCACCCGCCGAGCGAATCAGCTGGCGAGTGGCCTGGCGCTGATGTTCTTCGGCATCGGGCTCTCCGCGCTCGTCGGGAAGGCGTACATTGGGAAGAGGATCGTCGGACTGGCGCGGTATCAGATCCCTGGGATCGCTCACCAGTCGTGGGCCAGCAAGACGCTGTTCAGCTACGACGTCCTGGTGTATTTGGCGGTCCCCATCGCCCTTCTCGTCTGGTGGGTCCTCTTCCGCACGCGATGGGGACTCAGTCTTCGCGCGGTGGGGGAGAGCCCGACGGCCGCCTTCGCCGCAGGCAGGCGCGTCTCGCTCCTGCGCTATCAAGCGCAGTTCCTGAACGGGATGCTTTCCGGCCTTGCGGGCGCGCACCTCTCCCTCGCCCTCGCCATGACGTGGACGGAAGGCATGACGGGCGGTCGAGGATTCATTGCCGTGGCCCTCGTCATCTTCTCCCGCTGGCACCCCCTTCGCGCGATCGCGGGCGCGCTTCTTTTCGGGGGCGCGGTGACGCTTCAGCTCCAGCTACAGGCTCAGGGCACCGACGTCTCTCCCTTTCTGCTCAACATGATGCCCTACGTTCTGACGCTGGGTGTCCTCGTCATCTGGGGAGGGGTCCGGCGCTTCACCGCTCCCGGGGCGCTCGGACGCGTCTACTACGGTGAGGACTGACCTAAAGGAGGACGTCGGTCGAGGAATCGATCCGAACGGCAGCACGACGGGAAAGGAGGTGGTTCGAGCGAGAACGCCGCGGGTTGCAGGGGATGTGGAGATCCGATCGGAGAAGTCGCTTGCAAGGAGGACGGGAATGAAGAAGCTGAACCGCTTTGTGCTTGTATCGCTTCTTGTGCTCTCGGTCGTGGCGGCGTTCGGCGCGTGGGTGTCTGCGGCCGATCCGTGCCTGACGATCGGGATGATCCTCGGCGGAGCAAAGAACGATGCCGGGTACAACCAGTCTCACTACGATGCGCTCTTGGAGGTCCAGAAGGCGTTGCCGTGCGTCAAGGTCATCGTGGCGGAGTACGTCTCCGACTCGGAGGCCGAGAACGTCATGGAGAACATGGTCCAGCAAGGGGCGAAGCTGATTCTTGCGGCGGGGTTCCCCTTCCAGTACCCCGCGATCAACGTGGCCGCACGCCACCCTGACGTCAAGTTCATGCACCCGGGCGGATGGGAGGTACGAGCCAACTTCGCCAACTACTTTGCCAAGACACAGCAGACCTTCTTCTTGATGGGGGTCGCCGCGGGGATGATGACGAAGACGAACAAACTGGGCTTCGTAGCCGGTATGCCGCTGGGATTCACACTCGGCAACATCAACGGCTTCCACCTCGGGGCCCGATCGGTCAACCCGAAGGTGGAGACGCGCCTCGTCTACACCTTCAGCTGGGGAGACACCACGAAGGAGGCCGCGGCAACCCAGGCGCTCGTCGACCAAGGCTGCGACGTGATCACGATGCACCTCGATTCGCCGATCGCCGTGCTGCAGACGGCGGAGGCCGCAGGCGTCTACTCGATCGGTTTCATGTCTCTCGAGTCTCAGCAGTTCGCTCCCACGGGCTGGGTTACCGGCCTCGGGTTGACGTGGGGGGACTTCTACACGCAGAACGCGCAGAAGGTGATCGATGGAACCTGGGCGCCGGGTTTCATCCGGATGGGGCTTGCTGAGGGATTCATGGAGATCGCCCCGTTTGGGCCCCGCGTTCCGAAGAACGTGCAGGAGTTCGTGCTCGCGCTTGCCGATGGGTTCAAGGCCGGGTTGCTGAACCCGTTCACTGGGCCCATCAAGGACCAGAATGGAGTGGTCCGCATTGCGGAGGGCGAAGCCTGGGGCAATGAGAAGATGGGAGATTTCGACTGGCTGGTCGAAGGGATCATCGGGACTCCCAAGTAGACTCGTGGAGAGGTGTGGGAGCGCCGCAGGGCGGCGCTCCCACCCACATCTTGGAGGGTACCCTGTAGCCAGAGAAGGAAACTGTAGAAGGGAACCGGCCGATGCAGGTCACAAGGACGGTCTTAGTAGGAGCGCGGGCGAGAGAGAGGTTGCTTCTGCCCGACTTCGCGGCGAGCGTGATCGCCGCCGTGTCCAGAGCGGTCTACCTCCAGGACCAAGGGGGTGAGATCCTCTGGATCTCGCCTCCCGATTCCGTTCCCCATCGGCGGTGCATCCTGGCTTCTCGCGCGCAGTCGAGCTGCCGGGTGGGTACTGCCTGCGGCGTGCGGGGAGGTCTTCTGTCTATCGGAGACGACCTCGCGATCGAATGGGATCGTGCCGTCCCCTGGACGGGCGAGGGATGCGGTAGAGCCTGCCTCGCACCTGAGGAGGCTGCGCGCGCTCTTCGAGCTGGGCTCGCCTTGCTCTCCCAGCGGAGGCGGCCTGCAGGTCTGGCGCGGATCGTCCTGGGCGGTCCCCGAGGGAACGACCGCCGGCTGCCCCCCTCGCCGATCAGCATGAGGGAAAGGTGGCTCGACGCGGCAGGGCACCTTGTTGAACGCGTCGTAGATTCCGAGCGAGCCCGCGACTCAGACGAGCTGTTCGTGGCCGCCAGGCGACTTGTGGGTCTTGGCGAAGGCCTGACGCCCTCGGGTGACGATTTCTTGGGCGGCTTCTTGTTCACGCGACGGCACCTGGAGCGCTCGGATCCGGCCACCGCCTGGGTCGATTGGGATGCCTGGGGACGCTTCCTGGCCGAGGCAGCCCCCCTGACGAACGCGATCAGCCTCGCCCTTCTGTCCGATCTCGCAGAGGGCCACGGCCCTGAGCCGCTGCACGACTTGGTCTGCGAGGCGCTGGGCAGGGGCAGCGAGGCCCTGATCGCGCAACATGCCGCTCGCCTCGTCGAAATAGGCGGGTCCTCTGGCTGGGACCTCCTCGCTGGGGTCGCCGCGGCCATGGGCGTTTCTGCCTTCGGAGAGCCTCCTCTGGAGCCGGCGCCTGCCGATCGGGAAGGGCGGGCTTGTTCCGTGGGGACGTGAGGCGACGGATCCCAAGAGGAGGTGTCCATGGAGGCTGACATCAAGCAGAGAATCGAGGTTGCGAACGCCGAATTTCTTCGTCGAATGACCGCAGGGGATCCGGTCTTGGTGGATGTCGCGCCCGCGGGAGACGTCGTCCCGGGGCTGGAGGATCGGATGATCCTCCACTCCGGCCCTCCGGTCGATTGGGAACACATGTGTGGCGCTCAGAAGGGGGCGTGCATCGGGATCACCCTGTTCGAGGGGTGGGCCAAGGACAAGGCTCAGGCGGAGGCGCTCCTCCGCGATGGAAGGATCGCGCTTGCGCCGAACCATCCCCATCAAGCCGTCGGTCCGATGGCCGGCACGATCACAAGATCGATGTGGGTCTTCGTGGTCGAGAACCGGGGATTCGGGAACCGCGCCTTCTGTCGCCAGGTCGAAGGAAGGCAGCAGTTTGGCGACTACAGCGACGGCGCGCTTGCCGGGCTCGTCAAGTGGCGCGACGTCTGGGCGCCGGCACTGCAGAAGGCTGTCAGGAACCTGGGAGGACTGCCGCTCAAGCCCCTCATCACGAAGGCTCTCCAGATGGGCGATGAACTCCACAACCGGCCAGTGGCTGCGTCCAGTCTCTTCGCCAACGCGATGGCCATTCCCCTTCTGAAGGCCGACCTGCCGCAGGAGCAGCTCATGGCGACGCTCGGCCATCTCGGGGGCCACGAACTCTTCTTCCTCGGGCTGTCCATGGCTGCGGCGAAGTCGATGGCCGATCCCGCACGAGGGATTCCCTTCAGCACGGGTGTGACGGCCATGGCGCGGAACGGGACGCAGTTCGGTATCCAGGTGAGCGGACTCGACGGCGAGTGGTTCACGGCGCCGGCGCCTGCCATCAAGGGTCTCTTCCTGCCAGGCTTCAGCGAGGCAGACGCCGGCTTCGACATGGGCGACTCGGCGATCACGGAGACCGTGGGCTGGGGAGGATTCGTCCTGGGAGGGGCGCCAGGGATCCTGAGTCTCGTGGGCGGTACGCCGAGCGAGGCGCTCGAGTACAGCCGCCGGATGCGGGGGATTTGCATCGGGCAGAGCCGCGACTACCTGATTCCAGCGCTCGGCTTCGAGGGGACCGCGGTCGGCATCGACGTTCGCAAGGTCGTGAAGACAGGGATCCTCCCGGTCATCGACACGGCGGTGGCGCACAAGGAGCCAGGTCACCCCAAGATCGGCGCCGGGCTCGTGCGCGCGCCGGTGGAATGCTTCGCCGCGGCAGTGAGGCGATTCGCGGAGAAGTACGGGACGTAGAGAAGAAGGTCAAGGACAGGAACGCCATGACACGGAACGGGGAGATGACGAGCGACGTCGCGGTTCGCAAGAACCAGTACTACGACTCCGTCTTCCTCATGTCGGTCGCGAGTCGCATGCTGAAGGAACCGGGGGTCGCGGATGCGGCGGCGTTGATGGGGACGGAGGGCAACCAACAGATGCTCGTCGAGATGGGCTTCGATCCAGTCCGAGTCGGGGAAGCGACCGCGCATGACCTCGTCGTCGCGCTTCGCGGGAAGGGGGAGGCCGTTCGGACGATCCTCGCCGACCTTGATTCCTGGCTCGAGCGCAAAGAGGGGTCGCTCTCGACTCCCTCCGCTTCGTCGTGGGATGAGGCGCGGAGAAGGCAACCCGGGTCCAACATCGCCGTCGTCTCCGTGCCCGGCCGCCATGCGGCACGAGAGGCGCATGCCGCACTCGATGCAGGAATGAACGTCTTCCTGTTCAGCGACCATGTGAGCGTCGAGGACGAGCTGGCCCTGAAGAAGAAGGCATCCCAAGCCGGGCTGATCGTGATGGGCCCCGACTGCGGAACGGCCATTGTGGCCGGGATGGGGATCGGATTTGCGAACGCGATCCGGCGGGGACCCGTGGGGGTCGTAGCCTCCTCCGGAACAGGTCTCCAGGAGTTCACCACCCTCATCCATCGGGCGGGGTCGGGGATCTCGCATGCCCTTGGCACGGGGGGGCGCGACCTCTCCGATGCGATCGGCGGCCTCTCGACCCAGGCGGCGCTCCGCGCCCTGGAGGCCGATCGGAGCACGCAGGCCATCGCCGTGCTCTCGAAACCCCCAGGGGCAAGGACGCTGCGAGCACTGATGGCCGCGCTCGCGGACTGTCGCAAGCCGGTCGTCGTCTGCCTTCTCGGACTCACGGAGGCGGAGCTTCCTCATGGCGGCCGATTCAAGGTCGCACGAACGGTCGACGAAGCGGCGTCGCTAGCCCTGCAGTTGACCGGGGGGCGCCTGCCCGTGCCGCCACGGTCGTCTGCCGAAGTCACCGAGGTACTGAGCCGCGAGGTCGCGTTGATGAACGAAGGGCAGAAGTACATTCGCGGCCTCTTCGCGGGCGGCACGCTGTGCTACGAGTCGCAGCAGATCCTGCGAGATCAAGCGCTGACAGTTCATTCGAACGCCCCGCTTCCTGACCTGCTTCGCCTCTCCGACGCACGCGCGAGCGTGGAGCACACCCTGGTTGACATGGGCGCCGACGAGTTCACCGAGGGAAGACCTCATCCTATGATCGACGCCTCGCAGCGAAGCGCTCGGATTCGAGCCGAAGGCAGGGATCCCCAGGTTGCCGTGCTTCTGCTCGACGTCATCCTGGGGTACGGCGCGGCAGACGACCCTGCGGGCGACCTGGTAGAGGCGATCCGAGACGCGAAGGGAGAGGCCGAACGCCGAGGCGGGCATCTCGCCGTGCTCGCGTCCGTCTGCGGGACAGATAGCGACCCGCAGGGCCTGGAGAAGCAGGAGGCGGCGCTGAGAGACGTCGGCGTCCTCCTCTTCCGCAGCAATGCCCAAGCCACGCTCGCCGCGCGGGAGCTGGTTAGCAGGATCGACGAGAGGAGAGGCTGATGGAGACGGGATTGGAGAGTCTCCTGAGGTACGGACCGGTGGCGATCAACCTCGGGCTCCGTGGGTTCGCAGAGAGCCTGTTCCGTCAAGGCGCACAGGTCGTCCACGTCGACTGGACTCCCCCAGCCGACATCGACGACGAAACGGCCGCGATCCTGGACAAGCTCCTCTAGTTGTGGCGACCTGGCGCCTCTCTGGAACACGGCGAAGGCAGTCCTGAAGAGGCAACTGGAGCCTGCGGGACCGTTCCTGGAACGTGTGCGATTGGCCAGGCTGGGTGGCGGATGGCTGCATGGGCGACGGGAGCCCGCACCCGTGCCTCCTCCGACACAAACACTGGAGACGGGGCGCTCTACTCCGTCCGTCGCGTCAGGACTAGGCGGAACGTCTCACCTTCCTGCGCGATCTCGGTCACGGTGAAGCCGACCTCCCGCGCCGTCTGCGCGATGCGGTCGCCAGACATCTCTCGGCCCTTCCACGGAACGCCGTAGGCCGTTCTGATCGTCCGATCAGGCAGCTCCGCCCGTACGGGGACCACGAACAGCTTGTGGGGCCGTCCGCCAGAAGCAGGGATGCGCACGTCCCAGACGTGGAGCGTTCCTCCTGGGCGAAGCACCCGATGGGCCTCTTTGAGAACGATCTTGCGGTCCGCTGCCGCGACGTACATCAGGAAGAAGAACGCGGTCGCTGCATCGAACGAGCTATCAGGGAATGGGAGCGCCCTTGCGTCCGCAACCACCTTGATCGGCCCCGCGGCTATTCCGTCTAGCTCATCCTGTCGAAGGTCGACTGCAGTGACCTGTCGGCCGCGCAGTCGACCGATGACTCCCTCACCACCGCCGCCCAGATCGAGGATCAGGTCCTCATCCCTGAACACATCCTCAGCCCGAACCACCTGCCGCCGGATGACGTACATCCGCTTCCCGAGCTTCCCGAGAAGCGACAGCATCCACCAAGGTGGCATCCCCATCCGGACCTCCTCGCCCGTGCGTCCTTCCCGCTGCGTCGTGCGCTCAAGGCTTTGCTTCCCTGCGCTCCGTGGGATTGTACGTGGCGTCCGGCCCCTACTGGAGTAGCGGAAGGGACGGATGCGCGCTGACGAAAGGCAGAGCCGGAGCATCCGCTTGTTGGGTGCTGACGTCACTTGGCACGTCGACCCTCGACTGCGCGAGTCGCCAGTCAAGGTCGGCCACGTCCGTCAATGTGGCGTACCGATGTCGCCTGATCCTCGCCGTAGACGCCTACGCGACGAGTTGCTTCAGTAGCGCTCCTTCCGCCTTCACGCGGTTCTGTATTGCGGGGCTGGACAGCCTACATCGCTTCGGACTTCGGGCCACCGATTAGGCGATAGGCCAGGCCGCCGACGAGCGCGCCGACGATGGGCGCCACCCAGAAGAGCCAGAGCTGTTCGAGGGCCCAGCCGCCCTGGAAGATCGCCACGCCCGTACTGCGGGCCGGGTTGACCGACGTGTTCGTGACCGGGATCGAGATCAGGTGGATAAGCGTCAGCGCGAGTCCGATCGCGATCGGCGCGAAACCCTTCGGGGCGCGCTTGTCCGTCGCTCCGAGAATCACGAGCAGGAACATCGCCGTCATCACGATCTCGCAGACCAGTGCCGCCGCGAGCGAGTAGCCGCCCGGCGAGTGGACCCCATAGCCGTTGGTTGCGAACCCCGCCGAGACGCTGAACCCCGCTACGCCGCTTGCGATCACGTAGAGCACCCCTGCGCCGGCGAGCCCACCCGCGACCTGAGCGAGCACGTAGGGAATGAGGTCCTTCGCCGGGAACCGCCCGCCAATCCAGAGACCGACCGAGACCGCCGGATTCAGGTGGCAGCCCGAGATGTGGCCGACCGCGTACGCCATCGTCAACACCGTGAGGCCGAACGCGAGCGCGACCCCCACGAACCCTATCCCTAGGGCCGGGAACGCCGCCGCCAGCACCGCGCTTCCGCACCCGCCGAGCACCAACCAGAACGTCCCGAAGAACTCCGCCCCGATGCGCCTCGACATGAGTATCCCCCCTTGCCACTTCGGCCACCCGGCCCAGGTTCGCCGGCCAGACAGGCAAGGAGCATAGCACAACCCCACCGCGCCTCGTCAAGTGCAGTCACCCCCGAAGTCGGGGGGCGGTCAGATAGCGACATCAGTCGGAACGAAGCCGCTACAGGCCGACGGGCGAGCGCCCTATCGAGAGGCTCTCCGTTGCCGGCGAATCAAGTGGCAACAGGGAGGGTGACACGCTCATCCTGCCCGCTGGCGGACTCGGGGCCTTGAGAACCTTCACGCGGTTCGAGATGATGCGGGCGCTGATCCCATTCCGAGGACCCCGTCGCCCGCGAGCTGGCATGAGGAGATCGCACCAAGGGGGAGCGCATGGCGCAGGAGATCCGTAGTCTCGCCTTTCGGTGGGTCAACGCCTGCCTCGTGAGGACCGGCGCGGGCTTCGCCCTGATCGATACCGGGTTCACCAACAACCGAGGCCAACTGGAGAAGGCCCTGAGCAGAGCCAGCTGCTGGCCCGGCGACCTGAAGCTGATCGTGATCACTCACGGGGATCCCGACCACACGGCGAGCGCCGCCTACCTACGAGAGAGGTACGGCGCGAAGATCGCGACACACCGCGCCGAGGCGGCGGCAGTCGAGAGAGGAGACATGTTCCTCAGCCGGGGACCGTTGCCTCCTCTCAGGCGGATGGTCAAGCCGCTTATGGCCCTCTTCCGATTGCGGAAGCGTGACCGGTTCACGCCCGACCTGTACTTGGAGGACGGCGACAGCCTGAAGGAGTACGGGTTCGACGCCAGCGTTCTGCGCGTCCCCGGCCACTCCGCGGGTTCGATCGCGATCCTGACCGCGGACGGCGACTTCTTCAGCGGCGACTTCCTCGAGAACCGGACCCGTCCCTCGGCCGCCACCCTGGTCGACGATCGTGAGGCGTTGAAGACGAGCTTGGAGAGGGTGAGGAAGCTTGACATCCGGATCGTCTACCCCGGCCACGGTGCAGCGTTCACGATGGCCGAGATGGGCCAGTCCCTGTGGCATCGAGAATGAGAGTCGCGGGCGTGGGAGTCTTGCGATGACACATTGCCCAAGGTGGTTGGGAGGTGAGAGCCAGACGGAGTCGACTCGCGCAAACGGAGGAATGCGGCGCCGATCACTCAGCAGTGAGACAGCAAGAGTAGAGACCCCACCGCTTGCGTCCCTCCAAACCGTTGCTTCAAGATCTGACCCTCCCGGTCTCTTGTTGCCGCTTGGGCCAACGTCGGAGCTCTGTCCTTCAGTCGTGCGTAGAGCGCCAGCGCCAAGACGCCGAGGACAATGCCGAGGATGACGTACGTGATCAGGTACATGGCCGTCATGCTGGCATGGCTACCCACGAGCAGGGCCACTTTCTCGACGGGATCCACGACGCTCGGGTACTTCACGAACACGAGGAAGTACGGCATCGCCACCACATAGGCCAGAGCCAGATAGAGCGCTGCCAGGCCCCCAGCCTTCTGCTGCCGCACGCCTCCACCAACGGACACATCCATCTGGGTCTCCTCTTCTCGCCCCACATCGTGCGCTTCTCGCACAGACACGTTGTAGATCGCAAGCGTGACGCATACGAGGTAGGCGTGTCAAGTGCGTTCGACGCTCTGTTCCCACCCCCACTGCGCAAGAGTCCGATGAGCGTGATCACAGGACATGACTCCGCCAATCGGGAAGTCGACACGCCCGCGATCCTCATCCAGGGCGAAGCGACCTATCCGCAATGCAGCGCCGTGGGGAATGACCCGACGCGCGGCTCGGCTCGGGCCGAAGCGTCCTAGCTCATCTTCTGCACGAGGCTCTGCGCAAAGGCTTCGGCTCGCTCGAAATCCTTGGCGTTCGGTCTCTTCTTGTTGAGGCCGCCGAAGTAGCGCAGGAACATGTTCGTATTGAAGCCGGGGCAGCCGAACTCGCCGACGATCGTGTAGCCCTTGGCCTCGAGCCTCGCGCGGAGAGCCGCGTGGTTGCTGCGGATGAAGCCCTCCGTGACGATGAACGCCGGGGCACCGCACGTCGAGAAGATGAACGCCTTCCTGGCGCCGACCGGGGGCAGCTTGTCGGCAAGATCGAGGATGGGAGCGTAGTGCCTGCCGCTATCGATCCCCGAGCCGAAGCCCACGAGGTCGTATCCCGCAAGCTCCGCCGCACTCACTTCCCGTGGCGTCACGATCTTCGCGCCGAGAGTCTTTGACAGCACCTTCGCGACAGCTTCCGTGTTCTTGTGGTGGTACGAGTACAGCACCAACAGGCTCTTCGTCGACATGCGTTCCCTCCGTCGGCTCGTGCTTCCGCTACGGGAACAATACCACAGTCGGCGCCGCTCCGTACGAGGCGACTTGACCGCAACGAAGACGAGCTCCTCGCTGTCGGGCGTGGCCGGCTCGTCCGTGTAGCCGTTTCTGAGTCACCGCCGAGGCATGAGCTATGACACTTCGAGCTCGACGACCTTGTACTCGTTCTCGCGCGGTTTCCCGTGTGCGACGTCGATCTTGCCTGTACCTAGCTCAGCGACCCAAGAATAGATGGTGCCGAAGGGCTCGGACCTACCCTCGCCATGATCGCAAAGGCCGATCTCATGGTTGCTGCACAGCTTCTTGGCAAGATCCAGGTCAATCTGGCCCTTGTGAGCCTCGTACCAGGCCAGGATGCGCTTCTTGTGTCGATGGACGAGGTTCTCCTTGCCAAGAGCGTGCTCACGGCCGCCCATCTCCGGCGACTGGAAGAGGTTGATGGCTGCCAGCATGCCGTCTCTCGCCATGGCAACATCTCCGCGTTCGGGCGCGGCCTCTACACGGGCGATGCACCCCGTCTTGTCTGCAGCCAGGTACGAGACGCCCTCGTGGTGTGGAATGCGCTTGAGATAGTCGACGGCGCTCGGCGTATCGGAGAACGTGTCCAGAACCCAGCGTGTGACAACGTTCATGCGCAGGCCCGGCTAATGAACGTCGAGTCGTCCACATAGATGTGACCTGCCCCCGGCGTGCACCAGCGCTATGCGCGGGCGCCCGGCCTAGCCCGCAGCATGACGATCCCGAGCCAGAGGAACCACACGATTTGGAGAAGCCCGAACACGGCTTCCAGGGTGCTCAAAGCCGGCACCAATGAAAGGATGCCAGCGGTGCCGATCGCAATACCCAGCCAGTTCAGGGCACTTGGGAGTCCCTTCGTTCGAAGAGCCGCTCCGCTCAAGAGCAGAAACCATACTCCGCCGAGGAGCTCGCCGCCGGATCCGCCAAGGGCTTCCGCCAACGGCTCGATTGCCTGCCACGTTGACACGGCCTGATCGGGGGCAGTGGCGTATAGCCGGACGACCGCCCCCATGCCGTAGTTGAACACCATGACGCTTGCCAGGAGAAGGCCGGCCCGGATAAGCCCCACGACTGCTGCGACCAGCGCGGTCGACGGTGCCCGCTCCTTGAGGCGTTGATGGATTGCCAGCGTCACCAGAACCAGTCCAAGTGCGACGAACTCGAACGAGAGCACATGCATCAGGTACATGCTGGCGTAGTTGTCCCTGAGTAGGATGACCTTCTGAAGCGGGTCCACCACGCTGGGGTAGTCCACGAGAACGAGGAAGTACGGAATGGCCGCGAGGTAGGCCGCTGCAATGTACAGCGCAGCGACACCGCCCGCCTTCTGCATCCCCATGCTGCATCGAGTACGTGGCTCCATGTGGCTACCCTTGGCTCCCGACATCGGAAGCCAGCGCCGACCGACTGAACCCTTTGGCGATCAGCCACACTCCGAGAACCATCTCCTGGACGCCGATGGGAATGTTGAGCGCAGTGTTCACTGTGGCGAAGCCGAACTCCTGAGTGAAGCCGCTCCACACGAACGCCCCGAGACACAGCCCGGCTCCGACGAGACCCCAGCCCGATAGCCACCGAGGCACGAGTCTCGACCTATAGAGCACGTAGTAGTACATCGAGACTCCGACGCAGAAGGCGAGGTAGTTGAGGAACCCGTTCGCCCAGTCGCGGACCGCGAGCAACGCCTGGCCCACCGCCTGATACGAGGAAGCCGCGGCCGGGTCTGCTCCTACCGACTTCTGTCCCAAGGTCAGCAACGCCAGCAGGCTGAGAGTCCCGACCAGGACGAACGTGTTCTCGACCGTCCTGCCCACTACCGATCCCAGAGCCAGAGACCGATTGTGCTTTCTGAGGACCGGGTAGAGGCCGATCGCGATGCCCGCGCCCGTGGCGGCCCAGATGAACTCGATCAGCGCCGTCACGACGACCCTACCGCCGTTTCCCGCCAACTGGGCGAGATAATCCGGGCCACCGAGCATTGAGCCCAGGGGCACGGCGCTCAGAATGCTGGCCGCCGAGCAGGCGATGAACAGGATCCCCACCGCGATCGCATTCCCTCGATATGTGGTCATCTCGTCCCTCCCGCGTCGAGCGCACGCCGGCGAGCGCGCAACGTTGATCATGATACTTCCTCGAGCGTGCCGTGCTCCGACGTACCCGAGCGCCTCGGGCTTTCCTTCTCATAGTCCACCAGCAACGCATTCAATCAGAGCGCGCCGAAGCGCACGCTCGATCCCCATCTGCTCATCTGTGCCTTCACGGGCTGCCGCGATTGCATCCGCAAGGGCGCCACGCTTCACCTAGTTCGCTGTTTCCGTCTTCACGCCTCGGATAAGAATCCAGACCGCGATCACGAGTTCGAAGGGGATGTAGAGGACGTAGAGGAAGATGGGAGCCTTGACGCCGAAGAGACCCAGCAGTACTCCCGCGAAGACGCCCTGGGCGCTCACCAGCCCCCACAGCGACAAGGGCCACGGCACTGTGCGGGCCCTGAGAAGCAGGGCGTAGAAGATCGTTCCGCCCAGGCAGAAGGCAAGATTGAACATCTTGGACGAGTACGACATGGCTTCGTATATCATCCTGGCCGTCGGTTCCAGCGAGACGGGGCTGCCCGCGGAGATGGACTGCTGGCTGTGGACCAAGAGGGCGAAGAGCCCAAGTTTTGCGACCGCGATCAAGGCGCCTTCCAGAACGTACAGACCGAAGGCGGTCAAAGCCAGTCCCTCGTTCTGCTCTCTCAGCGCCGAGTACAGCATCGCACCGAGGAAGATCACGCCGGCTGCGGTGACCAGGCCCAAGAGGATGTCGAGATGGATGAGTCCCGCGTTTCTCGCGATGTTGGCCATGGTTTGGCCGATGTTCTCGAGCAGACCCAAGCCCGGAATCCCGGTGGCCAGGGGGAGCACGACGACACCACTCGTGATCGATGTGACGAACTGGATCAGAAAGGCCAGCCCAAGGATCCGCGATCTCTTCTCTGTTGTGTCGATGATGTTCCCCTTCTTCTCAGGCATGGAACTGTGACTCGCCTTCCGATAGACGGTCCAGTTTCCAGTCTACTCTACCCCGCCTCCGGCGACGCCGACAAACGCCTCAGGAGCCTGGGGGACTGAATCTAGAGCGCTTTCGTGCGTTGCTCGATTAGCCGACGTCCGAATCCGGATACAGGATCGTGCTGCAAAGGCGAGTGTGATGCGCATTACGGAAGCCTGGGGGACTCGAACCGAGAAGTAGCCATCCGGCCTGCGATCGCGGCTGCGCCGCTTGAGACACGCCTACCTCGCAGAAGAGGCATGTTGCATTGGAACGGCTGTTGAAGATTCCTGTGGAGTCTACGGGACGACTTTCGAACTGCGGAGTGGCCGGAGCCGGAGGTGCTGGAAGCCCTTTGTGCGCTTTGAGACCGACTGGCACTCGTCCACCCCCCAGAGCCGTCTCCAGCGCTGCAGGCTCCGGAGTTCGGTCGGGCCGGGCAAGTACACCCGGCCCTCGGCCGACTGCGTCTGCCTCTGAGCGTGCCTGGGTGGCAGAGGGGCCGTCGAAGGGGACGAAAGGCGAGTCCGCTGCCGGACCGTCACGCTTCTCAGGCGAGAGACTCCGTGCTACAATCCGAGTACCCTGAGGAGGGTGAAACGTAGTTTCTGCTCCATCTCAGTGGTGACAACCCGGAGGGCTAGCGCATCCTTGGCTGAAAGGGGAAGAGGTAGGATAGCTCGACACGGCGAGCGCTCGCGCAGGAGGGGTGGGCGCTCGAAGTGGATGATCTGCGACCACGTCCTGCCCTGTTTTGCAGTGTTTGCCATCACTCTCCTCGTCCTTGTCGCCCCGCCAGCGCTGTGCCAGGAGAAGCAAGAGATGCGCCTTGCCATTGTTCCCTTCCGGGCCACTCTGGGCCTTGAAGACCCTCTGGGATCGACACCCGACCTCGGCGCGACGATCGCGGCGAAGCTGACCACTCTTTTCGTTCAACACCTTCGGCCCGACTCTGACGTCGTCATCATCAGCAATGACGTGGTAGAGATGGCCTGGAACCAAGCCGGAATGGCCCAGATGGGACTCGTCAGCAAGGAACACGCGGCAAGATTGGGGGAGGTTCTTCAAGCCAACTTCGCTTGGTGCGGGACGTACACACTCGTCGGCTCCGAAGTCTCCGTCGAGGCGACCCTCTGGTCGATAGAGCGCGGAGCAGCCGAGCCAGGGTATGTCGCGGCGGTACCGCGAACCCTCTTCGTGCCCGACCTCGAGAACATCGACGCTCTGAGTTGCGCGCTCTTCAGCAAGATGTACGAGCTGGTGCTGGGGGAACGGCCTCCCTTCTCTTGTCCTGGGGTTCTGTCCTCCGGGACTCTACTGCCGAAGGTCGTCGTCATCGTGGCCCCCTTCCCAGTCGGCCAGATATCGGTGACGGCGCGCGCCGGACTGACGACCGTTGGAATGGGGATCGTTAACAACGTCATCACGACCGCTGAGGAGCTGAACCCGGGCCTTGAGCTAGACGAGATCACGTGGGCGTACGAGGCCGACTTCTGTGCAGGCTATGGCTTCGCCCCGGGCCTCGACGCAACGGTTGGAGTGAAGCTGCTCCAGGCAAAGAGGAATGCGGGCGCAAGCGTCAATGTTGCCTTGGAGGTCAGCTCGGTCTCTGCCTTGGCGGGCCTGACCTACCACTTCCGCCTTGCAGGAGTCGACGTTGCCGTCGAGGGGCGCGCCGGCTGGGCAGGGGGAAAGCTTCTCAAGAACGACCAGTGGGGCTACCTTGCCTGTCCCGCCCTCGCCGCGGCAGGTGGCATGGCTTTCGAGGTCGCTGTGACCGCGGGGTTTCACATAGACCCGACTTGGAGCCTTGACGTCGGCATTGCGTATCGGGGCATGGGGCTCTCAGGCCCGTTCCTCGAGTTACCTCTGCTTGACTTCGGCGGAGTCGGGCTTCGCATCTCGGTGACTGCCGCGCTGGGGGGGCACTACCCGGGTCTGGGAAGGAGGTAGGCATACAGGACCTTGGGCCGAAGAGGAGAGGAACACTGACCGGCACAGCCCTTGGAGCCGGTCTGGGCCTCCTCTTGGCCGGCTGCTCCCTTTTCAACCTCCCTCCAACTGCAGGCTTCGCGCTTCCGGAGCAGCCCCGCCCCGGCCTGGAGGCGGTCTTTGTGAACACGTCCACGGATCCGAATGGATTCGAAGACCTGCGCCAGTTCATCTGGGATTTCGGCGACGGCGGCACGGCCGACAGCCAGAACGCGGCGCACGTCTATCTGCAAGCGGGAACGTACACCGCGAGGCTTACCGTCATCGACTCCGCGCAGCACGCTGATACGGAACAGCAGGATGTCGACGTCCGAAGCCGGGTCTTCGCACCTGCGGACAGCGGTGACGCCGTCCTCGGGAGCAGACTGGCTCAGGTGCGCAACCGGTATCTTGTTCCCGAGACCGCACGGTACAGCCCGGCCCCCGGGGGAGGCCCCTGGATCGTGTACTACCCGGCTGAGGAGGTCTCCCCACACCGGTTCGTCATGATGCCTCAGAACATCGTGGGATGGCTGCCGCTCCGTTTCTCCGAGGACTTCAACCAGCCCATCGAGCTCTCGCTCCGCTGGGAGCTGTGCAGGGAGAATGGTGATCCGGTCTGCTCCTATGACTACCCCCACACGATTGCGTTGCCCGGCCCGGGGCTGGCAGAGGGAGTGGACCTGATCTGGGACTTGTGGGGCCAGTACGAGTACGGCTACACCCTCGCCGAGGGGCGGTACTACACTCGCCTGGCTGTGAAGGATCTTCTGAGCGGCGAGCTGTTCGCGTGGCACTTCTCGTTCATCGTGGATTGGGGAAGCACATGACCACTCGTTCAGATCCTTCCTACGGGACTGCGCGTCCGTGTGGAATGCGAACCGAGGTTGCCGGGCTGGTGCTCCTGTCTCTCGCGGTACTGGTCATCACTGGCTGCTCCAACCAGCGTCCGGCTGCCGACTTCTCGTTCGAGCCAGAAGCTCCGTGCGTCAACGAACTCGTCTACTTCAAGGACAGCTCGACCGATCCCGATTCCATGATCGACCTGATCGCTTGGAAATGGGACTTCGGCGATGGGGGGACGGCCACCGGGCGCGAAGCCTGGCATCAGTTCAGATCGGCGAACGACGGCTCGCCTTGGAGAGTGACGCTGAAGGTGACCGACACCGCTCAGAACCAAGCCGTGGAGCTGGAGCTCATTCCCGTCAGAGGGGGAGAGCAGAACGAGTCGTGCGGGTACACCATACAGAAAGCGGGCACCTCATGTGAAAGGACGGGCAGCGCCTGCCCGGTAATCCCCGCCCAATACCAGCTGCCGCTTCATCGAGAGGACGTCTGGACCTCTTGGTGGGAAGCCCCGCCTTCCGGCGCCCTCTACCTGCTGGTCGAGGTCTACTTCCCGCAGTTTCCCAAGGCGGACTCACCTCGTTGGATGGACTGCCGCTGGACGATCTACTCCAGAGGGACGCGCAACGAGCTTCGTCCCGAGTTCATCAAGGAGTTCCGCACCGACACTCGACTAGCGGGAAGCACCGACGCCTACGCGGTCGGCTTCCCGCTGGAGCTTGCAATCGAACGTGACCTCGCGACGCCGGGCTGGTACCAGGTGTTCGCAGACATACAGGGCGTCGGCGATCGACGCACGATGGTCGACTTCCTGATCCATGCCGGCGGAGAGCCGCCGGGGGAGTGATGGCCGAACTTGGAGAACAGAGAAGGAGGCACGAAATGGGTAGGCGAGCGATCGTCGTTCTCGCGGTGCTTGCAGTCGGTGCTCTCGCTTTGGGCCAGGTGACGACCTGGTTCCAGACGAGCATCACCACCCCAACAGGGATTACGGGGTCCCTGAACTGGAGCGAGCGGTGGATCCAGGTCGTCGGGTACGGGATCCCGCCCACCAACGCCGTGAACATGTCTCAAGGGCAGCTCCTCGCCAGGCAGGGCGCGATCATGGACGCTCAGAGGAATCTCCTGGCCGTCATCGGATACGTCGACGTCACGGCCGAGTCGACCATGCTGAACTACATGGCGAACGACGTCGTGCGGACAGCCGTGGAGGGATCGATCACACACGCCCAGATCGTACCGGGAGCCGATAACTGGACGATCCCCGACGCGGCGAAGGGCGATTGGCGGCAGGGGATGTACGAAATCACGCTCCAGTACAACCTCGATCAGCTCCTCCTCTTCATCTATCCGCAGGGGAATGCCGTCAACAGACCCGGCGGGAGCGGCGCAGCTCCCGAGGTCGGCTACACAGGCGTCGTCATCGACGCGCGGGGCTACCGCATCCAGCCCAGTCTCTACATCAAGCTCGTGGATCCTCAGGGAAAGCCAGTCGCCGAGGCCGTCGCTGCCGCCTACGTCCCCTCAACGAGCTACAGGCTCTCCGGCACCAACGAGGCCGTCGTGGCCGCGAAGAGCGACCCGCGCGTGGGGACGAACCCCCTCGAGGTCCGGGCTTTGGGCACAGACCAAACGATGAAGAACTGGCTCGTGATCTCCGCGGCCGACGCGGTCCTCATCCACAAGGTCGCCGATGGAACCGACATCTTGATGCGGGGCGACGGAGCCGTGCTTGTCGTGTCCGACTAGTCTGCCCAAAGGTTCGCGGCTGCGTGCGGCTGACGTTGCACGATATCCCCTGCTCTTCAGCCTCGCGCTAGCCCTTGTCATATGCGCCATCGCAGCGCCGGGGGTCTGGGGAGCTGTCAAGGTTCAAGTCGAGGGGTTTGCAGCCCTCGTCCCCGGAGAGGATCTGGCGAGGACGAGAGACGAAGCCCTTCGCGATGCGTGGAGACGCGCCGTGGAGGTCGGCGTGGGGCTTGTGCTCCGCGCTGAATCCTACATGGCGAATTTCCAGGTCCTCGAGGACAACATCTGGACCTCCGCCAGCGGCTACGTGAAGACGTACCGTGTGCTGACGGAGGCACAGGACGAATCCTTCTACCGAGTGACCATCGAGGCGGAAGTCGACATGCTGAAGCTCGGCACGGCCCTCGAGGACCTTCGGATCGAGATCGATAGGATCGGCAACCCACGCGTGGTGGTCATCGCCCGCGAGTGGACGTTCGGGACCGAGCAGCCATTCTCGGTGGCCGAGGGCGCGCTCAGGCAGGCGCTCCTGAGCAAGGGCTTCCTCGTCCTCGATCGCGAGCGGCTCGCCGAGATCAGGGACCCGCAGCTGCTCGCGCGCGCCGCCGAGGGCGACACGAAGGCGGCGAGCGAGGTAGCCCGCGCGCTGGATGCGGACATCGCCCTTGTCGGGCGCGTCCGAGCCGAATCGCAGGGAAGCACCCAGGCGGGCGGCTTCATGTGGTACTCCGCAGTGGCCCACGGGGACTTCTCCGTGGTCCTGCGCGGCACCGCGGAGACGCTCTCGTCGGTGCTCGCCGAGGAGACGGCCTTGGGACTGAGCCTCGAGGCTGCAGGAACGCAGGCCGTCGAGAAGGTCGCGGAGTCTTGCGTCCCCCAGCTGGTCATCGAGACCGTGGCCGGCCTGAACTGGGTGAGCGCGAGCGCTTCCAGGGTGCTCAAGGTTCTCGTGTTCGCGGTCCCGGACTACTCGGCCGCCACCGCCCTCCAGAGCGCTCTCGGATCGGTGCGCGAAGCAAGCCAGGTGAATCTGCGCACGTTTGGACAGGGACTCGCGAGCTTCGATGTGCTCTACCTCGGCCCCGCGGAGGCCCTGGCGAGCGACCTGGAGTCGAAGGTCTTCCAGAACGCCCTGAAGGTCGCGCTGGGGCGTACGGCGAGCCTCCGGGTTCTGTCGATGGGCTTCGACACGGTGGAGCTGGAGTTGAGGACGAGGTGACTGCAGGAGGTCAACGTGAGCGACCGGACTAGACGCTCGGTGTTGGCAGTTGTGCTGCTGGCTTGTGCGGTGACGTGCCGCGCGGATGTCGTGTCCTTGGTCGGCGGCACGGAGGTCACTGGGACGATCACCAAGGCGGCCGTCGGCCGAACGATCGAGGTGATGGTTCCGAGCACCGGAGCCGGCGGCGCCCGGATGGAGTCTCTCGATTGGGGGCGAGTGACAAAGATTCAGCTAGACGAGGTCGCGCGCGGACCGGACATGCTCATCCTGGACAGTGGTGACCGCGTCTCGGGGACCATGGTGGGGTCGTTCTTCGGTAGTCAGATCCAGTTTCTGACGTCAGAGAACGCTGCGCTATCCTACGACGCAGGTGCGATAGACGAGATCCGGCTTGGAATCCGCCTCCGCTCGGCCACAACCTCCCCGACCGCTGGCACGATCGAGTCGGTGCCCAGTCTCGCGCCCGCGTCGGGGCTGGGTCTGATGTTCGCCTACCCAGGCCTCGGGGTGACGAGGGACATCGTCGCGCCGGTCACCCAAGACACGATGCTCCTTGCCTCACTGGGTGTCCGGGTGTGGCTCGAAATCGGCGGCCTCGGGTTTGGCGTGTCGAACGATCTCACCTACCTGTTGCGGATCGGCTCCATCTACCTGGGAGTAGGGACCGGCGCGCTGTTCGACATGAGCGACCGTTCCTGGCGCGTGTCGATCAACGTCCGCCTCGTCATCCCGGTCGCCTTCCGAGGGGAACAGGCCATGCTCTCGCTCGGGCTTGCCTTCCTGCTGTGAAAGCCGGTGGGAGCGCGGTGCTTGGAGAGTCCCGACGCCCTGGCGGCAGGCCGATGCAACTCGCGTGGAGGGCTGACGCGGTGACCTGGAAGCGAGCGCTTCTTCTCGGCGTGCTCTGCGCGCTTCTGGGTACTGGCTTCGCCGCCAGCGCGGCGTCGACTGACGATCTCAACCTACCTCAGGAACTCCCGGACGGATCGAAGCTCGTCAGTGTCAAGGATGTCTTCACCGAGGTGGCCGACGCGGCGACTGCCGAGCAGCTACGCGCCAACATGCCCCACGTGCTTGGCGGGACCGAGTACCGCTACACTGCCGAAAGGGACGGCGAAGTCGTCTCGGACTGGGGCATCATCGTGTTCCGCTTCTCAAGCCCTGCAATCGCTAAAGGTGCTCTCCAAGAGCTGTCAGCTGCTGAGGCATGGGCAGGCAAGGGGGCGGCTTCTCCTCGCACGCCCGACGCCGACAGGACCACTGCAGCTGATGTTCTCCTGCAATCACCGATCCAAGACGGATGCCTTCTCGGCGATGTCGTGGTCCTCGCTGTCGAATACCTTCTCGTCTTCATTGACGACTACGGTTGCGCCGTTCCGGCCAAGGCCAGTCGAGAACGCCTGGCCGAAGCCCGGTGTCAACAGGCGCTCCTTGGGGCACTCGACATAGCAGTCCTCCTCTACCCTTCGGCAAGGGCCAGCCCAGCCCCTGAGCAACCAGCGTCGTCGCTCGACCAGCTCAATGCCCATGACACCTTGGGGAGTCTAAGAGTCGTTGTGACCGACGAGGAAGGCAAACCCGTAAGGTTCTTCCACCGAGATCGGAACGCCTGGCTCTTCCAGTACAGCTCTCAGATCTACGCCAGAACCTCGGAGTCTCCGTTCCTCGACCTGGCCAGGTTCGAGTCGTACGGGGCTTCGATGCGGCCGACCGCCCCGCAGGATCTGAACGCATACGAAAGGTCGACACCTAGCGTCTGGTTCGACCTCTTCCCGCTTGACACGGCGCTTGAGGGGCCGCTCGAGGTCTACTCCCTTGAACCGGGCTCTGCCGAGAAGGTGATCGCCAACGTCAAGCCTGGGCGCTACCTGGTAAGAGCAGGCACAATCATACAGGTTGATGAACGGGGCGTTCTCAACACGAGGGTGTTGGTGCAACCGTTGGGACAGACGCCCATGTCGCTCCCTCAGGTTCTCCCAGGACGAGACGAGAAAGGCAGCTATGATGTTTTCCGTCTGGAGAGCATAGGAGAGGGGTATTTCGATGGCCCTCTCGGCATCACAAAGAACTACACCTACCAGGTACTGAAACGGTACACCTACTATACTTGGTCTAGCACGATCACCTGCGTCAGTCCCGGTGAGCCTCAAGACACAGCCTACATCCCGCTGCTCACCAATACCGACGCTCTGGGCAAGCTTGCAGGTGGCGCGGAGAGCATTGGCATCCACCAAGAAGACCTAGGCGAACAGCTCACGAATGCTAGTGCAAGGAATCTCGCTGCAGGAGCATTCAGGCGAGCCATCTCGAAGCCCGGTGACCTTGCCCTGGGGCTCCTTGGCAAGTCCTGGACAGCAACGATCCTCGTCAATCTGTTCTGCTTGGCAACGAATCCTAACACGAAACTCGACGAGGATCTCCTCCTGAAACTTGGTGCCAGCCTAGCCTGTTCAGCGGCCTCTTGGGTGGCCCTACTCTCCGTAGCCGCCAATCCGGTGGCTGGTTTCGTGCTCTCATTCAGTGTCGGCCTGGTCTGCTCCGTCGCCACGGACGAGATTCTCGCCATGGCGAAGCGAGACGGCGTTCGCAAGAGAGCCGCCCAGGCATTCGGGGACGACCTGGCGGTAGTGCCAAAGTGGGATGATTCGGGAACCCTTCGAGGGCTCTCAGTGACGTGCTACGGCCTCGAGATGCACGATCCATTCGTCCGGGTGAGAGCTCCAGTATTGGTCGGCAACGAGATCGTCCATAAGGCACGCGATATCACGGCGACTCCTCATGCGGGGATCGCATGCCCCTGTGATAGTACCTCCAACTACGTGCAGTTGAGTCTGCTTTCACCTGACCGGCTGCCGCCGGACGACGTCTGGCACGGGCATGAAGAAGCCTTGCTCCGTGACCCCTGCTGTAGGGGGCAGGCATGTCAATACCGGAGCGCTGAGGGCAAGTCCCCGGAGATCCTTCTTGTGGTCGACGTCCCCGCGACCTACTGCGAGGAAGCGGAATGCACAACCGTCTTGTTCGAGGACATCGAGTTGCCTTTGTGCGACCTCATCGAGCGGAAGGCGCCGGAACCCCCGGAGCCGCCGGAGCCTCCTCAACCCCCTCCCCACGCATCGGCAACGGTCCTCGTGATCGACATTTCCAGCAGCATGGCAGATCGGGATCTGACTGGGAAGACGAAGCTGGAGGCAGCGAAGGAGGCCGCCCAGAACTTCATCCAGATGTTCGCCCTCGAAAACGAGTCCTCTACTGGGGCGCATCGGCTTGGGATCGTGACGTTCACCAATTCCGCCTCGCGAGCGCTTGAGTTGACGGCCGACGCCCGTCAAGCGTCCGCCGTGGTTTTCGACCTGCAGCCGCAGAAGAGGACGAATCTGGTCGACGCCCTTTCACTGGCCAATGACATGCTGGCCTCGACGGACCCCGCAGCAAAGCGGATCATCGTCCTGTTGAGCGATGGCGTTCCCAACGTATCTGTCAACGTTAAGGGGAGCCTAAAGGACTTCCAGAACGAGGTGTCGCTGGGCCCTGTGGCGGCAGCTGCGCTGAAGGGAACCTGCCTCCATGTCGTGGGCTTCGGCAAGCCCGGAGAGACACGGTCCAACGGGGATCCGTCCATCGACGAAGGTTTCCTTCGGACGATCGCGCTGGCAACTGGTTGTGGCGAGTACTACCCTGCCACCAACGCGGGCGACCTGAGGAAGGTCTACTTAAGGGTTCGCCACACGTCGCTGGGCGTTCTCCGACAAGAAGCCACAGGGCAGATTCGTCAAGGCGAGACCGCCATGGTCGGGACTGTGTCCGTGCCGCCAAACCAGGATGAGCTGCACTACACCCTTGACTGGCCGGGGAGCCGACTGGACCCGCTGCTCGTCGACCCCCAAGGCCGAGTGGTGGACGGAACCTACCCAGGAGCGACTGTGGCAATCCACCCGACAATGGCTCACGTCATCGTTCTGAATCCGCTAGCGGGTGAGTGGAGGATGGGTGTCGCGGGAACCGACGTGCCGGAGGGTACTGTCGAGTACCAGGCCCTGCTTTCGACGCGAGGCGAGGTGACGTTCGACTTCGCCACGTTCCTAGGGAGCCTTGTCTCGCTCCTGCTGACAATGCTCCTCCTAGCCCTGCTCGCAGCCTTGGGAGTGCCCTAGGGGCGACGTCTGCGTTCCGCAGCGAGGGAGCTCTCACGTGGGAGGTATGAGCGTGATCCATGGGGCCGTCGGGGTGATCAGGGCATTTCGGATCGTGTCGGTCTGCATCGCCGTGACCGCGACGGCGCCGCAGATCGCATCCTGCTTCGCGCAGAACCTTGCAGACATCTCCCCCATTGCCGTCTCCCCTTTCGAGAACCTCGGAGGAAGCAGCGCGTTGCCTTGGATGGCGGAGGCAATTGCTGACTCTGTTTGTACGAAGCTGAGCAAAGCTGAGGGCGTGACCATCGTAGAGCGGGCCCACATTGGCGCGGCGATGGATGAGTTAGCGTTGGCCTTACAGGGCTTTGTAGACGAGAGCACTGCGGCGAAAGTCGGGAAGTTCACTGGGGCGCGGGGCATAGTGGTTGGCAACTACATCGCTACGGAGGACGGTTTCCTTCGCATCACAGCCAGGCTGGTGAGCGTCGAGTCCGGAGAGGTCGTGTTCTCGCATCAGGTCACCGGCGAGATTCGTGACGCAGGGGACATATTCCGACTGATAGACCAAATCGCGCTCGAGACTCTTGCAGCTATGGGACATGAGCTAACCGAAGAAGAGAAAGAAGGGATCTTGGAGGTCCCAACGAGAAGCATCGAAGCCCTGGAGGCGAAGACTCTGGCAGGGATAGCCCTGGCGAAGGGGGAGGAGGCGCAAGCCCTGGAGTTCCTGGAGAAGGCGATACAGGAGGATCCCGGCTACAGGGAGGCCAGAGACCTGGCCGGTCAGATACTGAACATGCAAGGAAGATGGTTCTTCGAATCCTCCGTGCATTCCGTTAGTACCCAGTTCTCCACGCCGTGGAACCCCGCCAGCTTGGTGGATGTACAAGGTCTTGGCGTCGTGCTACTGACGAGCGGGGATTGGATTGCAGCCTCTCAAAGCTACGCGATTGGCGTAGTTGGACAGCTTCCCGGGATGAGATTCGGAGTCACATACGTGAGTTCCGCGCTTGCAGATCTCCCTCTGTTCGATGAGTGGGGAAACCCAATCGGTTACATGGCCGCAACGGACGATGCCATTGCCCTTTCTGTGCCAATCAGACTCTCGGGCAGCCTCTCTGTCGGAGCGACCGTGAAGTGGACTCGTTCAAGATGGCTAGGTGACAGCGTCAATGCTGAAGCGTCGATGATGTCGGCCGACATAGGAGTAGCCTTCCAGAACGGCACAGTGGCCGCCGCACTCCTCGGCAAGGACGTTCCGCGAGGCGTGAAGAGATGGGATAACGGGTATGAGGAAGTCTTCGCCCCCATTCTGGAGGGGCTAGTCAGGTGGAAGGCCGCTCCTTGGCTGTTCCTCCATGGGGAGGCCGCCTATGGACTGGCGGGAGGTAGCGTTGCACGCACCGCAGACGGCTTCAGGTTTGCGGCCAGCCTACTCGTTGTCCCTCTCGAGAGGATTGGCATCAAGGCTGGACTCACAACTGAGGGCTACGTGATAGGTGGCATGTTGGGCTTGGGACACATGAGTCTTGGGCTTGATCTGCACATGGTGTCCGACCTCGGAACGCGCCTCTACGCGTACGTGAACTTCAGCTTCTGACCCGAGCGACGCCCGTGGCCTTCGTGTCGAGCTGTGAGGGAGTGGGATGCGGCGGTCGAGGTTCGCCGGGACCGAGATCATCACGCCGTGAAGCAGCTGAGTTAGGCATTCCCGTTCTTGAGATCGCTGGCAGGTAGGATCGGAGCGGCAAGACCCTCTATCGCGCGTCCCGTTCGGATTGCGGGCAACGGCCCATCAACAGGCCACTTTGGAGCCTACGGGATTCGAACCCGTCGCCTCTTGCATGCCATGCAAGCGCTCTCCCAACTGAGCTAAGGCCCCGGTGTGTGCCCTCTTCTTACCCGATCAGGCGCACCCTTTCAAGCCCGTGGCTCAGTCGGGGAGGGTCGCGAGGTGGTTCGTGACGAGGTGGTCGAGGACCATGTGCACGTCCTCGACCCGGCCGTAGTGCGCCTCGGGGAAGAGGAGGACATGGTCGGCGAGTTCCCTTACCTTGCCGCCGGAGAAGCCCAGGAGGGCGATCGTGACGAGGCCCAGTTCCTTCGCCCGCCGGACGGCGCCGACGATGTTCGGGGAGTTCCCGCTCCCGGTGATGGCGAGGAGGACGTCGCCCCTCTCGGCGAGGGCCTCGAGCTGGCGGGTAAAGACGACGTCGAAGCTCTCGTCGTTCCCCCACGCGGTTAGGAGGGGGACGTTGTCCGAGAGGGCGATCGCGCGGTAGGGCTTGGTCTTCCCCTTGGAGGCGAGCTTCTGCAGGTCGTTCGCGAAGTGGGAGGCGGTCGCCGCGCTCCCCCCGTTCCCGATCAGGTAGATCCTCCGCCCCGTGCGCCTGGCCTCTTCCAGAGCGGCGACGGCGCCCTCAATCGCCCTGAGGTCGATCTTCCGCAGGCCGTCGGCCAAGCGGTCGATGTAGTCTACGACGTAGTCTCGCATCACTCCTCCACGAAGATGATCCGGCTTCCCTCGCCCTCGAGGGCGAACTCGACCTCACGCAGGCCGACCTCGGCCATCCGCGCGCGCAGGCGGCGCTGGTCTTCGGGCTCGCAGTAGAGGAGGAGGAAGCCCCCTCCGCCCGCCCCGAGGAGCTTCCCGCCCACCGCTCCGGCAGCCCGGGCCTCCTCGTACCAGGCGTCGATCTGGGGGTCGGTGATCCCGGAGGCGATCTCGCGCTTGACCATCCAGCCCTGGTGCAGGATCTCCCCGAGGGCGTGCGCGCGGCCCGCCCACAGGGCGTCCCGGAGCGCGTCCGCCATCTCGACGAGCTTCCCGAGGCGCTCGGTCGTCTTCCCCGCCTCGGTCCGCTTCTTCTGTTCGGAGAGGATGTCGTCCGCTTGGCGGCGAATCCCGGTGTAGAAGAGGAGGAGGGACTCGTCGAGGTGCCGCCGCGTCGCCGGGGTGCAGACGATCGGCTCCACGAGCACCGACTCGTCGGCCCGGAACTCGATGTAGTTCAGGCCGCCGAAGGCGGCGGCGTACTGGTCCTGCTTCCCGATCGGCTTCCCCAGGGCCTCGATCTCGATCTCACATGCCTCGACCGCGAGGCGCTCTGCCCCGGCGAAGCGGTGGGCGTAGGCGTGGAGCGCGTTCAGGAGGCCGACGGTGAGGGTGGACGAGGAGCCGAGACCGGTCCCGGCCGGGATGTCGGCGATTGTCGTGATCTCCACCTTGCGGTCGATCCCGAGCTTGCGCAGGCAGGCGCGAACGATCTCGTGTTGGAGGTCGTCCGCCCGATCGACGATCTCGGTCTTGGTGTAGGAGACGCGGATCGAGTCGTCGAAACGCTCGTTCACCGTGACGTACATCGACTGGTCGATCGTGGTCGAGACGACCGCCCCGCGCGCGTGCCGGTAGTAGGAGGGAAGGTCCGACCCTCCTCCGGCGAAGCTGATGCGGAAGGGCGTCCGGCTGATGATCATCCGTACCTCCTTCGCGCCTCGGCGAGGCGCTCCGGCGTCCCGATGTCGAGGAGTTCCTTGTCCGTGACGTAGCCGTACAGGCGCGCGCCGCGGGCCAGGGTCCGTGGGAAGACGTCGGCAATGAAGTCGCTGGCCCCATGCGGCGGGATGTCCTGCAGGACGCCGGGCTCGAGCACGTACAGGGCGGCGCTCGCGAGGTCCCCGTGGCGGAAGTCGCCCGGGGTCTTGTGGAAGGCGAGAACGCGCAGGTTGCGGTCGACTTCGATCACGTCCGCGTCCCCGGGCCGGTCCGTCTTCTGTAGGACGAGGGTTCCGACTCCGCCCTTCGCGGTGTGCGCTCGAGCGAGGTCGGCGAGGTCGAGGGAATCGGCGACGACGTCCCCGTACACGACGACGAAGGGCTCGTCGAGGCGAGGGGCGAAGGCGCGCAGGGCTCCGGCCGTTCCGAGGAGGGTCTTCTCCTCGGAGTAGGTGACGCGGACTCCGAAGCGGCTCCCGTCTCCGATGTGGCCGCGGATCCTCTCCCCCAGGTGGTGCAGGTTGATGAAGAGCTCGACGACGCCGCACCCGCGGAGCCAGGCGATCGTTCGCTCGAGGAGGGGTCTTCCTCCGACCTCGAGAAGGGGCTTGGGCGTCGTCAGGGTGAGGGGCCGGAGGCGCTCGCCCTCCCCAGCGCAGAGGAGGACCCCTTTCATCGTCCGACCTCCTCGAGGATCGCGTCGACCGCCGCGGCGAGGTCGGGGACGCGAAGGTCGGGGGCGGCCTCGTACCTCCCGTCGGTGCCAGCAAGACCGGTGTCCACGAGGATCGTGCGGCACCCGGCGCGCCGGCCCGCAAGGATATCCGCCGTCATGTCGCCGACGACGTACGAGCGGGAAAGGTCGATCCCGAGTTCGTCGCGCCCCTTCTCGAGCATCGCGGTCCCTGGCTTGCGGCACAGGCAGGCTGCGCGGAGCTCCGGGATGCTCGCCTCAGGGTGATGGGGGCAGAAGTAGATCGCGTCCCAGCGTGCCCCGTGACGAGCGAGCTCCTCGCGCAGGCGGTCGTGGATCTCGTCCAGGCCATCGGGGGTGAGGTAGTCCATGGCGATCGCGGCCTGGTTCGTCACGACGACGACCGGGATCCCGGCCCGGTTCAGCCGGGCGATGGCCTCGGCGCTTCCAGGGAGGAGGCGGAGGTCCTCCACACGGCGCAGGTGGTCGACCTGCTCGACGATGACCCCATCCCGGTCTAGGAAGACCCCCACGCGTGTCGCCACCCTATCTCACGACGAGACTGACCATCTTCTCTGGAACGCCGATTGCCTTCACGACCGCCTTGCCGGCCAGCTTCTCCGTGACCTCCGGGGAGGCGAGGGCGGCAGCGCAGAGGCGCTCCGCGTCTCGCGCCACGTCGATCGGGACGACGAGGCGGGCGCGGACCTTGCCGTTCACCTGGACCGGGATCTCCACGGACTCTTCCACGAGCGCGGCTGGGTCGAACGTTGGCCAGGTCTGGTCGAGGACCGTGTCCGCGTGCCCGACCGTTTGCCACAGTTCCTCGGCCACGAACGGGGCGAGCGGCGAGAGAAGCAGGATGAGTCCGTCCGTGGCGACGCGGAGGAGCGCCGGGTGCGCGTCGTCGCGATCCGCGTAGGGGACGAGGTCGTTCACGAGCTCCATGATCGCCGCGACGGCGGTGTTGAAGCTGAACCGCTCCCCGAGGTCATCGGTGACTCTCTTCACGGTCTGGTGGTATCGGTGCCAGACGGCGCGTCCCGCCTCGTCGAGTTCCTCCGCGCTGACAGCGGCGCCGATCGGCCCGAGGCGGTCGACGTGACCGACGATGAGGCTCCAGACGCGTTTCAGGAACCGGAACGCCCCGCGGATCCCCTCCTCCGACCAGTCGATGTCCCGGTCCGGCGGCCCCATGAAGAGCGTGTAGACGCGCTCGGCGTCCGCGCCGTAGCGGGCGATGATCTCGCTTGGGTCGACGGTGTTCAGCTTCGACTTCGACATCTTGAGGCTCGAGACGTCAAGAGAGGCCCCGCACTTGGGGCACGTATCGCCATCGGCTACCTCGCCCGGGCGAACCCAGCCGTGCTTCGGGCAGCGGTACGCCGGGTGGCAGATCATCCCCTGGGTGAACAGGCGTGCAAACGGCTCCTGGAACCCGACGTGTCCCAGGTCGTGAAGCGCCTTGGTGACGAAGCGCGAGTAGAGGAGGTGGAGGATGGCGTGCTCGACCCCGCCCACGTACTGGTCGACCGGGAGCCAGCGGTCGACGTCGCCCCGGACGAATGCGCGCCTCGGGTCCTTGGGGTCGATGTAGCGCAGGTAGTACCAGGAGGAGTCGACGAAGGTGTCCATCGTGTCGGTGTCCCGCTTCGCGGCACCGCCGCACGAGGGGCAGGTCGCCTCCGCGTACCCCGGGATGTCGGCCAGGCCCATCTTCCCGATGAACGAGACCTCGGGGAGGAGGACCGGGAGGTCCCTCTCCGGCACGGGGACCGTCCCACAGCGCTCGCAGTAGACGATCGGGATCGGCGCGCCCCAGTAGCGCTGGCGGGAGATGAGCCAGTCGTGGAGGCGGAAGGTGATCGCCTTCTTCCCGGTTCCCTCCTTCTCGAGCCAGGCCGCCGTCCCGTCGAAGGCGCGCTCCCCCGGCGTCCCGGTGAGCGGGCCGGAGGCGACCATCGTGCCCCAGTCGCTGTGGAAGAGGAGGTCGCGGTAGACCTCGCGGCGGGAGAGGAGCTCCATCACGCTGCGCACGTCGCGCAGGCTGGGGTCGAGGGCCTGAGAGCGGCGGAGGATCTCGCGCTCCGCGGAGGCGGAGGAGAGGTCGAGGACGGCATCTGGGAAGGCGAAGGCGAAGCGCGCCCCGACCACCTCGCACCAGCTCCGGGCTTTCAGGTGCGCCCGAACGAGGGAGAGGTAGCGGTCGACGTCCTTCCGGTCGAGGGTCACGAGGAGGGCGTCGCCGCGATGGTCGATCGGCTCCTTCGTGAACGAGAACCCCTCCTGCCGGAGGAGGGCCGGGAAGCCGTCGCGAACCGATCCTGGGAGGACGACGCTCTTCGCAGCCCCGTCTGGTCTCTCGATCACTGGGAGGATGGGGAGCCCGAACTTGAGGGCGAAGGCGAAGTCGCGCTCGTCGTGCGCCGGGACGGCCATGATCGCCCCGGTCCCGTAGGTCATGAGGACGTAGTCCGCGATGAAGATCGGGATCCGCTCCTTGTTCACCGGGTTCACGGCGTAGGCACCCGTGAAGACGCCGGCCTTCTCGCGCTCGGTCGAGGCGCGGTCGATCTCGGTCGCTCGCGCCGCGGCGGCCCGGTAGGCCTCGACCTCCGCCGTCTGCGCCGGCGTCGTCAGCTTCTCCACGAGCGGGTGCTCCGGGGCGAGGACCATGAACGTCGCCCCCCAGAGGGTGTCCGGCCGGGTGGTGAAGACGACGAGGGCGTCGCCCGTCTCGGTGCGGAAGGTGACCTCGGCCCCGACGCTCCGGCCGATCCAGTTCTCCTGCATCTTCCTCACGTTCTCCGGCCAGCCGGTGAGGGCGGCGAGGTCGTCGAGCAGTCGGTCGGCGTAGGCGGTGATCCGGAAGAACCACTGCTCGAGGGTCTTCGGCTCGGGGGGGGATCCGCAGCGGTCGCAGCCTCCGCCAACGACCTGCTCGTTGGCGAGGACGGTCTTGCAGCTCGGGCAGTAGTTGACGGTGGCCTTCTTCTTGTAGGCGAGGCCGCTCTTGTAGAGCTCGAGGAAGAGCCACTGCGTCCACCGGTAGTACGACGGATCGCAGGTCGTGACCTCGCGGTCCCAGTCGTACTCGATCCCCCAGGCGCGGAACTGCTCCTTGGCGTAGGCGATGTTGCGGAGCGTCCACTCCCCGGGATGGATCCCGCGGTCGATCGCCGCGTTCTCCGCCGGGAGGCCGAACGCGTCCCAACCCATCGGGTTCAGCGTGTTCCTCCCGCGCAGGAGGGAGAAGCGGGTGACGACGTCCCCGATGATGTAGTTCCTGCCGTGTCCGACGTGCAGGTACCCCGAGGGGTAGGGGAACATGTTCAGGTAGTAGAACTTCTTCCCTGCGTCCTTCGTGTCGGCGCGGAAGAACCCCCGCTCGCGCCAGACGTCGCGCCAGCGGGCCTCGATCTTCTGGAAGTCGTACTTCTCCGTCTCCGTCCGCCCTACCATAACGTCAGCTCACCCCGCGCCATCCGCTCCGCCTCGTCGAGGACGCGGAGGACGGCCTCGTCGCTCCTCATCTCGCAGTAGGTCCTAAGGATCGGCTCTGTCCCCGAGGCGCGGAAGAGGACCCACCCCTCGTCGAAGCGGAGCTTGATGCCGTCCAGGGTCTCCACGCTCTTCACGTCCCAGCCGGCGAAGCGGTCGGGCGGGGCGTCCCGCAGTCGGGAGACGACGCCGAGCGGCGCAGCGACGACCAGGTCCCGCCGACGGTAGGCGTGCGGGCCGAGGTCGTCCTCTAAGCTCTGGACGAGATGGCTCAACGGCTTCCCCGCGCAGGCCGCCATCTCGACGAGGAGGAGCGAGGAGAGGACGCCGTCCCGCTCCGGGATGTGGCCGCGCACGGCGATGCTCCCGCTCTCCTCGGCGGCGATGAGCACGTCCTTCTTCAGGATCTGCTCGGCGGCGAAGCGGAACCCAACCGGGATCTCGACGACCTCGAGGCCGTGCTCGCGGGCGATCGCCGTCGCCATGTCCGTCTGGTTCACGGACTTCACGACCACGCCGCGCCAGCGCCGCTCGACGATCAGGTAGCGCAGGAGGAGGGCGAAGGTGACGTGGGGATCGAGGTAGCCTCCCTGTTCGTCCATGGCCGCGACACGGTCCCCGTCGCCGTCCGTGGCGACCCCGATCACCGGGGCGCCCCGGCGGGGGAGGGAGGCGATGACCGCGCGGAGAGGGACGAGGTTCTCCTCGAGGGGCTCGGGCTTCTTCCCCCCGAAGAGCACGTTGGGGATGGAGCGGATCTGGAGGTGGTCGACTCCGTACCCCGTGAGGAGTTCGGCGACGTACCCCTGGGCCGAGCCGTACATCGCGTCGGCGACGACCCGCACCGGGGAGGAGGTCAGGCGGCCGGGGTCGATCAGGCGGCGGACCCGCGCGAGATACGGAGCGCGCAGGTCGACCGGGGAGACCGCTCCCTCCGGGGAGCGGGGCTCCGGCGCCTCCTCCGGGAGGAGGCTCTCGATCACCGCTGTGACGTCCAGCGGAGCCGAGCCCCCGTATTCGGACTTGATCTTGATCCCGCTATCGGAGGGCGGGTTGTGGCTCGCGGTGAACATCACCCCGCACGCGGCGCGGCGGTCGACGACGGCGTGGGAGAGGGCGGGAGTGGAGACGAAGTTCGACGCGACGGCGACCGGGAGGCCGCGGTCGCGGACCACGCGCGCGAAGTGCCAGGCGAACTCCCGGGACAGGAAGCGTGTGTCGTACCCGACGACGATTCCGTTCGCCGCCGGCCGGTACGGCGCGCCCCAGTCGCGGTAGAGAGGGAGCCCCTTCCGAGCGTCTGATAGGAGGAAGCCTGCCGTGGCATGGGCGACGCGGGCGACGTTCGCGAACGTGAAGTCACGCGCAATCTGGCCTCGCCAGCCGTCAGTTCCGAACCGAACCCTTTCGCGGGCCTTTCCTTCGTCGGGGGGGTGCACTCTTCTCTCCTACGAGCGACTTTGGGTTGACCCGCTCCACGCTCTCCGGGAGGGTGAGGTCGTCCCGGGCGAGGATCTCGTGCAGGAGGTCATAGGGAATCGACGTCTCGACCCAGATTGAGTCGATGTCGATCACTCCGTTCTTGACTGGGAGGCGGCGGACGGCCTTCTCCACCGCTTGCTTGTAGCGCCGGAGCATCTCCTCGTTCGACAGGCAGTCAGTAGCTGTACTCGACGGCATAGTCAACGGTGGCCTCCCCATCGGCTGGCACCTCAACCTGGAAGCGGATCGTCCGCGCGTCCACCCGCTCGTACGCCATGGACGAGGTGAGCACCTCCCAGGAGGACCCCGCGGGGTGCTCGAGGACAGCGATCGTCACCCCCGCGGCCTTGTGGTTCCGCAGCGCGATCCTGTACGACTCGCGGTAGGTCGAGGTCGCGATGCGCTCGCTTCCGACCTGGACCCGCTCCCCGACGAGGTCGAACGCCGATCCCACGGTCAGGGAGACCTTCTCGTCGATCGGGGTGTGGCCGATCGCGTCCTCGCCGAGGAGGAGCGTGCCGGCCTCGGATCTCTGGAAGAGCCGGACGGTTCCCGCGGGAAGCGGGATCCCCAGGCCGCTCGCCGCGTCGTTCACGAACTCCAGGGCGACCCGGACGGCGTCTGTCTGGGCTCCGTCGTAGGTGTACGTCTTCTTCACCGCGACGGCCGGGGAGGCGGTGTAGGGGATGGCGAACGAGGTCCGATCCGGGAGGTCAACCGGACTGGCGAGGGTGTAGACGTGGTATTCGAAGGCGGCCGACTCCTGGAACGCCGCCTCGGCCATCGGGACGGCGGCATAGCGGGCGGACTTGGACGTCGGCGCGACCTGGCTGATCTCCCCGGCGACCAGGCGGACGGAGGCCTGCGCGAAGTCCCAACCGCTCGTGTTCGCGAGCGTGACCGCCCCGCGCAGGGAGAGGGTCGTCTCGTCCTCGCTGAGGAAGCCAAGGTAGTCTGCCGACCAGGCGAGACCACTCGTCAGATAGCTCAAGAGGGCCTCGCTCCCGGCGAGGTTCTCGCCCTCGACGCGGAGCGACACGTACGCCTCCAGGGCGAGGCGGTCCTCGGGGGGAAGGGTGACGGAGAGCGGACTACGGACGACGTAGATCTGCCCTCGGTCGTCCTTGATCACGAGGGGGTCCCCCGCCGCGAGGAGCGTCCCGCGCAAGAGGCGCGGGTAGTCCCCGCCTTGGGCCAGGACTTCAATCTCCTTCCCGATGTAGGCGGAAAGCACGCTCTCCGGCGGGGTGAAGTGGAAGGCCTGCGAAAGGACGGTTCCCGCGAGGTCGACAAAGAGCGAGTCGACCAGGAGTCCCTGCGGGACCAGCAGACGAAGGTCACTGGGATCAAACGTGGCCGGCAGCGTGCGCACCTCCTGGACGGCGGCGATCCCCTGCTGGTAGATGGAGAGCGCCTCCCCTGCGGCAACCCCAGACAGGGCGAGGGCGGTGGGGATAAGGACTGCCCCTGCTAGAAGAACGAACCCTCTCTTCATCTTGGCCTCCTTTGCCGTTCGCGAATGCCGAAGGGATGATAGCACACGGACTCTTGGCTTGTAAAGCGCGCACCCCGCGCGCTCTGTCGTGGGGTCGGGCTTTGTCCTAGGGCATCCGCGCCGGTACAATGCCCGGTCGAGGGGGAGATCACGGATTGCAGAAGGGTCAGCTTCTTCTCTGTGTCATGGTCCTTCTCTCTCTTGTCGCCTCTGCGGAGCCGCTGGAGTCGGGGAGGCTTCACCCTGCGCTCCGGCCGCTCCTCGGGCCGGGGGCGAGCTTGACGGACGGGCCGTTCGGCTCCTCCGGTGGCTTCCTCATCCTGCGCCCCTCGGACAGCGTGGAGCGGATCCGCTGCCTGGTCAAGGCGCGCTACCCGGTCCTCGGGACGACCTTCTTGGGCCTGCCGGTGGCGGTGACCACCGGGACGATCGTCGCTCTGGACGTCTCTCTCGCGGAGCTCCTCCTCCTTGCTGCCTCCCCGGAGGTGGTCTACGTCGAGCCGGCGTGGCAGGTGCGGCCAACCCTCGACCGGAGCCTCCCCGCGATCGGCGCCGACCTCCTCCACGCCGCGGTCCCGGCCGTCCTGGGAGAGGGGGTCATCGTCGGAGCCGTCGATACCGGGATCGACTACACGCACCTCGACTTTTGTTACGACGGGGACGGCGACGGGATCGAGGAGTCCTCGCGCATCCTTGCGATCTGGGACCAGACCGACGGTTTTTTCGGCAGGCGCTACGATCGCGGCGACATCGAGGCCGACCTCGCGACGGGCGCCGTGCCTGGGGAGGGGCAGGTCCGCGAGCGGGACACGGATGGTCATGGCACGCTCGTGATGAGCGTTGCGGCCGGCGACGGATCCTCCTCCGGCGGGGTCCTCGTGGGGGTCGCCCCGGCCGCGGAGATCGTCGCGGTGAAGACCTCGTTCTTCACGTCGGACATCCTGGCGGGGGTCGGCTACATCTTCGAGGAGGCGGAGCGGGCTGGGCGGCCGGCGGTCGTCAACTTGAGCTTGGGCGGCCACTCCGGTCCGCACGACGGGACGAGCCTGTTCGAGCAGGGGCTGGACGAGCTTGCGCACGGGCTGGGCCGGGCGGTGGTCGTCTCGGCGGGGAACGAGGGGGACAAGGCGCTCCACGTGTCGCGGACGCTTCGGCCCGGCGGCTCGGCCGCCTTCTCCGTCGACCCGCGCTCCGACGCCCTGGATCTTGAGCTCTGGTACCCCGGCGCGTCGCGCTTCACCTTGACGGTCGCCCCTCCGATCGGGGAGCCTCGGGTCGTTTCATCCGGACTGATCGGATCGGCGGTCACGCCGAGCGGTTCGGTGTACGTCGACAATGCCTCCTCCGGCCCCAGTCCGACGAACGGGGACCGGTCGATCCTCGTCAACCTGAGTGGCCTTCTCGGCGCCGGCCGCTGGTCGTTCACCGTGACCGACGCCGGGGGCGCGGGCCGGTTCGACGGCTGGATCACCTCGTTCGACGGGACGACCTTCGTTGGGGGAGACACGGCGTCCACCGTGGACGAGCCGGGGAATGCGGCGCGGGTCATCACCGTGGGATCGTTCAACACCAAGGCGCGCTGGGACTCGGCGGTCGGCCCGCAGGACTTCTCGGCGCAGTATCCCCTTGGGGCGATCTCCTCCTTCTCTAGTCGCGGGCCGACCCGCGACGGCCGACAGAAGCCGGAGATCGCGGCTCCGGGGGCCTGGATCACGGGCGCTCTCTCGGTGAGCGCGCCGACGGACGGCTACCGCGCCCTTCCTGATGGGGCCCACCAGCTTCTGCTTGGGACGAGCTTCTCGGCGCCGCACGTCGCCGGGACGGCCGCGCTGATGCTCTCCGTCGACCCCCGCCTTACGGGAGAGGAGATCAAGGCGGTCCTTGTCCGGACCGCCCGCCGGGACGGGGAGACCGGGACTGTGCCCAACCCTGTCTGGGGATTCGGGAAGCTCGCGGCGAACGACGCCGTGGCGGCGGTGGAGGGGCCGCCGCCCGCGGAGGGGATCTCCCTCGCGATCGAGGGGAACCCGGTCCAGGACCAGGCGGTCTTTCGCTACCGCATCCCGGCTGGAACGGGGGCGGCGTGGCTGCGGGCGTTTACCGTCGCTGGGGAGCTCGTCTTCGAGGTGCTGGTCGACCCGGACGAGACGACGCTTTCCTGGGACCTCGTCGACCTTGATGGGGAGCTCCTCGCGAATGGCCTCTACCTCGTCGTCCTCGCAGCGGGCGGCCGGCGGTCGGACGTGGAGCGGCTGGTGATCGCGAGATGAGAGGTGTGCGGTCTCCCGCTGCTTTCCTCTTCGTTCTCCTGTGCACCGGCGTCTTCGGCTGGGGGGCCTCCCACGTGGCGGCGCTGTTCGACCTGGGCTTTGGGGCGCGCCCGCTCGGGATGGGCGGGGCGTTCGTCGCCCTCGCCGACGACGAGGGGGCGGCGTTCTACAACCCGGCGGGTCTCGGATGGTCACGCTCGATCGGCGTCTCGTCGTTCTTCACCCGCCTCGCAGGGGAGGTCACCTACGGGGGCCTCGTGGTCGCTGTCCCCTGCTTCGGGGTGATAGTGATGCAGCTTGACTCCGGGCCGATCGAGTCGGGAGAGGAGACGTTCCGCTACGTCACCCAGGCCGGCCTCGTCTCCGGCGGGCTCGCCCTGGGCCCGATCGGCCTCGGGGGCCGCCTCAAGCTCTATCGCGTGTCCGAGCCCTCCGCGGGGAGAGGGGTCGCCCTGGACCCGGCCTTCCTCCTGGTGGCGGGCCCGGTCCGCGTCGGGGGAATCCTGGAGAACGCGCTCTCTCGCCCGATCGCGTTCGACACCGGACACACGGAGGCGTGGGAGAGGAGGACGCGGGTCGGGGTGGCGGTCTCCCTCCGCTTTGATGAGGGGCTCGTCTGCAACGCGGCGATCGACGCGGAGGGCCTCTTCTCGCCTACCCCCGACATCGCGGGGGGCGTCGAGACATGGATCGGCGGACTCGCGGGCAGGGTCGGGTACGACGGGACCGGGGCGACGGCCGGGCTCTCGCTCCGCTTCGAGAACTTCCAGATGGACTGGGCGATGGCCGTGCGACCGGACTTGGGAGACGCTCACCGCGTCTCTCTCGCGTTCCGGTTCTAGGAGGGGAGGATGAGGAAGCAAGAATGGCGGCGACTGGCCGCGGCCTTGGTCGTGCTCGCATTCGGTGCCAGCCTCGTCGGGTTCGCGCAGGAGGCCGAGGAGGACTTCCACATGGAGCTGAGCGGCCGGAAGACGTGGACCCTGCGCTATGGCTTCGGCGACGCCTACGGGCTCGCCCTCGCTGGGATCGCGGCGAACCAACTCGTCCTCGACCAGTCCCTCGCCGTGGACGTGACGGGGGAGGCGCTCTCCATCCTGACGATCAACGCGCACTTCAACGACCAGGAGCCGATGAACCTTCAGTCGTTGACCGTCCTCCTCGATGCGGGGGACCTGACCGGGGTGTTCGGCGACTTCTCCCTGAGCGGAGGAGAGGCCTTCGCCGTCTACAACAAGAAGCTCTTGGGAGGTCGCCTCGACTACCGGTTCGGCGAGGCGACCCTGACCGGCGTCCTGTCGCAGATCGAGGGGACCTCCGAGTCGAAGACCTTCGCCGGGACGACGGCGCACGAGGAGGTCCTGTTCGCCCGCTTTCGCGCGGACGCGCCTCTGGAGGAGGCTCCGTACCGGGAGCACCTGGATGGGCTCTTCGACTACCTCCTTCACGCGCCCTTCGTGCCCGACTTCTCCTTCGTCCGACTCGGCCTCGAGTCCTCGGACGGGCTGCGCCTCCTGCTTGAGGCCTACGACCTCGGGTATCTCGTCTCCATGGTCGATGCCTTCGTCCCGGAGGAGCTTCCGAGCGGCGCGTTTGTCGTCGTGGCTGCCGAGGAGGGCGACATCCTCCTCCTCAAGGTCGAACCGTTCTCTCTGCTGCGAACGCGCGTGAAGGATCTGATCAAGGCGTACAACGAGGAGAATGGCCTATCGGGCACCGCGCGGAAGGCCTACCCGTTCAATGAGGGGACGGCGTACGAGCGGACGTTCCTCGCGAAGCTCGATGGCTTTGGCTTCTTGCGTGTGGACGAGGAGAGCTACTCCCTTGCCTCCGCAGGGCGGCGTCGCTTCTACGACCTGCGGCGGACGGGCGTCAAGGAGGACTCCGTCGTGGTCGAGGTCAGCCTCGACGGCGGGACGTTCCGCCCGATCACGGACCCTGACCTGGCAGACTACCGCGCTGTCCCCTACCCTGAGGAAGGTGCGATCGAACTCCTGTTCCCGGAGGCGTTCTTCGCCGGAGCGAAGAACCGGGTGGGGGTCGCCTTTGACTACGTGATCTCCGGGGGTGCGTTCTCCCTTGGCCTGTCCCTCGTCCAGGGAAGCGAGAAGGTCTACCTGAACGGGGCGCTCCTCACAAGAGACGTCGACTACACGATCGACTACGAGCTGGGGGTCCTGATCCTCTTCACGACGGTGGCGGAGACGGACGAGATCCGGATCGACTACGAACGGTTCCGGGGGGGGCTCGGCGGGGCGGCGGAGTACGCGACGAACTTCTACGGACTCTCCCTGGACTGGCCGGTCTCCGAGGCTCTCGCGTTTAGGGCGAGCCTTCTCCAGGCGGCGGACAGCCCGCGCTCTCTCGTGGACCCGGAGCGGGCGCGGACGATGCCGAACCGACACACGGTCGCCGGCGTGACCGGTTCCATGAACGTGGACGGATTCTCCGCCGACCTCACGGTGGGCGTGAATGACGATCGCTTCCCACTCGACGGCAACGCGCGGACGAACCTCCCCAACGAAGTCACCGCACTCCTTCTTCTCCCGGGGTACACCTTCGTCGCTCACCTCGACGGGGTGAGCGTGGAACGCGACGGGATCTGGAGCACCTACGATGCGGGCGACGGCCTCTCCGCGAGCCGGGTCTACGATCTCGTCTCCGACGGGGAGAGGGTCTTCGTCGCGACGGCGTCAGGGCTGACGGTCCTCTCGCTCGAGGGGGAGGCCCCCCTCGATCAGGTGGGCACCTGGCGCCGCTACGCGCAGGCGGACGGCCTCCCCAACGCGACCGTCCTCGCCGTGACCTTGGTCCAGGGACGGCTGTGGCTCGGGACCGCGGGCGGGCTCGCCTCGGTGGAGATCACTGGCCTCGACGACCCGGCCGAGTGGACCTCCTACGCGGAGGAGGAGGCGTTCGCGGAGTTGGGCGGGATCACGGCCCTCGCTGGCGACGAGGAGGTCCTGTACCTTGGGACGGAGGAGGGCCTGTTCGCCTTTGACCTCGCGCGCGGAGAGGTGCGCAAGCTGCCGGGGATGAGGGGCATCGCCGTCCATGACCTCCTGCTGGAGCAGGGGACGCTGTACGCGGCCTGCGACCGCGGCCTGCGCACCTTCCGCGGGGAGAGCGGAACGGGATGGCTTGCCTTCGGCCGGAGAGTGTACGCGGTCTCCTCTCGGAGGGGCGTGCTGGCGTGGGGGAGCGAGGAGGGACTGGAGCGCTCGGACGGAGAAACCCTCCTCCAGGGCCGTGCGGTGACCGCCGTGGCCTTCGCGCAAGGCGGGACCCTGTGGGCGGGGACACGCGCTGATGGCGACTACTATCTCCTCCTCGCGGAGCTCACGGCGGCGGGGCTCCGGACGGTTTCAGACGAGGAGACGGGGATCGACGGGCGGGATCGAGCGCGCTTCGCGGACATCCCGGCCGAGGGGCACACCGACCAGGGGATGATCGAGCGGTTCCACTTCCGGCGCGAGATGGACTCGTTCTCCCTCTCCGGGACCTTCGAGAACGTCTCCCCGGAGTTCACGGCGATCGGGCGTCTGGGGAGGACGGACTCTCTGGGGTGGGATCTCGCCTCGGAGGGGACACTTTTCGGCGGGGTTGGGTTTGACCTCTCACACGCCTACCACCTCATCGACCGGTTGACGGATCCGTCGAGCACGCTTGAGAACGAGTTTTCGCTCGACTGGGCGTTTGGCCCGCGAGGGAGCCTTGTCGTCGAGCAGAGCGCGGTGGACGACGATGCGTTCCGACCCGGCTTCGAAAGCGGGAAGCTCTCCTACGCTCTCTCCCTCTCTGACCAGCTCTTTGGCGATGCCCTCGACCTCACCCTCAACTGGCGCGACGCCTTCACCGCGCGGGAGGACGCGCTGAGCCGGAGGGACAATCAGGTCTCCCTCGGCGGGACGTGGAAGCCCGCCCAGGGGCTCGCGCTCGCCCTGAGCGCCTCCCGGCCCGTCACGCGTCAGGGCGAGCGGGTGAGCGGGAGTGAGCGGGCGGGCCTCTCCGCTGACTGGATAGGGAGTGTTCCTTTGGCCGACATCACGGCGAGCTACGACCTCGCGGCGAGCCGCTCCCTGACGGAGGCAACATTTCAGCTGACCCACACAGGGAAAGTCGGCCTCCGTGGGCAACGATTCGACCTTCTCGGCCTGGCGGTCACCCCGACCGCGGAGGGGTCGGCCGAGCTGGAAGACGACGTCCTCTCCCTGAGTGGGCAGGGGACCCTCCGAGGGACAAGCGGCGGCCTGTCCCTGCGAGCGACCTACGGAGCCGAACGGTCGGGAGTTGGGGAGACGCAGGGGCGACGCGTCGACCGTCTGTCGCTTGGGCTCGACTACGCTGGCTTTCCAGACCTCAAGCCGACGCTCTCCTACACCGACACGACAAGTGCTGTCCTCGTGGGGGACGCGGCTCGCGCCTCGCGGTCGCAGGTCCTGACAGGACGCCTCCTCTGGACCCCGGAGCAAGGGCCGCGCGACGAACTGTCACTCGCCGTCCGGTCGGCGACCAAGTCAGGGAAGACGACCCTCACGGCCACGCTCCGGAACTCACTCTCCGCCGCGCTCCTGGAGACGGTCGCCGGCCGGCTCGACCTCGACGGATCGTACAGGCTGGCGGACGACGCCACGACCCTCGACCTCTCCTTGAGGGCGGGGGCGGACGTCCGCCTGACGGAGATGTGGGGAGTGTCCCTCTCGGGCTCGCTCCGCGCGGGGAGGAAGGACAGCGCGGCGCCGTACGTCAGCGGCATCCTGGAGCTCTTCGTCTCGGCGACGTTCTGACCTGAGCGAGACGAAGGGGGTGGAGTCGGAGATGGAGGACCGCTACCTGCGACAGATCGCCCTCCCGGAGGTGGGAGCGGAGGGGCAGCGGCGCCTTGCCCGCGCGTCCGTCCTGGTCGTCGGCTGCGGCGCCTTGGGGACGAACGCGGCGGAGGTCTTGGCGAGGGCAGGAGTCGGGCGGCTTGTCCTCATCGACTCGGATCGCCTGGAGCTGCACAATCTGCAGCGTCAGGCTCTCGTCGTGGAGGGCGACGTGGGACGCCCGAAGGCGACCGCGACGGCGGAGGCCCTCGCACGGGTGAACTCGGAGATCCAACTTGAGGCTCACGTTGCCCGCCTGGACGGAGGGAACGCGGAGCGCCTCCTCGACGGAATGGACCTCGTCGTCGATGGGCTGGACAACCTTCCGTCGCGGTACGCGCTGAACGACGCGTGCGTCAAGCGGGGCCTCCCGTGGGTCTTCGCGGCCGTGGCCGGGACCTGCGGGATGACGATGCCCATCCTGCCGGGGCGCGGCCCTTGTCTGCGCTGCCTCCTCCCGCACCCGCCTCCGCAGGAGGAGGTCCTCACCGCGGCCACCTCGGGGATCCTGCCCGCCCTCCCTCGGGCGGTCGCCTCGATCGAGGCGACTTTGGCGATGCGCCTTCTCCTCGACGCGGACTGCCTTCCGGTCCGCCTCGTGACCGTCGACCTGTGGCAGGCGAGCTGCTGCGTTGAGCAGGTCGTCCGGAGCGAGCGCTGTCCCTGCTGCGGGGAGGGGCGGTTCGAGTTCCTGAACTAGAGAGGAGTCCCTACCCTCCTCCCACCGGGGGGACGAAGGCGACGTTCATCCCGTCGGCGAGGGGCGTCTCCAGGCCGGCGAGGAGGTGGACGTTCCTCCCGTCGACGAGGACGTTCACGTAGCCCTCCCTTGTGCCGGCGATGAGCCGCCTCCCGACCTCCGGGTGGGTTGCGGAGAGGGCGGAGAGGAGATCCCCGACCGTCGCCCGTTCGGGGAGGGAGACAGGCAGGGGGAAGGCATCGACGAGGCCGCGCAGGCCGCCGAAGAGTTTGACCCCGACTTGGATTGTCCCCGTCACGCCGGGCTCTCTTCCCTGCGGCCGGGACGTCGCGGGACGTCCAGCCTCGGGATATGCACTCCGCGCTCACGGGCGACCTCAATCGCCCGCTCGTAGCCGGCGTCGGCGTGGCGGACGACCCCGGTCCCCGGATCGCAGGTCAGGACCCGCTCCAGGCGGCGATCCGCTTCGTCCGTCCCGTCGGCGACGATCACCATCCCCGCGTGGAGGCTCTTCCCGATCCCGACTCCGCCGCCGTGGTGGACGGAGACCCAGGTCGCCCCGGACACCGCGTTCAGGAGCGCGTTCAGGATCGGCCAGTCCGCGATCGCGTCCGACCCGTCCTTCATCCCCTCCGTCTCCCGGTACGGGGAGGCGACCGAGCCGGCGTCGAGGTGGTCGCGGCCAATGACGATCGGGGCGGAGACCTCTCCGCGCCGGACGAGGTCGTTGAAGGCGAGCCCGGCCTTCGCCCGCTCCCCGTAGCCCAGCCAGCAGATCCGCGAGGGGAGGCCCTGGAAGGCCACCTTCTCCTCGGCCTGGCGGATCCAGCGCGCGAGGGGCGCGTCCCCAGGGAAAAGGTCGAGGATCGCCCGGTCGGTCCGAAGGATGTCGTCCGGATCGCCCGACAGGGCGACCCAGCGGAAGGGCCCCTTCCCCTCACAGAACATCGGGCGGATGTACGCGGAGACGAAGCCGGGGAACCGGAAGGCGTCGGCGAGTCCCCCGGTCCTCGCCTGTCCACGGAGGTTGTTCCCGTAGTCGAAGACGATCGACCCTCGCTCCAGACAGGCGTTCATCGCCACGACGTGCCGGACCATGGATCGGTACGAGAGCTCGGTGTAGCGCTGGGCGTCGCGCTCGCGCAGGTCGAGGGCCTCGCTGTACGTCATCCCCGCGGGCACGTAGCCATCCAGGGCGTCGTGGGCTGAGGTCTGGTCGGTGACGATGTCGGGCACCACGCCCCACTCGAGGAGAAGAGGAAGGGCCGAGGCGGCGTTCCCCAGGACGCCAATCGAGAGGGCCTGGCGTCGCTCCTTCGCTTCTAGGGCCCACTCCACGGCCTCCTCGAGGGATTCAGTCGACGTGTCGAGTTGGTGGAGGGCGAGGCGGCGCTCGATCTTCGCCGGGTTCACCTCGACGACGATCCCCACCCCTTCGTTCATCGTGATCGCCAGGGGCTGCGCCCCGCCCATCTCCCCTAGACCGGCCGTGACGACGAGGCGTCCGGCAAGGGTGCCGCCGAAGTGCTGCCGGCTGCACTCGGCGAGGGTCTCGTACGTCCCCTGCAGGATGCCCTGCACTCCGATGAAGATCCACGACCCGGCGGTCATCTGGCCGTACATCGTGAGGCCCATTGCCTCGAGGCGGCGGAACTCGTCCCACGTCGCCCAGTCCGGGACGAGGAGAGAGTTCGCAATCAGGACGCGGGGCGCGTCGCGATGCGTCCTGAAGACGCCGGCGGCCCGTCCCGACTGGACGAGGAGGGTCTCATCGTCCTCGAGGGTCTCGAGCGAACGGAGGATGAGGTCGAGGTCCTCCCAGGAGCGGGCTGCCTTGCCTGTCCCGCCGTAGACGATCAGGTGGGCAGGGTCGCCAGCGACCTCGGGGTCGAGGTTGTGTTGGATCATCCGCCACGCCGCTTCCTGGAGCCACCCCTTGCAGTGAAGAGTCGTCCCGCGCGGGGCTCTCACGAGTCTCGGCCTTCCCCCTTCGCTCATTGCGTCCCTCCCCGCAGTAGGGTAGCCGATGTGACCGCGCGCGTTCAACCGCGCCTGGGCCTCGTTCGTGAGGCGTGCGCCGATTGGCTTGGCCCCAGAAGCTGGGTATACTTCCTGGCTGTCGGTCGGGAGGGATCTGCAGGAGCGATGGAGAAGCGTCGGGTTCTCGTTTGCAGCGCGTGGCCCTACGCGTCGGGGGTGCCCCATCTCGGGAACCTCGTCTCATCGCTCCTTTCCGGCGACGTCTTCACGCGCTACTACCGGATGCGCGGGCACGAGGTGTGCTTCGTCTCCGGAACCGACGCCCATGGAACGCGGATCGAGTTCGAGGCGTCCAAGAAGGGGATCACCCCGGCGGAGCTTGCCGCGGCGACGCACGAGAAGATCCGCGCGGTTATCGATGGGTTCGGGATCTCCTTCGACAACTACACGACGACCGAGTCGCCGGTGCACAAGGCGTTCGTGCGGGAGATCTACGAGCAGATCGAGAAGAACGGCTACATCCGCTCCCAGGAGGAGGAGCGCCCCTACTGCGCCAACTGCCAGATCTTCCTTGCGGATCGCTTCATAACGGGGACCTGTCCTCGCTGCGGTGCAGCGAGCGTCTTGGGGGACCAGTGCGACGTCTGCGGGACGATCCTCGAACCGAAGGAACTCGTCTCTCCTTCGTGCAGCTACTGCATGAAGCAGGAGATTGAGTTCCGGCCGACGCGACATTGGTACCTTGACCTGGAGCGATTGGCGCCCCGCCTTCTCGGCTACGTCGACTCACGACGGTTCCAGGGGAACGTCCACCAGTTCACGCAGCGGATGATCGACGACGGGCTCCGGCCGCGCGCCATGACGCGTGACATCGCCTGGGGAATCCCGGCGCCGTTTGCCGGCGCTGAGGGGAAGGTGATCTACGTCTGGGGGGAGGCGGTCCTCGGCTACGTCTCGGCGACGATCGAGCGCTTCCGCGGCGACGAGGAGTGGAAGGCGTACTGGTTCGGGGACGACGTCCACCAGATCTACACGATCGGGAAGGACAACATCCCGTTCCACACCTTGATCTTCCCCGGTCTGCTCATGGCGTCCGGTCAGGAGTACCACCTCCCGGACCAGATCGCCGCGACGGAGTACCTGAACTGGATCGGAGGAGAGAGCTTCTCCAAGAGCCGCGGGGTGGGTCTCTGCTGCGACGAGGCGCTTCGGCTGATGGACCCGGAGCTGTGGCGCTTCTACCTCCTCTACAACCGCCCGGAGACGCACGACGTGAACTTCTCCTGGCAGGAGCTGGACAAGGCGGTGAACGGGGTCCTCATCTCGAACGTTGCCAATCTGGCGAACCGCGTCCTCTCGTTCATCCAGACCCGCTACGACCGCGTTGTGCCCGCCGAGGCGGTGGATCCGGAGATCGCCGAACAGCTTGAGCGCGCCGTCTCGGCGTACGAGCAGGCGGTCGAGGCGGGCGCGCTCAGCCAGGCGTTGCGTGCGGTGTGCGCCCTCGCGGTGACCGGCAACGAGTACTTCCAGCGCAAGCAGCCGTGGGAGAGCGGGGACGCCGCGGCCGTGGGGAGTGCGTTCCATCTGGTGAAAGGGATGGCCGTCCTTCTCTTCCCGTTCGTTCCTGGGTTCTCCTCCCGCGTCCTTGCCGCGATGGGGGTCTCCTCCCCGCGCTGGGAGGAGCTTGCTCGGTCTTCTGGCGGGAAGCGCCTGTCGGGCGAGCGCGTCCTCCTGGAGAGGGTCGACGTGGAGGCGTTGGCGAAGCAGGTGGCCGGGCGGCGGGAGCGGGTGAGCCTGGAGGAGTTCAGCCGGGCCGAGCTGCGGGTGGGCACCATCCGCGGGGTGGCGGAGGTTCCGGGCGCGGAGAAGCTCTACCAGCTCACGATCGACCTGGGCGACACGCGCGCCACGACCGTCTCTGGTGTCCGCGGCCCGTACTCCCCCGACCGGCTGCTCGGGCGGCAGGTGGCCGTGCTGGCAAACCTTGAGCCAGCAAGGATCCGGGGCATTGCGTCCGAGTGCATGCTCCTCACTGCGAAGGGGGAGCGCCTGGTGCTCCTCGTCCCGGACAGCGAGGTCGCGCCGGGGACGCCGATCGGATGGGCTATTGAAACGAGGCGTCGGGACCGATAATATCCAGCCTGATTGAGGTGCGAGCGACATGTATGCGGTGATTGAAGCCTGCGGACGACAGTACCGGGTGGAGGAGGGAACCCTTCTCCAGCACGAGCGGGTCGAGGGCGCCGAGCTGGGCGGGAGGATCGAGTTCGATCGCGTCCTGCTTCTGGTCGACGACGGGAACATCCGCGTCGGGGCGCCCTACCTGGACGGCGCGAAGGTGGTGGGCGAGGTGAGAGAGGAAGGCCTTGGGGACAAGGTCCTCGTCTACAAGTACAAGAGCAAGAAGGGGTACCGTCGACTCCGCGGGCACCGCCAGCGGTACATGACGACCCGCATCACCGCGATCGAGGCGTAGGAGGCCGCTTGGGAGAGGTTGTCGTCCAGCGCGATGAGGAGAACCGCATCGTCACCCTCACCGCGAGGGGGATGGAAGAGGCGACGGGCATCGGCTCCCGGGCCCTGCATGCCCTGCGCGCGGCAGGGGTGGCGATGACGGACTACCTCCACCTCGCTCCCGACCTCTCCGAGGGCGAGGAGGTGCGGCTGGTCGTAGATCGGAGCGATCCCTACCTCTACCGCGAGATCGACGCGATCATGGAGACCCTGGTGATCGATCTCAAGCTCCTCTCCCGGGAGCAGCCGGGAGACCTCGTCGTGCACGAGGACGCGGTGGGGATCGAGGTCTAGGCAAGGAGATTCGATGGCACACAAGACAAGCACGGGCTCGACTGCGAACCTGAAGGACAGCCCAGGCCAGCGCCTGGGTGTCAAGCGCTTCGGCGGGGAGTGGGTGAACGCCGGGACGATCATCGTCCGCCAACGGGGGACGAAGTTCGGCCTCGGGCAGAACGTCGGCCTCGGGCGCGACCACACCATCTACGCCACCCTGCCGGGGTACGTTCGGTTCGACGGGCGCGAGAAGAAGCATGTGAGCGTCCTGGCCACTCGGGAGGGCTAGCGCGCCCGATGGCTCCCCCTCCCCCCATCCTCCATGTTCATCGATGAAGCGAGGATCCGCGTCCAGGGCGGGCGGGGTGGCGATGGCGTGATCAGCTTCATCTCCAACGCTCACAACTGGCGCGGCGGCCCGGACGGGGGCAGTGGCGGGGACGGAGGGCTGGTCCTCCTGCGCGCGTCGGCAAGCCTTTCCACGCTCTACGGGTACCGGAACGAGCCGACCTTTCGTGGCGGGGACGGGAAGGACGGCGCGCGGAACACGCGCGCCGGGGCGCGGGGAGAGGAGCGAATCGTCCTTGTCCCGCCCGGGACCACCGTCCGGGACGACGCGACGGGGGAGGTCCTGGCCGATCTCGCCTCGCCCGGCGAAGAGGTGACGGTCGCTGCCGCGGGCGAGGGAGGGCGGGGCAACCGGAGCTTCACTACATCGACCCGACGGGCCCCGCGGATCTGCGAGCGCGGGCTCCGGGGCGAGGCGCGGACCCTCCGTCTCGAGCTTAGGCTCCTCGCAGATGTCGGGATCATCGGTTGTCCCAACGTTGGCAAGTCGAGCCTTATCTCTCGCATCTCGGCAGCGAAGGCGAAGGTCGCCGACTACCCGTTCACGACGCTCGTCCCGAACCTTGGCGTCGTCGATGTCGACGGAACGCACCAGTTCGTCGCCGTCGACATCCCCGGGCTGATCGAGGGCGCCCATGCCGGGAAGGGTCTCGGAGACAGGTTTCTGCGGCACGTCGAGCGAACGCGCGTCCTCGTTCACCTCGTCGACCTCGCGGGCCTGGAGGGGCGTGACCCTCTCGAGGAGTACCGACAGACGAACGTGGAGCTCGCGGCCTTCAGCAGAGAGCTCTCTGCGCGTCCTCAGGTGGTCGCGGGGAACAAGGTCGACCTGCTGGATGAGAAGGACGTCCAGGCCGCCGTGGAGCGGTTCGCCCAGGCGGGCGTGACGCTCTGGCCTATCTCGGCGGCCACGGGAGCAGGGGTGCGGGACCTCGTCCTTGCGGCCCACCGGCTCCTGGAAAGCGCCCCAGGCACAGCGCGTGCTGATCACGCCCCGCGCCGACGGGTGTACACCCTCCGAAGCGACGAGGGGTTCACGGTGGAGAGAGACGGTTGCGGGTTTGCGGTCAGGGGAGGCGAGGCGGAGCGACTGGCGAAGAAGCTTGTTCTGGACAGCCGTGACGCGCGGGACTACCTGCGCGAGCGGCTGGAGAAGCTCGGCGTCTTGCGCGAGCTACACCGCCAGGGATTCGCGGGAGAAGGTCCAGTCCGGATCGGGGATGTGCCCGTTGAGCTTGCGCGGTAAGGTCGGGCTGTTCGGAGGAACGTTCAATCCGTTGCACGAGGCGCACCTCCTCGTCGCCCGCGTCGCGCTTGCCCAGTTTGCCCTCTCTGAGGTCCTGTTCGTCCCGGCCGGGATCCCTCCGCACAAGGAAGTGGAAGACGGGATCCACAAGGAGGACCGCTACGAGATGGTGAGGCGGGCGATCGCGGACACCCCGGGGCTGGGTGTGTCGCGAATCGAGATCGATCGAGATGGACCGTCCTACACGATCGACACGATCCGCTCCCTGCGCATCGCCTATCCGGAGGGACTCGCCTTCATCGTGGGGGCGGAACTCCTTCTCGAGATCGAGACCTGGAAGGAACCCAAGGCCCTCCTCGGAAGCGTCCCGTTCATCGTCGCCCCCCGTGACGGGATCCCCCGAGGGGCGTTCGCAAGGCCGCCTTTCGACCGGGCAGAGCTCCACTTCCTCGGCATGGAGGAGGTGGAGCTCTCTTCGACGTGGGTGCGGGAGAGGCTCCGGCGCGGCGAGGCGGTGGACGCGTGGGTTCCGCGGCCGGTCGTGGAGTACATTGCGGAGCGGAGACTGTATCGGCAGGGCGAGCTCGCCCAGGCAAGAGCGACAGGAGGTCGAGGATAAAGAGACAACTGCGGTGCAACGAGAAGATCCGCGAGCCTGAGATCCTCGTCATCGACGAGAGCGGCAAGAACCTCGGCGTCATGCCGACGCCAGCGGCTCTCGCCCTGGCGAAGGAGAAGGGGCTCGACCTGGTCGAGGTCGCCACCGAGGGGACCCCCAGGGTCTGCAAGATCACCGACTACGGGAAGTACCACTACCGCCAGGAGAAGCGGGAGAGAAAGCCACAGCACCGGCCGCGCTTGAAGGAGATGAAGTTCACGATCAAGATCGGTGAGCACGACTTCGAGACCAAGATGAAGCGGGTGCGCGAGTTTCTGTCCCGCGGCGACCCCGTCCGGGTCAGCATCTTCTTCCGCGGGAGGGAGATTGTCCACGCCTCGCGCGGCCATGATCTCCTGGCACGCGTCGCCCAACTCGTGAACGACGTCGCGCGGGTCGACGGGACCCCGCAGGCGAGGGGGAAGATCCTGCAGATGCTCCTCGTCCCTGCCCAGCAACCGCGGGCGTAGGAGGGAGGTGAAGGGATGCCCAAGCAGAAGACACATAGTGGGGCGAGCAAGCGCTTCACGCGTTCGAAGGGGGGGAAGCTTTTCCACCACATGTCGAACTACTTCCACAAGAACGTGAAGAAGCGTCCGAAGGCGAAGCGACAGGCCCGCCAGTCGAAGGAGCTAACCGGCGGGCTGAAGAAGATGATCCAGCGCATGATTGGAAGGTAAGGAGACAGAGATGCCACGAGCGCGTGGTGGGAACAAGCGGCAGGAGCAGCGGAAGAGGATCCTGGCTCTTGCCAAGGGGTTCAGGGGGAAGCGGGGGACGTGCCACAAGATCGCGAACCAAGCGGTCATGAAGGCCCTCCAGCACAACTACGTCGATCGGCGGCGGCGGCGGCGCGAATTCCGCGAGCTGTGGATCACGCGAATTGCCGCGGCCGCGAAGCAGAACGGCCTCTCCTACTCGGCGCTCATCGGTGGGCTCGCGCGCCGCGGGGTGAAACTCGACCGGAAGAGCCTGGCCGAGCTCGCCGTCCGCGACGAGCGGACGTTCACCGTCCTCGCCGGAATGGCGAAGGAGGAGGCGGTCAAGGGGTAGGCGAATGGACGTTCAGGAGATCGTCCTCCGCCTGCACAGCGCCTGGCAGGGGTACGGATGCGTCCTTCTTTCCCCCCGTGCCCAGGCGCCGGTTGGCCCGGCAACCATCGATCCGTGCCTGTTCTTCTCCGCGCTGGGCCCGGTTCCCTGCCGCGTCGCGTGCCTGGAGACCGTCCTTGCGCCCGGGGAGATCGCCCACCGGTACCGCGTCCTCCTCAAGCCGGCTCCGCCCGACGGACTGGAGCGGTTCCTCGCGATGCTCCGAACCGCGGGGATCGACCTCGACGGACACGACGTGCGCCTTCTCCCGGAGGACTGGACTTCCCGCGTCCTCGACACGCGCGGCGCCGGGTGGCGAGTCGATGTCGACGCCTCGACCGTCGGCCGCTTCACCTACCTCCAGGAGGTTGGCGGGGTTGCCACAGAACCGCCCTCCGCGCTCCTTGACTTCGACCTGGGAGGAATCGCTCTTGCGGCGCAGGGCGGGGAATCGATCGACGCCCTCACCTGGGGCGGAGGGGTGGCGCACGGGGACCTCTTCGCCTCCGCGAGCGCTGAGGAAGCTCGCTATGCTCACGACGTGGCGGACGTGGCACGCCTGGCGAGGCTCCTCGGCCTCGTGGAGGAGGAGGCCCGGGCCGCCCTGGCAGCGGGCCTCTCCCTCCCGGCCTACGCCGGAGCCCTCTCCTGCGCTCACCTGGCTACTGTCTTCCGGACTCGCGCGCTCGTCCGGGAGGAGGAGCGCTCCGTCGCGTGCGGGCGCGACCTCGCCCGGGCCTGCGCGCGGGCGTACCTTGCGCGCGAGACGCACCGATGAAGGACCTGCTGGTGGAGATTGGAGCGGAGGAGATGCCGCACGACGTGGCGCCGATGCTGGCATTGACGCTGGCGAGCAGCGTCGAGAGGGCGCTCGATCGGGCAGGGATCCGCCACGGGCACGCAGAGGCCCTCTCCACGCCGCGGCGGGTCGCGGCGCTGGTTCGGGACCTCGCCGGCACGGGGGCAGCGCCCGAGACCGTCTCTCTCGCCCTTGGCGAGACGCTCGCTTCGATCCCCGCTGAGCGCAGGATGCGCTGGGACGCGTCCGGCGCGGTCTTCGTCCGTCCGATCCGCTCGCTCGTCTGTCTGTGCGGTGAGGAGGTCGTGCCGGTCGCGCTCGGCGGGGTCCCCTCCTCGCGGGAGGTGCGCCCGCACCGGCTCGCTGGAGGGGAGACGATCAACCTTACGCGGGCCGCCGACTACGAGGCCGCCCTCGCCCAGGCCGGGGTGACCGCGCGGGCCGAGTCCCGCCTCGCTGCCGTCCGGAAGGCGCTAGAAGGGATAGAGCACGACACCGGGACAAGGGCGATGGCGGAGGACCGCGACCTGGCGGCGCACGCTGCCGGCGCGGAGCACCCCTGTCCGGTCCTGTGCGACCTCCCCGCCGAGGCGGCCCCGCACCTCCCGGTGGAGGTCGTCGCCGCCGCCCTCCGCGACGGAGGGACGTTCCTGCCTCTCGCCCTTCCTGACGGGCGGATCGTCAAGTTCCTCGCGTTCCGGGATGGGCCCCCAGACGTGGCGGGGAGCATTCGCGCTGGATTCGAGCGCGCGGCACGCCTCCGCCTCCGGGAGGCGCACGCCCTGTTCGAGAAGGGACGCGTGCACCCGCTTGCGGAGCGAGTCCGGGACCTGCGCGACCTCCTCGATGACTCGCACGTGGGAACGCTGTGGGAGAAGACGACGCGCGTCCGCCGCGTTGCGGGAGAGATCGTCGCGCGGAGTCGACGGGGAGAGTCTGGCCTCGTCGACCGCGCGGCCTTCCTCTACCTGGCGGACCGGGCCACCGACCTCGTCCGGCGGTTCCCGCGACTCTCGGGCGTTGCGGGGGCGACCTACGCGAAGCTCGGCGGGGAGCCGGAGGAGGTCGTCGCCGCCCTGCGCGAGGCTGCCCAGACGCGGGGGAGCGGCAGGCCTCTCCCGCAGAGCGACGCCGGGGCCGTCCTCTGCCTCGCTGACGGCTTGGACAACGTTGCGTGGGGGGCCCTCGGCGCTGGAGAGAACGGCGACAGGGAGAGCCTCTCGGCGCAGGCCGACGCTCTCATCCGCCTCGCCGTGGATCGGCGGCTCGACGTTGACCTCGTCGAGGTCCTCGAGAGCGTCGGGGAGCTCTATGCCCCTGCCCGAGCGGGGTGGGTCGACGTGGTGGCACTCCTGTCCGGGCGCGTTAGCGCCCTTCTGTGCGAGGAGCGAGGGCTGCGTGAGGACGTTGTCGCAGCGGCGATGGGTGCCGGAGCGGGGAACCCCTTCCGCGCCCTGGGCCGGGCCGAGGCGATCGCCGGATGGCGCGGGCGCCTCGAGTTTGACGCCCTGGCGGCCGCCTTCGCTCGCCTGCGAAGGGTGGGAGCGGGAGCGCCTGAGGGAGCGTTCGACGCCGCGGCCTTCGAGGGGGAGGCAGAGCGAGCCCTGTGGCGTGAGTACCTGAAGGCCGAGGGGCCGGTGCGAGACCTTCTGGCGGCGCGCAACTACGGGGGAGCGATCGCGTGTCTCCTCCCGCTGCGCGTGCCGATTGAAACTTACGTGGAGCGCGTTCCCCTGGCTGGGATTGGGGAGGCATCCCGCGCGAACCGGCTCCGTCTCATCGCCTCGGTCGTGCGCCTCGTCGTCTGCGTCGGGGACCTGTCCACCCTTGCCGGAGGGCGGGAGGAACGATGATCGCGCGACCGGCCCCCAAGGGAAGGACGCCCCGCACGCGACTCGTCTTGGAGGGGATCGAGCTTCTGGGCTTCCACGGCGTCGCTGAGGTGGAGCGCCAGAAAGGGAACCGCTTCCGGGTCGATGTTCAACTGGACGGGGACTTCGAGCGGGCGGCTTCGAGCGACCGCCTTGAGGAGAGCGTGGACTACCGGGACATCGTTCAAGAGGTGCACGCGACCAGTCGGCAGAGGAGCCATTCCCTCATCGAGTCACTGGCCGACGCGATCGCGGCGCGCCTGCTCGAGCGGTTCGGGAGCGTCGAGGCGGTGACGGTGCGCGTGGAGAAGCTGGGCGCCCCTGGCCTGGGACGGGGGACGCGCGCTGCGGTTGTGATTCTGAGGGAGAGAGAGTGACCGAGGACTGGGTCTTCCTGGGCTTGGGGTCGAACCTTGGCGATCGAGCCGGCTTCCTCGACCGCGGATTCGCCTCCCTGGAGAGAGGCGGGTTCTCCATCCGGCGACGTTCCTCGGTCTACGAGACGGAGCCGGTTGGATTCGAGAGTCAGCCCTGGTTCCTGAATGCGGTCGTCGCCGGGGAGACCCGCCTCCCCCCCCGCGCCCTCTTTGCGCTGGCGAAGCAGATCGAGGCCGCGTGCGGCCGCGTGGCGACCGTTCCCCTTGGGCCGCGGACCCTCGACATCGACCTCTTGCTCTACAAGGGCGAGGTGATCGAAGAGCCGGACCTCGTCGTTCCTCACCCGCGCTTGCGCGAGCGGCGGTTCGTTCTCGTCCCCCTACTGGAGATTGCCCCTGGGATCCGGGATCCTCGGGATGGGTGCCCTCTGGCCGAGGTCCTGGCCGGACTCGATGAGGAAAAGGCGGTGACAAGATCAAGACAAAGCAGATCCTGATCTCGGTGGATTCGCCGGATAAGCAGGCCAAGAGGACGCGCGTCGCGATCCTCGAGGACGGGCGACTGATGGAGATCTACTACGGCCATCCGTCGCAGGAGAAGATCGTCGGGAACATCTACAAGGGGCGGGTCGAGGACGTCCTCCCCGGAATGGGGTCGGCGTTCGTCGATGTCGGTGAGAAGCAGAGTCTCTTCCTGTCTCAAGGGGAACTGAACGACGCGATCCTGCGGAGCCACGGGCTCAGGTCGTGGGAAGGGGGCGTGCCGATCACCAAGGCCGTTCGCCCTGGACAGACCCTCGTCCTCCAGGTCCGCCGTGCGGGGATCGGGACGAAGAACCCCCAGGGGACGACGAAAGTGAGCCTCCCTGGTCGGTTCTGGGTCTACCTTCCGACCGAGGGCCGCCTCGGCGTCTCGCGCCGGGTCGACGACGTGCGAGCGCAGCGGCGGGTGCGCCGGATCGCCCGCGATCTGAAGAAGGAGGGGGAGGGGCTGATCGCCCGCACCGCCGCCCAGTGCGCGAGCGATGAGGACCTCGAGCGTGACTATCGCCTGCTCGTCGAGACGTGGGACGGGATCGAGAAGGCCGAGCGTCGCGCCTCGGCGCCCCAGCTTCTGTACAAGGAGATGGGTCTCGTGCAGACGGTCCTCCGCGACCGTCTCCTGCCGGACGTGGATGAGGTCGTGGTCGACTCGCAGTTCTTCCTGGAGAAGATCCTCTACTTCCTCGACTACCTGCACATGGTCGAGTACAAAGATCGCGTCCGCGTTCACGCCGAGAAGGGCTCGCTGTTTGCTCACTACCACGTCGAGGAGCAGATCCAGGAGACCCTCTCCCGTCGCGTGGACCTCGCCGACGGCGGATTCCTCGTGATCGACGAGACGGAGGCCCTGACGGCGATCGACGTGAACACCGGGGCGGACGTGCGGCACAAGAATCAGCAGGCCGCGATCCTGAACACGAACCTGGCTGCCGTACGCGAGATCGCTCGCCAGCTCCGCCTGCGCCAGATTAGCGGGATCATCATCGTCGACCTGATCGATATGGAGAGTGAAGGAGCGAGGGAGCAGGTGATCGAGAGGCTGCGCGAGGAGCTGAAGAAGGACCGCGTCTCCGCGGACTTCATCGACATCACCGCGCTCGGCCTGCTTGAGATCACGCGCAAGCGCGAAGGGGAGAGCCTGGCCGGGATGCTGGAGACGGCGGTGTTCGACGCTTGATCCGCCCGCGGCCGGCCGTTAGAATCGTCGGCGTCTCTTGCCGGGCGAATAGCTCAGTTGGGAGAGCATTCGGGTCACATCCGAAAGGCCGCAGGTTCGAGCCCTGCTTCGCCCACTGGCTTCCCTACGGTCTCCCTCTCTCGACGCGTTTCCCCGCTTGGGCGATGAGCCGCCGGCTCGTTCGACGAAGTCGCTCATAGAGTGCCTTCTCGTCCAACGGGTCTCTCTCGAGTCGCTTCCCGACGGTGGGGTCGGAGCGGAGGACCTCGAGGAACGAGATCCCCTCCTCGGCGGCTCTGCGGGCGGCGCGCTCGACCGCTTTGTGCGCCGCCGCGCGCGGCATTCCACGATCGACGAGGTGAACGAGGGCCGCTTGGGAGTGGATCGCCCCGCCCGTCAGAGCGAGGTTCTCCGCCATGCGTGCCGGCCGGACGACGAGGCCGGAGACGACCTCCGTCAATCGGACGAGCATGTAGTGAAGGAGACCGAACCCCTCAGGGAAGATGACGCGCTCAGCGGATGAGTGGGACATGTCGCGCTCGTGCCACAGGGGGACGTTCTCCAGCCCGACCTGGACGTGGGCGCGGAGGAGGCGGGAGAGGCCGCAGACGCGCTCCGAGGTGATCGGGTTGCGCTTGTGGGGCATGGACGAGGATCCCTCAGGGGCGGGCTCCTCGACCTCACCGACCTCGGTCCGGGAGAGGTGGCGGACCTCCAGGGCGAGCTTCTCCAGGGTCGCCCCGGTGACCGCAAGGGCGAAGAGGACCTCAGCGTGTCGGTCCCGCTGCAGGATTTGGCTTCCCGCCGTGGCCGGGACAACGCCGAGGAGACGGCAGGCGGCCCGCTCGACCTCGGGCGAGACCTGGGAGTACGTCCCTACCGGCCCGGAGAACTTCCCCACGGAGATCGTCTCCCGCGCCCGCTCGAGGCGCTCGAGGTCGCGGCCGAGCTCGTGGTGGAAGAGGAGGAGCTTCAGGCCGAAGGTCGTCGGCTCGGCGTGCATCCCGTGCGTCCTGCCGACCATGACGAGGTCTTGGTGCTGGCGAGCGCGGGCAAGGAGGACGTCGCGGAGGTTCCGCACCGCCCCCTCGATGAGGACGAGCGAGTCGCGGATCTCTAGGCCGAGGGCTGTATCCTTGACGTCGGAGGAGGTGAGGCCGCGGTGAAGGAAGCGCCCGGCCCTTCCGGCCTGCTCCTCCACGGAACGGATGAACGCGAGGAGGTCGTGTCCGATCTCCTTCTCGTTCTTGGCGATCTGCGCCACGTCCACGCGCGCCTTCCGCTCCACGGTGGCGTGAGTCCCGGCGGGGACGTCCCCGGCCTCCTCGAGAGCCTGGAGGAAGGCGAGCTCGACCGCGAGCCACCGTTCGTACTGCGCATGGAGGCTCCACAGGCTCTTCATGGGCTCCAACTCGTAGCGCTCGATCACCGCTGCCTCCTTCCCGGGTACCCCGTGTACAGCACGTCCTCTCCCACTCGCGTCACCTCCACCCCGTCGAGACGAATGCCGTCCGCGACCCTCTCGCTCCCGAGGCCCCCGACCGCGGGGACGGCCTGCCTTCCGCCGAGGAGAAGAGGGGCGATGAAGAAGGAGACCTTGTCCACGAGGCCTGCCTCGAGGAAGGCGGCCGCCGTCTCCCCTCCGCCCTCGACGAGGACGGAGTCGATCCCCTCGCGCCCGAGGCGCCCAAGGAGGGCCGTGAGGTCGACCCTGCCTCCCTCGTCGGGGAGGCGCCAGACGGAGGCTCCGGCGTGAGCGAGTCCCGCCTCGCGCTCGGCAGGCATCCGTGAGGTGGCGACGACCGTTCGCCCCTCCTCGCGGAGCAGTCGCGCGTCCAGGGGCGTTCTCCCCTCGCCGTCCAGCACGACGCGGAGCGGGTTCCTCCCTGGGACATGGCGGACCGTCAGGGCCGGGTCGTCGGAGATCACGGTCCCGACTCCAATGAGGACGGCGGCCAGGCGTCGCCGCAGGCGGTGGCCAAGGACGCGGGAGGCCTCCCCCGAGATCCAGCGTGAGTCTCCCGTCCGGGTGGCGATCCGGCCGTCCAGGCTCACGGCGAGCTTGAGCTCTACGAACGGGCGGCCGGTCGTGACGAAGTGGAAGAAGATCTCGTTCAGGCGCCGCGCCCTCTCCTCGAGCACCCCGACCTCGACCTCGATCCCCGCGTCGCGGAGACGGCGGACCCCGCTCCCATTGACGAGCGGGTTCGGGTCGATGCAGGGGATGACGACGCGGGTGATCCCGGCGGTCGTGATCCGCTCGACGCACGGCGGGGTCTTCCCGTGGTGGCAGCACGGCTCGAGAGTCACGTAGAGGGTCGCTCCGTGCGCTCTTCCTCCAGCTTCTTCCAGGGCGTAGGCCTCGGCGTGGGGCCCGCCGTAGGCACGGTGGTACCCCTGCCCGACGATCTCCCCGTCCTTCACCACGACCGCCCCGACGAGGGGGTTCGGGTTCACCCCGCCCTCGCCCCCGAGCGCGAGGTCGAGGGCGGTCTCCATGTAGCGCTCGTCGCTCACGCCGCCTCCAGCAGGGCGCGCATCGCTGCCAGGCGGTCCTTCGCCCGGAAGATCGCCGACCCGGCGACGACGATCTCCGCCCCGGCCTCGACGACGGAGCGGACGTTCGAGGCGTCGATCCCCCCGTCGATGGAGATCTCGACCGGTCGATCGGCGATCTCCCGACGCAGAGTCCGGACCCGCTCGACCGCCTCGGGGCGGAAGGCCTGTCCACCGAATCCTGGCTCGACGCTCATTACAAGGACGAGGTCGACCCGGTCGAGATAGGGATACAGGCGCTCGAGCGCCGTCCCCGGCTTGAGGCTGATCCCGACCCCCATCCCCATCCTGCGGATCGCCGCCATCGTCTCCTCGGGGGGATCCGCCGCCTCGACGTGAAAGGTGATGATGTCCCCGGGCCGGACGTGGAACTGCGGGGCGTACGTCCGTGGGTGGTCGATCATCAGGTGGATGTCGAAGGGCCGGGAGAGGCCTGGCCGGAGGGCGTTCGCCACCGGCGGGCCAAAGGTCAGGTTGGGGACGAAGTGCCCGTCCATCACGTCGAGGTGGAAGAAGGACGCCAGGGGTTCGACCTCCCTCGCCTCGTCGCGCAGCCTCCCGAAGTCGGCGGCGAGGAGCGAGGGGGCGAGTTTCATTGCCGTCGCCGGGAGGCGGAGATGAGCATCAGGAGCTGAAGCGCAGCCATCGCCGCCGCGGCGACGTAGGTGAGGGCCGCAGCGTACAGGACCTCCTTCGCTCCGCCGAGTTCCTCCTCGGTGACGATCCCGCTCGTCCGCAGGGCGACGACGGCCCGCCGGCTGGCGTCGAACTCGACCGGAAGGGTAACGAGCGTGAACAGGACGGCGACGGAGAAGGCGAGGATCCCGATCGTCATCAGCGGCTCGTAGCTTGTGACCAGGCCGAAGATGAAGAGCGGCATGGCGAGCGTCGTCCCGAGGTTGGCGACCGGGACGATCGTCGTGCGCAGGACGAGGGGCCGGTAGGCCTGGGCGTGCTGGATCGCGTGTCCCGCCTCGTGGGCCGCGACGCCGATCGCAGCGACGGAGGTCGACTCCGGATCGGAGAGGCGGAGCACCTTCTTCCTCGGGTCGTAGTTGTCTGTGAGCGGTCCCTTCGTCTCCGCGATCTCGACGTCGTACACGCCGGCGCTCGACAGGAGCCGCCGCGCGGCCTCCTTCGCGCTCGCATGGCCAGCGGTCGGGACGCGAGCGTAGCGGGCGTACGTCGATCGCACCTTGTACTGAGCGTAGATCGCGAGGACGAGCGCGGGCAGGAGGATCAGGATGCTCGGACCGAGAAAGTACGGAAGACCAAAGAACATCATCTCTATCCCTCCTCATCGGGTGGAACGGCGCCGAGTATACGCCGCCACCCCATCCCGAACAAGAGAAAGGCGCGCCCCGACGGGGCGGACGCGCCGCGAGACGAAGAGAAGAGGGCCTGTAAGCCGGATTCTGTCGTGGGGGGCCATCTATCTGCGCAGCCTACCCGAAGGCTTCGGACGGGCCGTCCTCAAGCGCCTTCCTATTTGGCCTTGCTCCGGCCAGGGTTTGCCGAGCCGGACCGGTCACCCGGTCCGCTGGTGGTCTCTTACACCGCCGTTTCACCCTTGCCTGAGCCCACGAGGGGCCATCGGCGGTCTGTTCTCTGTGGCACTGTCCCTGAGGTTGCCCCCGCTGGGTCTCCCCAGTGGCCTGCCCTGTGGAGTCCGGACTTTCCTCAGAGGGAATAGGTCCCTCCGCGGCCCCCGAGCCCTCTCCTCTTCGTCCGCCGGTAACCGCAGTGGCGGCAAGAGTATAGCACACTGGAGAGGCCCTCGCGTCGGCGGAGCGGGCGCGCGCACTGCGGACAGAGGAAACGGCTCGCGAGGAAGCGGACGGAGAGGAGGCCGATCGCCCCGAGGAGGACGAACCCGATCGTCCTTCCCGTCCCTCCCGCGGCGCGGGGCCGCGAGGCGGGAGCGGTCGCCATCCCCTCCTCCAGGAGATCGAACAGCCGGAGCATCGCCTCCTTGACCCGGTCGTGCGCGACGAGGTCCAAGAGGCCTCGGGTGACGGACCCGGCGAGGCGCGGCCGGGCGCTTGAGAGCGCTCCTCCAGCGAGGACGGCAAGGGACCAGTCTCCCTCGGTCTTGGTGAAGACCGCGAGGAGCGTCTTCCCCTGACCGAGGCCCCACGCCGCCTGCACCTCGCGCGCGTAGCGCTCGGCGTTCTTGTACGGATCCTCCCAGCTCGCAAGGACGTGCACCGCGACCCCGAGGCGCTTCTCCGCGTCCGCGATCAGGCCGCTCACCTGGTCCCGCCCGTAGCGGTCGAGCACGTTCCCGTAGTCGGAGAGGCGCCCGATCGGGAGGGGTACGGCCTGTGCCGCCGCCTCGCCGAGGAGGGTGAGCGCGACGAAGAGCCCTAGCGCACGAAGAGGATGCGTGAGCAGTTCTCGCACGTGACGATCTCGGCTCCGCTTCGGGTGCGCTCGACCGTGTTCCCGGAGAGGCGGAGCTTGCAGCCGGAGCAGGACCCGTTGCCCATGGTGACGATTGCGTCGGTCACCTGGGCGTGGAGGGACTCGTAACGGCGGAGGAGGTGGGAGGGGAGACGGGCGGCCGTCTCGCTCCGCTCGGCGGTACGCGAGGCAAGGTTGGCGCGCGTCGCCTCGAGTTGCGCGGCGACCTCGGTCGAAGCTGCCGCGAGCTCCCGTTCGCGCACGACGAGGCGCTCCGCGGCCAGGACCAGCTCCGCCCGCGTCGCCTCGATCGTGTCCATCAGACCCAAGGCCTCATCCTCCAAGGCGCTCATGCGCTTGCGTTCGCCCGCGATCTGGACCCCGAGGGATTCCATCTCCTTGAAGCTGATGATGCCCTTGTCGAGGCGCTTCTGGTGCTCGCGGACCTGGACATCCAGGCTGTCCACATCGAGGTTCCGCAGGCGGCTGTCCCGCTCGGTCTGGGACAGGCGCTCGCGGGTCGCCTCCACCGCCGCCCGCTCCTGGGTGAGGGTGCGCTCGATCTGCTTGATGCGCCCCTCGAGGTGCCGTATCTCCGCCGCGAGCTCGGCCAGCCCCTGGTCCCTCTTCTGAAGGTCAAGCAAGAGCGCGATCTCCGGGTTCACGGTCCCCCTTTGGTCCTTGTTGTCCCGACTATAAGAGGGGCGAGAGACCCCCGCAAGTTTCCCTCTTCGGGCCGCACGGGTATCCTCGAGGCATGAGGACCGGAATTGCGGAGATGCCCCTCCACTACGGCCGGGCGCCAGCGTGGCTCTTCCAGCGCATGAAGCGCCTCGCGGGCGCGGTCGCCGAGGCGGTCGTCCTCGACGAGGGGACAGAGGGCCTCCTCGCCCGCCTCTCCGATCCTCACTGGTTCCAGGCGTTCGGCTGCGTCCTTGGCTTCGACTGGCACTCGAGCGGCCTCACGACGACCGCCTGCGGCGCCCTCAAGGAGGGCCTCGCCGGGCGGGAGGAGGAACTCGGGCTCTTCATTGCCGGAGGGAAGGGAGCCACCTCGCGCAAGACCCCGGCCGAGATCGCAACGTGGGGGGAGAGGACCGGGATCGAGCCCGATCCCCTCGTCTACGCGAGCCGGACCTCGGCCAAGGTCGACAGCGCCGCGGTCCAGGACGGCTACCAGATCTACCACCACGTCTTCCTCTTCGACCGGGAGGGGCGCTGGGCCGTCGTCCAGCAGGGGATGAACGAGACGAATGGCATGGCCCGCCGCTACCACTGGCTGGGAGAAAGGGTCGAGGACTTCGTGTGCGAGCCGCACGCCGCCGTGTGCTGCGACGCGCGCGGGGAGACGCTGAACCTTGTCGCGCGCGAGAGCGAGGGGGCGAGGCAGGGATCGGCCGAGGTCGCCCGCCAGGCGCCGGAAACGACCCTTGCCGAGATCGACCGCCTGCGGACCCTCGCCCTTCCCCGGCGCCACGAGGTGGAGCTTGCCGACGTGAATCCGAAGCGGCTCGCCTCGATCTTCCTCAAGACGTACGACGCCCAGCCCGTGGGCTTCGAGGACCTCCTCGGCCTCGCCGGGGTCGGGGCGAAGACGCTGCGCGCCCTCTCGCTCCTCGCTGAGCTTGTCTACGGTTGCGCCCCGAGCACCGAGGACCCGGCCCGGTTCAGCTTCGCCCACGGCGGCAAAGACGGGACCCCGTTCCCCGTGCAACGGGCGGTCTACGACCGCTCGATCGCAACTTTGGAGAAGGCGATCCGCTCTGCCAAGCTCGGCCGCGCCGACGAGCTCGCCGCCTTCAAACGCCTCGCGCGTGCGTTCCTTCCTCCTGAGAAGGGCAGCTGAGGGAGGTCCCTTCGACGGCTCCCTGCCCCCGCGTTACTGCGGGAGTGTGCCAGCCTCTTCTTGCCTCGGCTCGGACTGCTTCCCGCGCAGTCTCCGCCCCAACGCTCGTGCCCGTCCATTCGTGTCCATTGGCTTCCCTTCCGTATCTCCCTTTTGCTATGCTGCGTGTGATGGTTTGGGTTGCAACGCAGGATACAGAGAGGCAACTAGGAGGTGCTTCATGGGGAGGAAGTTGGCGTTTGCCTTGGCCATGGTCGCGGTCGGGATGCTCCTGGGAAGCTTGGCTATCGGTCCAAGTGGGAGGGCTGATGCAAACTGGGTCCCTGGCGACTTGGGGAGCATTGCCTTCCGCTTGGGTGTCCAGCCTCAGGGCGGGCAATACGACCGTTCTGCCATTCTCCACGCCCTTGCAGACCAAGCTGGTATTCGTCGGGAGCCCTGCATCGCGTGCTTGGACAAGCTCAACCGTGCGACCTATAGTGGCTTCCTTGCCATCGACCAGATCGGACCTGAGCGCGCCACGGCTCTTGTGGCGGCCCAGCCGTTTGTCGTTCCCGTCTGCGCGGGGCGAGTGAGCATCGAGAGTGCCCTCGATGCCGTGCCTGGGATTGGAGAAGTGTTGAGGGAGAGGATCGCCCGGCACTTCTGCCCGGAGCTCTACTGAAGCTCGGCCGCTGCCAGTCCCGCGCTGGGATGACGGGATCCGTGGGGATTCGGGGGACAGACACCCGATCCTGGAGTTCCCTTTCAGAGAGCCCCCGCGGTATGCAGCTGATTGCTACCGAGGTAGAGCACTTGTTCGAGCAGCTTCGTGGTTGTAGGATGTCGCCCCAGAGTTCACGTGCCAGCATGCAGCGTCATAGAGGAGACGATGAAAGGCGAGACAGGTGGGAAGGGGAAAGGGCGGAGATCGGCACGCTACGTAGTGGGCTTGCACACTAATCACCGTTAGGTGCAGGATTAGACCGTGCACATCGAAGATGCGGAACGGCTGATCATTCGGTGGATTCGCGAGAAGCCGAAAGCGGAGTACCCAGACTACGGGTACGACGTCTACCTCTCGAACGTGATTCGCTGGTACCTCCGTGAGTCTGGCGAGCGCGATCGGCAGAGACTTGAGCTATCGATCCAGAACCTCTGGCCAGCGTTCGTCGCTGGTGCTTGGGAGTTGTGCCGTCGTGGAGTGATACGGCCCGGCGTTCGGCAACTCGGTGCGCAGTCCACCGAGGGCGGGAGTGCGGGCGAGGGGTACTCGGTCACGCCGTTTGGCATCCAGTGGGCTGCCGAATCCGACCGCGACGACTTCGTGCCTACGGAACCGCAGCGCTTTGCCGAGATGCTGGCGCCATACGTCAAGCGATTCGGTCCCGGGTTTCACGAGCGGGCTCAAGAAGCAGTCCGCTGCTACGGCGCTCATGCGTACCTCGCGTGCTGTGCGATGTGTGGGGCTTCTGCCGAATCGATTCTCCTCGCGGCGGCTATTGCGAAACGCGGCGAAGACCACGTTCTGAAGACCTATGCGTCAGCCGCCGGTCGCAGTAGGGTTCAAACCGATCTCCTGGCGCACGTTTCAGAGGCGCTTCGCCAGGAGTTCAACAACCTCTCCATCCTTCTCCGGTATTGGCGAGACGAGGCGGCTCACGGCAAACCGTCGGGAATAGCAGACAACGAGGCATACACCTCTCTGGCGCTCCTGCTTCGGCTCGCGAAGTTCGTTGGCGAGAACTGGAAGGGCTTGGTGTCACCGTGATCGCCGTACTCGATCGAGCCGTGAAGGCCGGGGTCAAGTCCTGTCTCTTGGCAGGGCCACAGAATGAGCGCTTGCAGCCGACGGCGGCTGGCGTGAGAATGAGCTGCCGCGGCTGAAGTGCAGCGTTAGGCGCCTACGGAGTGTGTGATGCCACCGCAGATCGCTATCTTGGGCTGGGGCTCCCTCCTCTGGGAGGGCGAGCCTGGGTTCGATCGCTGGCATGACGACTGGCGGCTTGATGGCCCAATCATCAAGATCGAGTTCTCTCGCGTCTCGTGTTCACGCCTTAACGCGTTGACCTTGGTAGTTGATCTCGATAATGGCGTCGACACTCGTGTCGCCTGGTGTCTGAGCCGTCGCCGCGATCCCGAGGATGCGGTCGCAGACTTGCGGTCCCGTGAGGGCACCACCATGCGCAACATCGGTCGCGTGCTCCTGAGCGCCGATCGAGTTCCTGACGGGCAACCAGCAAAGGACATCGCTACCTGGGCGCGTGCACTCAAGCTGGATGGGGTTGTCTGGACCCAACTGTCCAGCAACTTCGAGTTAGAGGTGAAACGGCCGTTTTCGGTTGATGAGGCGGTCGCTCACATCAGGAGACTGCCTCCAGCCGGCAAGGTAAAGGCGGCGGAGTACGTCTGGCGTGCCCGGGAGTTCGTCAGGACGCCCGTTCGGACGGCTCTGCAGAAAGAGCCGTGGTTCGTTGAAGACGACGGCACTTAACGGGGGAGATCGGGGTCAAGTCTCACGGGAGCGGGGTCTACTGGCGACCGGGGCGACCGGGGTCAGGTCTTGTCTCTTGAATTCCACCGGGAGAGCGTTCGTAACGTAAGTCTGACCGTGCGCTCTCCCTCACGCGTCGGCGCCTAACGAACAGCGACGTACTCGGCGGACGAGGAGGACCTGGGGATGACAAGGCCGTCTTCGCGCAGTCCAGCGATGTGCAACTCTATGGCCTCGTGCATGCGGCGCGTGGCCTGCTCTCGGGTCTTTCCCGTCGCCACGCAGCCCGGAAGATCGGGCGAGTACGCCGAGTAGTTCCCCTTCGCTCGTTCGACCACGATCAGAAAGCGACGCATCTTCACCTTCCCCTTGGCTTTCGGAGAGCTGGCTGCGGCGGCATTCCTCTCGAAGCTACAGCTCGACCCGCCCGCGCAGGGCGCGGCCGAGGGTGACCTCGTCCGCGAACTCGAGGTCGCGGCCGACGGGGACGCCCTGGGCGATCTGGGAGACCTTCACCCCAAGGGGCTTGAGCAGGGAGAACAGGTGCATCCCGGTGATCTCACCCTCCAGGCGCGGCTCGAGGGCGAGGATGACCTCGGTCGTCCCTTCCTCCTTGATCCGGGCGAGGAGGGCGTCGATCGCGAGGTCCTTCGCTGCGACCTCGTCGAGTGGGGAGATCAGGCCGCCGAGGACGTGGTACAGGCCGCCGTGGGCGCCGGTGCGCTCGATCTTCGCGATCTCCCAGGGGTGGCCGACGACGCAGATCGTCTTCGGGTCGCGGCCGGGGTTCGAGCAGACGTCGCACAGGTCGCCGGTCGAGAAGTTGCCGCACTGACGGCAGCGGTGGACCGAGGTGTGCAGGGCCGCGACGGCCGCCGCGAGGCGGGCGGCCACGTCCGGGGGGCCAACAAGGAGGTGGAACGCGATCCGCTCGGCGCTCTTCCTCCCGATCCCGGGAAGGCGGCGGAGCTCGTCGATGAGGGTCTCGAGAGGGCGAATCATAGGCCGGGGAGGTTGAGGCCCTGGGCGAGGGGGCCGAGCTTCGCCGCGGCCGCAGTGTGGGCCTCCTTCTGCGCCTGCTGGACGGCGGCGATGACGAGGTCGACGAGCATCTGGATGTCGCTCGGGTCGACGACTTCCTTCTGGATCGCGAGGTCGACGAGCTCGCCGCGGCCGTTCACGGTCGCCGTCACCATGCCCCCGCCGGCGCTCGCTCTTACCTTCATCTCGGCGATCTCGGCCTGCGCCCGCGCGAGGTCCTCCTGAAGCTTCTTTGCCTGCTTCATGAGGTTCCCCATGTTCCCCATCCCGCGCATCATTCCTCCTTCACGATCTTCCCGTCGAAGAGCTCGCAGACGAGCTCCGCCTTCTCGCGCAGCGCGTCGCGCGCAGTGGGCTTGGGCGCGACACTGCTGTCGGACCGGATCTCGACCTGAACCTCGTCCCCGAAGTGGCGGCGCACGGCGCCGGCGAGGTACTGGGCGTTCGCCGGCTTCTCCAGGCTCTCCTTGTGGAAGGTGCAGCCCGGAGGGAAGGCGATGTGCAGGCGCTTCCCGTCGAGGGCCGGGCTCGCCTCGGTGAGGAAGGCGGCGATCGCGATCCGCTCCTTCTCGATCTCGGCGACCATCCTCGACCAGGGAAGGGCGAGATTCCCCGTCACCTCGGCCCGCGGCCGGGGAGGAGCCGGCTCCTCCTTCCGCGTCGTTTCCAGGCGGGTGGTCTCCTCCTTCTTCACGACAGGGGGAGGCGTCTCCCGCCGAGGCGCGGGAGGTCGCTCCTCCTCTTTCGCACGGACGGGCTCTTTGGCCGGGGCCGCGCCGCCTTCCAAGAGGTCGAGCAGGGCGACCTCCATGACGATCCGCCGGTCGAGCGACCGGAGGAGGTCCTGGCGCAGCGTGAGGAGACCCCGGCAGAAGCGGACGTCGCGCGAAACGTCCCCGCCGTCGATGATCCGGTCGCGCAGCATCTCCACGAGGTCGAGGAGGAACGCCTCGAGGTCCTTCCCCCGCTCGACAAGATCTGCCACGGCCGCGAGGACCGCCCGCCGGTCTCCGGCCTCTAGGGCGCGGAGGAACGACTCGCACGCGTCGCGCCCGACGAGGCCGAGCATGTCCAGGAGCTCAGGGGCATTGATCTCGCCTTGCTTGTAGCTTGCGGCCTGCTCGATCATCACGATCGCGTCCCTCATTCCCCCGTTCGCCTTCCGGGCGATGAGGCGGAGGGCGTCGTCGCTGATCCGGATCGTCTCCGCCTGCGCGATCTCTCCGATGCGGGCGGCGATCTTCTCCTCCGAAATCCGGCGGAAGTCGAACGCCTGGCAGCGGGAGAGGATCGTGCGCGGGACCTTGTGCGGCTCGGTCGTCGCGAAGACGAAAACGACGTGGGCCGGCGGCTCTTCGAGCGTCTTCAGGAGAGCGTTCCACGCCTCGTTCGTCAGCATGTGGACCTCGTCGATGATGTACACCTTGGTCCGAAGGTCGGTCGGGGCGAAGGCGACCTCCTCGCGCAGGCGGCGGATGTGGTCGATCCCGCGGTTGGACGCCCCGTCGATCTCCAGGATATCGAGGGAGCGATTGGCGAGGATCGTCTTGCAGTTCGGGCAGACGTTGCACGGCTCCCCCGCCTGGGGAGAAAGGCAGTTCGCGGCGCGGGCGAGGATCCGCGCGATTGTCGTCTTGCCGATCCCCCGCTCGCCGGCGAAGAGGTAGGCGTGCGCCAGCTCCCCAGCGACGACGGCGTTCCGGAGCGTGCGGACGACGTCCTCCTGACCGACGACGTCCTGAAAGCGCTGCGGTCGCCAGCGGCGATAGAGGGAGATGTACGGCTGCGCCTCGGACAAGAGACCCCCTTCCTGGTCGGGGAGACTGGATTTGAACCAGCGACTTCCTGCTCCCAAAGCAGGCGCGCTACCAGGCTGCGCCACTCCCCGCCGTCGGGGGGATTATATGAATCGCCGTTCCCCACGGCCAACGCCGGAGAGCGGCACGGGTAGCCGTTTCTGCGGCCACCCGTGAGCGAACGCGCCAGGACGCTGCCCTGGGATTCAGTCTGCGCGGGTCGCCTGAGCGCTGCGCCGTCGGGGGAGCTTGCGCCGGACCAGTTCGAGGAGGAAGAGGGCGAGGGACGCGAGCAGGACCTGCCGGTGCACAGGGATGTAGGAGAGGTCGGCCCCGGCCGCCCTCGGTTCAGGGAGGACCTCGTCCACGAGGAGGCGGCCACCGGTGGCCCGGGCGATCGCGCGGAGGGTCGTCTCGTCCACGCCGGTCCGGCTGTACTCCGCCGGGTACGGAACGGAGAAGGGGACGAGGGCGACCCGGCCGCGGGTGTGGTCGATCGTGCGCAAGGCGTATCCCCCCTCAGGGAGCGTGGGGAACGTGGCCTCGTACAGGCCGACGCTCGTCTGCTGGAGGGGAGCAGCGGCTCCGCCCGGGAGGAGGACGGCCTCGAGGTCGAGGAAGTCGGCGAAGGCGCCGTCCGGCTCGCGTGCCTCGACGCGCACGCGGATCCCCTCCTCGCCGACCTCCACCGACGGGGCAAGGCCCTGCGCCACCGCGGTCTCTGCCTCGACGGTGCCGAGGATCGCCTCGAGGAGGAGAGGAGCCCGACTCCACGAGAGCCACGGAGCGGACCAGGCGCCGGCAAGGTCGGTGTTCAGGACGCCGACCCGGCCGAGCCCGACGCGCCAGCGGGCGAGGATCGGGTCCTTCCCGGCCCAAAGGAGGATCTCGGTCGTTGGGCGGGGGTAGGTCAGGGCGTACCCCTGGAGCGCGGGAAGGTCCGCGAGCTCTCCTTCAGCAAGGGGACCGGCGATCGGGGTCTCCTCGGTCACGAAGCGGCTCCGGGAGAGGCGCTGCGTCGCCGCCATGGCCACCTGCGGGAGGGTCGAGAAGTCGGCGGCGGGGTACACGGTGCCCCGGCCGGCCTCGGCCAGGCGGTTGAGGAGGGGGAGGTTCGGCTGCGGTCCGATCGCAATCGCCGAGAGATGGACCTCGGTCTCCTGCTGCATCCGGGCGAAGAGCCCGTCCCAGTCCCGCACCTCGTCCACCGTCTTCCCGTCCGAGAGGACGAGGATGTGCTTCACCCGCGCCGAAACCTGAGCGAGCGCGTCCAGGGCTTCGACGGTCGGGTAGTAGATGTCCGTCCCTCCGCTCGCTTCCACGCCGCGCAGGGCCTCGTAGATCTCCCTTCCGTCCGCGACCGGGGCGAGGGGGCGAAGCCACCTGAAGTTGCGGTCGAAGGCGATGACCCCCGCCAGCGAGTCGGGATCGAGGAGACTGACGCTCGCGGCGGCGGCCTCCTTGACGACGTCGATCTTCACGGCACCCTCCGCGTGGCCACGCATGCTCGCCGAGCGATCGAGGAGGTAGACGACCGCCAAGCTCGCCTGTTCGGCGCGCTGCGGAAGCGTGTACGTCGTCGGGAGGAGGTCCTCGATCCCGCCGCCGCGGAAGCCCCGCAGCTCCTCCTCGCCCTCGGCGACGAGAAGGCCGCCACCGAGGTCCTCGACGAAGGTCCGGAGGGTCTCGATGTCCCTCGGGGCGAGGCTGCCGAGGGGAAGCCCGGTCAGGAGGACCTGGCGATAGTCCGCGAGGTCCTCGAGGGCGGGCACGACGGGGCTCGTCCCGTGGGCCTTCCCGGCCGCCGAGAGAAGCTCGACGAACGGGCTCGCCGACTCAGGGGAGACGACGAGCAGCGAGGGCTGATCCTCGGTCTCGACGAAGGCGCCGAGGGCGTCGTTCTCCGGGACGGGATCTCCCGCTCGCTTCACGACGGCGCGGTAGGCATGGGCACCGGCGGCGGCGAGGGTGTCCGGGATCTGGAATCGAGTCAGGCCGCGCTCGAGCGCGACGGGGGTCGAGGAGAGAAGGTCTCCGTCGCGGTACAGGGCGAGGATCGCCTCCCCAGCCGCCGAGGACTCGACGCTCGCCACGACCTGGAACGGCCGCCCCAGCTCGACCCGCGCCGGGGCCTCCAGTCGCGCCAGGGAGACGTCCCTCTCGACCACGCGTCCGAGGGGGAGAGCGGAGATCGGGACTCCGGCCGCCCGCGCGGCGCTCACCGCCTCGAGGAGGCCGTCGGTGATCCTCCCGTCACTCGCGAGGACGATCTGATTCGCGCCGCCCTCGGGGAGGGCGGCAAGGGCGAGGGCGACCGCGCGCGCGAGGTCCGTCCGCCGGCCGACCGTCGCCGGGGAGAGGGCGAGTCCAGGCCTGGGCTCCTCGGACAAAGGCTCGACGACCGTCGCCCGCGAGGCGAAGGCGATCGTCCCGAAGTGCTGGCCGGGGTTCGCCGTGCGCAAGGCGGAGAGCGCATCCTCGACCTCGCCCTCCGCCGTGGCGGCGGTGACGCTCGGGGAGCGATCGAGGAGGACGTAGACGTTCTCCGCCCGCTCCTCCCGCCGGACCTGCGGCGCCGCAATGGCGAGAAGAAGAAGGACGACCGCGAGGCACGGCAGCAGGATCTCTCGGAGCCGGCGCCGCCCGAGGACGAGGAGGACGCCCAGGAGCGGAAGAAAGAGAAGGAAGAGCGGCATCCCGAAGCGGATCACTTCGTCCTCCTCGGGATCCCCGGGCGCTGGTAGAGGACGCCCTCCAGGATGAGCAGGGCGAGCGCGAGGCCCGCGGCGATCGGCCACGCCGGGAGGAGGCCGGCCGCGAGGGCCGGGGTCGACGTGCGCTCGTCGGCGGGGGGCGAGGCGTCCGCCGCCGGACGACGCGGAGACTCCTCCCAGGCGACGTTGACCGCAATCGGGTACGTGCCGGAGGACGTCGTGAGGACGTAGGTGCCCGGGGCTCTTGCCAGGAAACCGGCGGCGTCGGGGTCGATCTCCATCTCGCGGCCGGATGGGTCCTTCAACCGGACGGGGGTCCCGTAGGAGGCGAACGGGATCGGGTCGCCCGCCGCGACGTCGGGTGGCGGCGCGGACGGGTCGGCCAGGGAGAGCCAGTGCAGGGCGTTTCGGATGAGAAGGGGAAAATCGACCGTCAACGGGAGGTTCGTCCGCAGGAGGTCCGGAGCGAGGAGGACGACCCGTCGCTCGGAGAGGTCCGCCCGCCACAGGATCGGCTCCCCGCCCGCGGAGAGCACGGTCGTCCCACTGGCGAGGAGGCGCACGAGCGGGACGCGACGCGCGAGGAAGTTGAGTGCATCGACGTCAGCGAGGAGCGGGTCGCCCGGCTGGTCGATCGTCAGGCTACCTGCCTCATCGTCCTGGTCCTCTCCGAGGTCGACCGCCCCGAGAAGGGATGTGTGGACGAGGAGAGCGTTTTCGCGGACGCCGGCCAGCAAGGGCGCGTTGCAGGCGACGACCACGTCGGCTTCGGAGGGATCGTCCGGCTCGAGGAACTGCACCGGCCCGAGCGAGGTTAGGGCGGCGCGCAGGTAGCGATCGAGGCGTCCGATGACGCGGATTCGCCACTCCGTCCGCCGGGCGAGGCTGAACGTCCGGGCGTCGTCGGCCGGGAAGGCGTCCTTCCCGTCCACGGTGGCGCTGAAGACCGGGCCCAGCGAGGCGGGGAAGGGAAGGACGTAGGCCTGCTCCTCACCCGGCGGGAGGAGGACGGGAAGGAGCGCCCGGCGCGACCCGTCGCTCACGCGGATCGTCAGGTCGCGGTAGGAGGAGGTGTCGTTGCGGACCTTAAGGAAGGCGATCGAGCCGTTCCCGTCAGGGTCTTCCCGGACGCTGAACGCCGTGAGAGCGACGTTCTCCCCGGGGGAAAAGACGACGACGTCAAGGCCGGGCAGGGAGAAGTCGGGGCGATGGTCGGTGAGGAGGACGACCCGCTCGAACGCCCCTCCCTGACTCGCGAGGAGCCCCGTGAGGTCCTCCGCCGTCCCGCCCGCGAACCAGGTCGGCTCCCAGCCGACCAGGGCGCGGCGAGCCCGGTCGTGCTCCGCGGAGAGCGGGCCGAGGACGCGAGGCGAGGTGGAGAGCTCGAAAAGGGCGACGGGAGTCGTCGAGTAGCGGTCCAGGAGCGCGAGCGCCTCGGCGCGGGCGAGTTCGCCGATCGGACGCGCCTCCTGGGTGCGCGCGCGCAGGCTCGCGCTCCCATCCAGAACGATCGCCAGGCTCGCCAGGCGCGGCGTCTGGGTGCGGAAGGCGGGCTGCGCGACCGCCGCGACCAAGGCTGCCAGGACGAGGAGCTGGAGGAGGAGCAGGAGGTCGACTCGGACCCGAATCCGCGCCGCGCGCGTCCGCGGATCGTTGGGGAGTCCTTCCCACAGGAAGAGGGCGGAGACCTCGTGGCGCTGGCGGCGGGTGCGAAGGAAGTAGAGGAGGACGATCCCGATCCCCAGGGCGAGAAGGGAGAGGGCAGCGGGGTTCTCGAGGATCACTGCAGGATCCCTCCCTGGCGGAGGCGCTCATGGATCAGGACCTCGAGGGGGACGTCCGTCGGCGCCAGGGCGTAGGAGACGCGGTGGTCGGAGAGGTACTGCCGGAGGGTCGCGAGATACGTCCCGAGACGGCGCTCGTAGAGGGCCAGGGTGCCCCGCCCGATCACGAGCGGCACCTTGCGAGAGGTCTCGACTTCCGCGAGGAGGGCGCTCCCCTCGATCGTCGGACGAAGCTCCTCCGGATCCAGGATCTGGATGACGACGACTTCGTCCCCGCGGTGGAAGAGGCGGGAGAGTCCCTCTTGGTACCCGGCATCGGAGAGGAAGTCCGAAAGGAGGAAGACGAGGCCGCTCTCGTGGCTCTTGGAGACGAACTCCGTGAGAGCGCGGTCGATCGACGTCTTGCCCGCGGCAGGCATCTTCTCGAGCGCGTGGAGGACGTGCATCATCTGTCCCATCCCGTGACGGGGCAGGACAACCGGAAGGAGTCGGTCGGTGAACGGGTACAGCCCGACCCGGTCCAAGCCGCGCAGGCCGAGGTAGGCGAGGGCGGCGGCGAGCCTCGCGGCGTAGCGCGCCTTCGAAGGCTGCCCAAGGCGCATCGAGGAGGAAAGGTCGACCAGGAGGTAGATCGGGAGGTCGACCTCGTGCACGAACGACTTGACGAGGACGCGGTCCAGCCGGCCGTAGATGTTCCAGTCGATGTAGCGGAAGTCGTCGCCCGGCGTGTAGTCCCGGTAGTCGGCGAACTCGACGCTCAGCCCGGAGCGCGGCGAGGGGTGGAGGCCGGCGAGCTTCCCCTTCCTCCGGCCCTTGACGATCACCTTCAGGTTGGCGAGGCGGGCGAGGAACGCCTCGTCGATGAGCGGCTCCATCAGAGGACCGGCGTCTCCTTCCACACCTGGTCGAGGAGGGCGGCGACCGAGACCCCCTCTGCCTCGCCCTTGAAGTTGCGGATCACGCGGTGGACGAGGGCTGGACGGAAGACGGCCTCGAGGTCGGCCTTTCGCACGTTCGGCTCGCCGGCGAGGAGCGCGTGCGCCTTCGCACCCAGGATGACGGCGATGGCGGCCCGCGGGCTCGCTCCGTACTCGACGAAGGCCTTCACGTCCTTCGGCGCGTGCTCGCTCGTCGGGTGGGTGGCGAAGACGAGGCGAGCCACGTACTGCCTGAGCGGCTCGGCGATCGGGATCTCGCGCACGACGGCCTGCGCGGCGAGGACTTCCGGCGCCGTGGCCACCGGAGCCGGAAGCACGAGGCCTCCTCCTTCCGTGTTGCGCTCCGTGATCTCGACCAACTCCTCCAGGGAGGGATACCCGATCAAGACCTTGAACAGGAACCGGTCGACCTGAGCCTCGGGCAGAGGGTACGTCCCTTCCATCTCGATCGGGTTCTGCGTGGCGAGGACGATGAACGGCGCCTCGAGAGGATAGGTCGTCTTGCCCACCGTGACCGTCCGCTCCTCCATCGCCTCCAGAAGCGCGGACTGGGTCTTGGGCGTCGCCCGGTTGACCTCGTCGGCCAGGACGACGTTGGCGAAGATCGGGCCGGGCGAATAGGTGAACTGCCGCCGCCCGCCGTCCTCGGTGAGGATGTTCGTCCCGAGGATGTCGGCCGGCATCAGGTCCGGCGTGAACTGGATCCGCGAGAAGTGCAGGCCGAGCGCGCTCGCCAGGGCGCGGACGAGGAGCGTCTTCCCCAATCCAGGAACGCCCTCCAGGAGAAGGTTCCCCCGGCACAGGAGCGCGATGAGCGTCGCGTCCACGACCGGCTTCTGACCGACGATCACCTCGTCGATTGCCTCGCGGAGCCGCCCCAGGAGGGCGTGGGCCGCATCGAGGTCTCTGTCCGTGATCATGATCCTCCTTGCGTGATCTTCTCGAAGTAGGTCCGGACGAGACCCTGCACCTCCGGGGAGAGGGCGCGCGCCTCGAGGAGCGCCCGCAGGGTCTCGTAGTCGAGCGAGAGAACTGGAACGGAACTCGAGTCCTCCGCCGGGGGCTCGAAGGGAACTCCCTTGGTGAAGAACCGACGGACGTCCCCACTCGAGCCCAGGGTCCCGAGGAGCTCTTCCTGGAGGAAACCGGCGCCGGCCGGTGGGACTCGTCCCCTGCCGGTCGCCTCCGCCCCGGGGGTCGTCCCTCCCTCCTCGTTGGGGGGAGGGGAGGTCTCGTCGTCCATGCCGGTGCCCTCTGGGTTCTCCTCCAGACCCCTTTCCGCCCCCTCGCCGCTGCCGGTGTTCTGTTCCTCGGACGGAGCCGGGGGGATCCAGCCGATGGACTCGCCGTCCTCCTCTTTCTTCTGATCGTCCTCGGTGGGGGTCGCCTGCGCACTCCCGCTCCCCTCTCCTCGCGCGCTTTCCTCTAGGGCGTTGAGGAGACGCTGCGTCTCGGCAAGCTCTCTCTCGAGCGCCTCGCCGCCCTGCGTGTTCATGAGGGACGTCAGCGACTGGCGCAGGGCCGGGTCCGTCATCTCGGCGAGGAGGTCACGCAGGGCGGCCTTGTCCGCTTCCGTGAGGGGGGGGAGGTTCTGCATCAGCGCGCCGCGGCGCATGAGGTCAGCGAGCAACTCCTGGAGCGCACTCCTCGCGTCCCGTCGTCTTGCCTGCGGCTGAGAAGAATCCTCGAGATCGAAGTCCCCGGCCAGGCCACGGGAGGGGGGGCCGCGCAGGATCTCCGCGAGCGTGTCCATAAGAGGTTCTGCCGTCTCTCCCTCGCCCGGGTCGAGGCGGCCGGCCGGCACCCCCTCGCCTCCCAGTTCGGCGGCGCCCGGGCGAAGGTCCGCCCCGGACTCACTTCCCGGGGAGGTTCCGCGAGTTCCGCCCGCCGCGGACGTAGGAAGGGGAGAGGCGACGGAGGCGACGAGGACGACCGCGGCCAAGAGACCCGCCACGCCCCCCACCCACGGCAGGGCGTCCGCTAGGCGCGCATGGACGACGCGGCGCCAAGCCGGGGGCGCCGCGGAGAGGCGTTCCTCGATCCGTTTCTGGAGGGGGAGGGCAGCGTCGCGGACGCGGAGCTCATGGAGTGAGGAGAGGCGCTCCCCCGTGCCGAGGGCAAGGTCGATCGAGAGGAGGAGGCGCGGGAGCGCGGGGTGTCGCGCGCGGCCGACGAGGTAGCCCGCCGCCGCCGCGACCAGGACGAAGAGAAGGGCCGCGATCCCCGCTTCGAGGCGAACCGGGAACCGCGTCAGGCGCCCGACGAGGGCGGCGGCGAGGAGGAGTGTCGCGCTGGCCGCGAAGGCGATTCCGGCCCCGCGCAGGCCGCGCAGGGCACGGGCACGGCGAGTCACGGCCTGCTCGAAGCGACTCAGGCTAAACACGCTCTTTGCCTCCCACGTGAAGCGCGAAGGGGACGAAGACCCCCAGCAGGGCGCAGGGGACCGCGAACGCGGCGGCGGTGGCGGCGGGCGTCGCCCCCTCCAGGAGGATGCGCGTCGCGCCGAGAGGGGAGAGGAAGGGAATGCCCGCGAGGGGGACGGCATTGTAGGAGAGGAACAAGACGTACTTGACGAGGAACCCGGTCGAGGAGCGCCAGCGGAGGGGCTGCTCAACGAGCCGGCTGACGATCGCGCAAAGGAGGGAGACAAGGGTGGTATAGAGGACGACGAGAGCGAACGCACCCTCCCGCCCGGGGAAGAGGGCTCGCGAGAAGACAAGATACGGGAGCACGAGCAACTCCCCGAGCAGGACCCGCAACAGGAGGCAGCGGACCATCCTCGCTCCCCGCTCGCCCCGCTCCGCGCTGGTGGCGCCGATGCCCAGTCCCAGGAGACCCATGAAGAGCGCTAGCGTGTAGAAGAACGTCGGGGTCCTGACGAGAAGGGACGCCCCGGCCAGGTTTCCGACGGTGCGCACGCCAGGCACGGAGAGAACCAGCGCCAGCCCGGCGAAGAAGACGAGCGTGAAGAACGGACGCCAGCTCTCGCGGTCGACGAGGACGTAGGCCCTAGTCACGCCTCACCTCCACGACGTAGAGCCTCACATCTCTCACTTTCGTGCGCGGCCCGTCTCCTTGAGGCGTCGCGTCGACAACCTCGCCTGCGACAAGCCACACCCCGCGATCGAGGGGAAGGGCGCGCGCCGCCTCCACGAACAGTCGCTCGAGCGGGGCCTCCCGGTCGCCGAGGTGCGCGTCGCCGAGGGCGGTGGCGGTGCCGAGGTAGGCTGTCGTCTCTCCCGATTGGAGCGGGGGCAGCAAGAAGGCTTCCCCGCCCACGATGAGCAGGCCCTCCGCGAGTTCCCGAGGGAGGCGGCTCGTGATCCGCGCCTCTTCATCCCCTGTCAGGCGAGCGTGCAGCGAGGAAAGGGCGACGTCCCGCCCCACGAAGAGCCGCCGCTCTCCGGGTGAGAGACTGACACCTGCCTTCCCTAACCTGTAGGAAAGATCGTACGACGCCTCTTCTAGGCTGCGCGGAAGGGCTTCAAGGGGCGGGTGTCCCGCGCTCACCTCCAGCTGGAGTGGGTCGCGGGACGCCGAGAAGCAACCCGTACAAGACAGAATGATACCGAGCTGCACTTCAATCTGTAGTTCTATATGGGTAACATATACGTCGCATACCGTCCTCGCCCTGTTCGCATAGAAACCGGATGAAATAGCCACGAGACCGAACAGTCCAACCAGCCCCACTCCCATCCAAGGCCGCCATTCCCGCCCCACGATGATCGCCGACAGGGCAATCAGGCCGGCAGCCACGAGGAGGAGAGCGGCCCAGGGAGCTGGCCCGTCCACCGGCTGCTCGTTGAGCAGGGTGGACGTCGTCTCCAGGAGCGAAAGGATCCGCGCGGGCGGGACCTTGGCCCGAAGCTCGGCCAACTCCACCCCGTCGACGCTGAACGCGTCCGTGGTGACGAGGAGGACCACCCCAGCGCCGAAGCGGCGGGAGATGAGCCAGGGGACGTCGTCGTGCACGAGGAGGACGCGCGCGTCCTCACGGACCCGCCCTTCCAGCGCACGGATGCCGTCCGCGCGCTCGATCAGGACGGGCGTCTCGAGGGGCAAGAGGTCGCGAAGGACCGGCGCGTCGAGGAGGTAGAAGTCGCTCCCGCTGAACACCACGAGGGTCCCGCCGGAGAGGACCCAGCGCGCGAGGGCGTCCCAGCGGTCGGCGTCGACTCCGCCGCGCGTGCGGCCGATCCACAGGCTCTCGGCCGAGTCGTAGCCGGACCACTGGTGCGGCAGCTCCTCCGGAGCGAGAAGGATCAGCCGCTCGGCGACGGGCAGGGGAAACGACCCCACCGCGACGGGGAAGGCGGCGTCCTCCTTCCGCTGACGAAGCTCGATCTGCGTCCGTGCAAGGATCTCTCCTCCGCTGCCCAGGAGCTCGACACGGAGGGGGAGGGAGGCATCGTAGAGGGGAAGGACCTCTTCCTGCGTCCCGGCGTCGGAGAGGGCAAGGGGGACTTCGTAGGTCATCGTCGCTTGCCCACGCCACGCGTTTCCGACGGCGTGAACGAAGCGAAGCGAAACGGCATCGAGGGGCAGGCCGGCGACCGTCACGGTGACGGGCGTGAAGCGACCCGGGACGAAGCGGTCCCCGAGACCGACGACGGCGTTCACGGTAGGTGTGGCGAGGGCGACCTGCGCTCCGAGCGCGAGCCAGGCGAGAATCGCCACCAGGGCTGCCAACTCCTTCCTTGTCATCGCTTCCTTGTCGTCGCTCCCCTGCCTCGGCCAGGCGCCCACGTGAGGAAAGCCACGAGTCTTCACGCAAAGAAGCGTGTCCGCACCTGGAACGCGGCATCCTGACTGTATCGTGGCCTTTGAGCCCCGTCAACAACCTATTGCGGGAGCTTCTCTACAGCCAAGGCGGCATCCTCGGACAGGACGTCGGCGTAGATCTGCGTCGTCTGGATGGAGCGGTGACCGAGCTGCTTCTGGACGAGCCGGATGTTGTAGTTGGAAGAGCGGTAGAGCATGGACGCGTAGGTATGGCGACACGAATGGATGGAGAACCGCGCCGGGAGGCCGGCGGCGAGGGCGTTTGCCTTGAAGATGCGGAAGATAGCGCTTCGGGTCAGCGGCGACGGACCTCTCCCCGAGAGGAAGAGCGGCGACCGGCTCGTGACCGCCTCGCCGTTTCCTCCCTTCCAGGTGAGGAAGGCCGCGAGGTGCTCGCGGAGGGCCGCGCCGAGCCGGAGGCCCCTCTTCTTGTGCCCCTTGCCGTCGCGGACGATGAGCGACGCCTGCTCGTGGTCCAGGATCAGGTCGCCTACCTCGAGCGCGCAGATCTCGGAGACTCGCAGGCCCGCGTCCAGGGCAACATGGAGGATCGCCCAATCCCGGATCGGGTTGGTACGTCCATCTGCGTCCCCTCGCTCAGCGCGGGCGCGACAGTGCTCCTTCAGGGCTCGCACTTGGCTGGGGGTAAGGAAGTCTTCCTGTGTCACATCAAGGGGCATCTGCACTCACCTCGCCGTGGGGGCCTCGTGCAGGCAGGGTACGGGGGGAGGCGAGGTGGACGCAGGACAGCTGTCGCAACAAAAGTGCCCTTTTGTTGCGGTACCGTTGGGAGCTACGATCAGAAGCTCGTTCCGGCTCGTCCTCCCGGCGCGTCCTCGCCTGAGCGCCTCCCCTTCCCCGGCCCATCAGGGCGGCGCAGGACGCGGAGGCGATCTGCGGGGCCTCCTAGTCGATCGTGTATTTCTCGAGGATGATTCGCTTCTCCTCGCCCACGACCTCGCCGACTACCTCGAACTGCTCGGCAATCCCGGAGTGGAGGAGCTTCTCCCGCAAGAGCGAGTCGAGCTGGAAGATCCCGGCCGAGTTCGACATCTCCACATGGATCTTCACCGGGCGCTTCTCTCCCTTCTCGATCTTCACCTTGCGGATCGCCATCGCCGAGACGGAGTGGATCGTCGCCTCGCCGGTCGTGAACGGGATCCGCGCCCGACCGGCCTCCATGTCCAGGGCGTCCGCGATCTTCACGATCCCCGCCTCGACCGTGAGGGGGACGATGTCGCGCCGGTGGGAGTGGATCGCATGGAGGACCTCGCCCTCGACGAGCGTCGCGTCCGTTTCTGAGTAGATCCCGGCGACGAGTCCCTGGATGAGCGAGGGGGCAAGGATGAGAGAGAGCTCCTCGTGGTTCTCCCGGTGGATGACGTGGCCGATGTCGTGCAGGAGCGAGGCGAGGACGACGATGACCTCGGCGTCCGCGTTCTCTAGGTGGTGGTCCTTCACCACGCTTGGAGTGACCCCGCCCTCCGTGAGGAGGCGAAGCAGTCTGAGGGCGATGTGGGCGATGATCTTGATGTGGACCGGGCCGTGGTCGTTGATGTGCATCCGGCTGATCGCCGTCACGTTGGAGGCCGTCCAGAGCGTCGAGAGACGCACCGAGGCGTTCGCTCGTTCGATGACTTCCTTCAGCCGGGGGTTCCCCTTGACAGGGAGACTAAGCGCCATCCGCGTCCTCCTTGAGCCCTTCCCACCACGCCCGCGCCTGCCTCTCTCCGCCTCTCACCGCGGAGGCTCGCTCGAGCGAGGCGACCCGCTCGCGCAGGAACTCGACCCGGGCGGCGAGCGTGGCGAGCGTCGCAGCCGCCTCGATCCCGAGGCCGGGGAGAGGCGCGTTTGGCTTCGCCTCGTCTCGTGCGAAACGATCACCACAGCCGGAACGCGAATCATCGTGTAGGCGTTGCTTACTCGCGATGATCTCGCTCGCTTCGGCCAGCCTTAACCCGGTATCGCACAATGCCTGCAGGCCCCGCAGGGTCTCGAGGCCGGCCTCCGTCACGAGGATCTGGTTGTTCGGCCCGCGCCGCAGATCCGCGGAGAGGGCGTCCTTGATCGCTTCGATCCGGTTTCGGACCTGGTTCGTGGTCGCAAGGCCCAGGGCCTTCTTCAGGTCGACAATCGTGTACATGGCCGAGCTACGATAGCGCATCCCCGGGAAAGAGGCTAGCCCGTTGCCCCCTAGGCCGACCCTCGGATAGGCTAAGGCCACCATGAAGATTGCCCGCCTTGACGCCGCGCTTGTGCAGAAGATCGCTGCTGGAGAGGTCGTCGAGCGTCCGGCGTCCGCGGTGAAGGAGCTTCTCGAGAACGCCTTGGACGCGAAAAGTGAGAGCATCGCCGCGGACCTGGAGGCGGGCGGGACGCGCGCGATCGTGGTACGCGATGACGGGGAAGGGATGGATGAGACCGACCTCCTCGCCTGCACCGAACGCCACGCGACGAGCAAGCTTCGCTTCGAGGAAGACCTCGACCGGATCGCCACCCTGGGGTTCCGCGGGGAGGCCCTCTCAAGCATTGCCGCCGTGGCGAGAGTGAGGATCGCTTCCTGTCCTCGTGGGGAGACGGAGGCGCGGGAAGTGAGGGTCGAGGCGGGAGCGGTCTCCGGGCCGTTCCCGGCCGCCCACGCCCCGGGGACGACGGTCGAGGTCCGGGACCTCTTCTTCAACATCCCAGCGCGGGCGCGCTTCCTCGGCTCGCCGAGGACGGAGTTCCTTCAGGTGAGCCGGGTGGTTCATCGGATCGCTCTCGCCGTGCCGGGCGTCGGCCTCACGCTTCGCCACGACGGGAGGGCCGTCATGGATGCCCCGGCGGCCTCGAGCCTCCTGGACCGCATCGCCCAGGTCTACGGGAGCGAGGTGGCCCGCGGCTGCATCGCGATCGACGAGATCGCGGGCAGCCTCCGGATCTCAGGGTTCATCAGCCGACCGGACCTGCGACGCGGGAATCGGCGCGACCAGCTTCTCTGCGTCAACGGCCGTCCGGTCTCCGATCGCGCCCTAAGCTACGTCCTCGCCGAGGCCTATCGTGGCGTCGTTCGCCCAGGGAGCTACCCGATCGCGGTCGTCCGGATAGAGCTTCCTCTGGACGAGGTGGACGTGAACGTCCACCCGCGCAAGGAGGAGGTCCGGTTCGCCCGGCCGCGCGAGGTGCAGGACGCCCTGGCGCGCGCCCTGGCCGACGCCCTTCGCTCTCGTTTCGTCGTCCCCACGCTCGGGGTCCGCGAGCCGTCCCCCGAGGTGCCGTCCGCTCCCCGGACAATGGGACGGGAAGAGCCCGGTCTCCGGCCTGCAGCGACGCTTCCTTTCGACCTGCGCCGTGAGACGGAGGCTGCGCGGGCGACGCGGGAGGAGATGAAAGTGAGAGGTCGCGGCGAGCGCCGGGCGATCGGCCAGCTTCTCGACACGTACCTCCTGGTTCAAGGCCCGGACGGCCTGGAGATCATCGACCAGCACATCGCCCACGAGCGGATCCTCTACGAGCGCCTGCGGGCGGAGCTCCTCGCGGGAGGGATCGCCCGGCAGGAGTTCCTCCTGCCCGTCCGGGTCGAGGTCCCCTTTGAGGCTTCGGCCCTCCTCTCCTCGGCGCAGACGGACCTCGCCCAGGCCGGGCTCACCCTGGAGGACTTCGGCGGGGGGACGCTCCTTCTGCGCGAGTACCCCGCTCTCCTCGCCGAGTCCCAGGCCAAGGTCGGCTTTCAGAGGGCGATCGACGAGATCGTCGACGTCCTGGGAGAAGGAGGGAGCGCGAGGGAGTCGCTCTTCGACCGGGTCCTCTCCTCGCTTGCCTGCGCGGCGTCGGTCAAGGCCGGGGATCGCCTCCCCCTGGTCGAGCAGCAGGGGCTCGTCGACCGCCTGTTCAGCCTGGAGAACCCGTACTCCTGCCCGCACGGGCGCCCGATCGTCATCGCCCTCTCCAAGGACGACCTCGAACGTCGGTTCCGTCGGGTGTAGGGGCCGGCTACGATGGGGAGAGGAGGGCGAGGGCGTCGGGGACGGCCTCGACGCGGAAGGACGGTTTGGGGAGCTTGTGCGCCTCGCCGTCCATGTGCGCGACGAGGTCGGCGTCCGACGAGGCGGTGACCTCGCGCACTTGCCGGTAGTGGACCTGACGCAGGCCGAGGTGGGCGCCGGCGCGAGCCTGGGGGAGGCGGAGGAGCCGCACGAGCTTGGGGAAGTCCTCGATCCCAGCCACATCGATCATCCCGTCGGTCAAGAGGGCGCGCGGGGCCAACTTGAACCCGCCGCCGCAGAACTTCCCGTTCGCGAATCCCAGCGAGAGGTAGGTCCGTTCCTCCGCGGTTCCGTCGATCGTGAGGGTCACCGGGAAGGGTTGGAAGCGGAAGACCTCCTTCACCGCGGCCGCCAGGTAGGCCAGCGCCCCGCGCAGGCGTTTCATCTCGAGGACGTCCCGGGCGACCTGGGCGTCGATGCCGATCCCCAAGCCGTTCACGAAGTAGCGGTCGCCAGCGACGCGGCCGAGGTCGATCCGCCGCGGCCGGCCGCGGACGAGCACGTCGATGGCGCGAAAGGGGTCGGACGGAATCCCGACCATGCGCACGAAGTCGTTCCCCGTCCCGGCCGGAATCACCCCCAGCGTCGCCTTCGAGCCAACGATCCCGTTCACGACCTCGTTCACCGTCCCGTCTCCGCCCACGGCGACGAGGTACTCGAACCCGGCCTCCAACCCCATTCGGGCCGCATCCGTCGCCTCGAGCGGTTCGTTCGTGTAGTGGACGTCGTAGTCGATCCGGCGTCGGTCGAGCTCCGCCTTGACCTTAGGGAAGAGCGTCTTGCAGCGGCCCTGCCCGGCGATGAGGTTCACGACGAGGAAAAACCTGCGCTTCTCGCTCTCCATGTCGGGGGATCGTACGGACTTGCCGTTGCGCTTGTCAAGCCGGGCTCCGCTCCCCTCTGATCCCGGTATACTCGTTCGGATGGCCGAGCCGACGCCCATGTTCAAGCAGTACGCGCGGATCAAGGCCGCGCACCCCGATGCCCTCCTCTTCTTCCACCTGGGGGACTTCTACGAGGCGTTCTTCGAGGACGCAGAGATCCTCGCGCGGGAGATGGACGTCGTCCTCACCTCAAGGAACGGGAACCCGATGGCCGGGGTCCCGGTTCGCCGCGGGGAGGCGTACGTGAACCGTCTGCTCCGGCGCGGGTACAAGGTGGCCATCTGTCAGCAGATGGAGGACCCGCGGCAGGCGACCGGCCTCGTCAAGCGAGAGGTCGTGCGTGTCGTCACCCCAGGGACGACGTTCGAGGAGGAGGCCCTCGACCAGGGCGAGAACAACTACCTCGTCGCGGTCCTCGCGGACGGCGACCGTTTCGGCCTCGCCCGCCTCGACCTCTCCACCGGGGAGTTCGCGGCGACGGAGGCGGGGAACCGAGAGGCCCTGCGAGGCGAGCTGGCACGCCTCGTCCCGAGCGAGGTCCTCCTCCCCGAGGGCGAGGACGCGTTGCGCGGGGCGCTCCCCCGCACGACGGTGACCGTCCTCCCGCGATCCGCGTGGGACCCGGGGCAGGTGGTCTCCCCTGGGGACGCCGTCCCGCGCGCGGCCCTCGTGGCCGCTGCCGCGGTCCAGGGCTACGCCGCGCAGACCCAGCGCGGATCCCTCGCCCACCTCCGCCCTCTCCGCTTCTACTCCCTGTCCGATCAAATGGACCTCGACGCGTTCACCGTCCGGAGCCTCGAGCTCGTCCGGCCGCTCCGCGAGGGGCAGGAGCGGGGGACTCTCCTCGGGGTCCTCGACAGCGCCGCGACCGGCATGGGCAGGCGCCTCCTCCGGCGGTGGATCCTTGCTCCTCTCACCGACCGCGCGGCGATCGAGGCGCGCTGGGACGCGGTGGAAGCCCTTGCCTCCTCGGAGATCGTCCGCGCGGACCTTGCGGCGGCCCTGAAGGGCACACATGACCTCGAACGTCTCACCGGGAGGCTCGGAGGGAGGCGGATGACCCCGCCCGACCTCGCTCGCCTCCTCGAGGGGCTGGGCGCCATGCCGCGCGTCGCCTCTCCGCTTCGCGAGCTGCTTAGGGCCGCCCCGTCCGGTCCGGACCTCCTGATCGATGTCGCGGAGGCCTTGGCCCCCTCCGCCCTTTCCTCGCTGTGCGACGGGCTCGCCGGCATGCTCGTCGACCGCCCGCCGCTTGACCCGCGCGAGGGGGACCTCATCCGGGAGGGGTTTGACCCGGAGATCGACCGCCTGCGCGCGGAGGTCCGCGAGGTCCGGGCAGGTCTCGCCACCCTCGAGCAGCAGGAGCGCGAAAGGACCGGCATTTCCTCCCTCAAGGTCGGCTACAACAGGGTCTTCGGCTACTACCTCGAGGTGACCCGGCCGCACCTCGCGAAGGTCCCACAGGAGTACGAGCGGCGCCAGACCCTGGCCGGGGGAGAGCGCTTCGTGACCGCGGAGCTGCGCGCAGCGGAGGAGCACATCGCCCGCGCCGAGGAGCGGGCGAAGGCGCTGGAGGCCGAACGTTTCCACGAGGCGCTCGCCCGCCTGGAGGGAGAGATCCCGCTCCTCCAGGGGGTGGCGGACGCCGTCGGTCGGCTGGACGTGCTTCTGTCCCTGGCTACGGCCGCGACGCGGAACGGCTACGTTCGGCCGCGGTTCGGGGACGGATCGTCCCTCTCGATCCGCGCCGGCCGCCACCCGGTCGTGGAGAGGGTCGTCGAGTTCGTCCCCAACGACCTCGTCCTCGAACCGCCGAAGACCCTTGTCATCCTCACCGGGCCGAACATGGCCGGCAAGTCCGTCTATCTTCGTCAGGCCGCGCTCATCCTCCTCATGGCCCAGATCGGATCGTTCGTCCCAGCGAGAGAGGCCCTTCTCCCCGTGGTCGATCGGGTCTTCGCTCGCGTCGGGGCGAGTGACGCTTTGGTCGACGGAGTGAGCACGTTCATGATGGAGATGCTCGAGGTGGCGGCGATCCTCGAAGGCGCGACGCCGAGGAGCCTCGTCATCCTCGACGAGATGGGGCGAGGGACGAGCACCTACGACGGCGTCTCCATCGCCTGGGCCGTCGCCGAGGAGCTGGCGACGCGCGTCCGGGCAAGGACCCTGTTCGCGACCCACTATCAGGAGCTGACCGAGCTCGCAGAGAGGCTTCCGTCCGTCGTCAACCTGCACGTGGCGGTGAAGGAGGTCGGGAGGGAGGTCGTTTTCCTGCACTCCGTCGTCCCCGGCGTCGCGGAACGAAGCTACGGCATCCACGTGGCTCGCCTCGCCGGCCTCCCGGAGCGGGTGACGCGGGACGCGGAGGAGATCCTCGACGGATTCGGCGAGGAGAAGGGGGCGTCTCCGCTTCTGCCGAGGAAGCCGCGGGCCGCAGCGCTTCCTCTCTTTGCCCCCGGAGAACACCCGCTCCTGGAGGAGCTTCGGCGGGTGGACCCCAACCGCCTGACCCCGCTCCAGGCGCTGGAGCTCCTCGCCAAGTGGAAGGAGCGGCTCTGAGTCCGGCTGCAGGGGATCGCTCGGCGCGGGAGAGGACCGTCGTCGTTGCGGGCTACTACGGATTCGGGAATCTTGGGGACGAGATCCTGCGCGAGGTCCTGGTCGGTGCCCTTTGCCAGTCGGGTGCCGCCCGGCCGGTCGTCCTTGTCCGGACACCGCGCCGCGAGGGCGACGTCGCCCGCTTCGATCCCCAGGGGGTCCTCCGCGCGCTCCGCCGAGCGAGGGGCCTGGTCCTTGGGGGAGGGGGGCTCCTCCAGAACCGGACGAGCGAGCGCTCGCTCCTCTACTACCTCGGACTCGTTCTCCTGGCCCGGCTTCTTGTCCGGCCCGTCCTCCTCGTGGGGCAGGGGGTAGGGCCGATCCGCGGGAGAGGCTCTCGCGCTCTCGCCCGGATCGTCTTAAGGAGGGTCGCGTACCTCGGCTGCCGCGACGAGCAGAGCGCCTCCCTCCTCCGTTCCCTCGGCGTAAGCGCGGTCGTCGACGGCGATCTCGCCCTCCTCCTCCCTCCGGTCGAGCCGCCGTCCCGCGAGCCGGGACCGACCCGGATCGCCCTCGCCCTGAAGGGTTCGGGATCCGAATCGGCGCGGGCGGTGCTCATCGACGAGGTCAGTGCCCTCCTCGCGACCTTCCGCCGCCGCGGGGAAGTGGAGGTCGATCTGGTCGTCTCCTTCCCGCAGGAGGATCTCCCCCTCGCCGAGGGCATCGCGCGGAGGGTCCACGGTGCGACACTCTGCCTTCCGGCCGACGCGGACGAGGCAACGCGCGTCCTGTCGCAGTCTGACCTCGTTCTCGCCTCCCGCCTCCACGCCGCCGAACTCGCCGTGCGCGCCGGGACACCGGTCGCGATCCTGGCCGAGGATCCGAAACTCGAGGCCTTCGCCCGCATCGTCCGGGAGGCGGGCGGGCCGGAGATCCCCTGCTCCTCCCGCGTCGACGCGGACGCTCTCGTCGCCCTTCTCGAGGCGCCTCCTCCGGCCGCGCGCCTTCAGGAGACGTATCTCCGGCTCCACGCTCGGACGGCCCGCGCCTTCGAGGACTTCCTCTCCCGCCTCGACGCCGCCCTCGGAGGCGACGATGCCTGAGGAGCACTCTCCGCGCCACGAGCCGGTCCTGCGCGAGGAGGTTGTGCGCCTCCTTGATCCCCAGCCTGGGAGGGTCTACGTCGACGGGACCCTCGGCCTGGGAGGGCACGCCCTGGCCCTCTTCGAACGGGAGCCGACGCTCACGCTCGTCGGGATCGATCGGGACGGAGAGGCCCTCGAGCTTGCGCGCGCACGCCTCGCACCGTTTGCCCCTCGCCTCCACCTCGTCCGAGGGGACTTCCGCGATCTCAGCGTCCACCTCGCGACCTTGGAAATCGCGCGTGTCGCGGGGATCCTCCTCGATCTCGGCCTCTCCTCCTACCAGGTCGACACGCCCCGGCGCGGGTTCAGCTTCCGCTTCTCCGGCCCGCTGGACATGCGGATGGATCCCTCGTCCTCAGGCAGCGCGGCGGAGCTCGTCAGCACGGCCTCCACGGAGGAACTCGCCGGCCTCCTCCGCCGCTACGGCGAGGAGCCGTTCGCTCGCCGCGTCGCGGCCGCGATCGTCGCTGCTCGCGCTCGAGGGCCGATCGAGACGACCGACGCCCTGGCCGAGGTCGTCCGGCGTGCCGTCCCGCGGCGAGGGGCTCCGGCCCGGATCGACGCCGCGACGCGGACGTTCCAAGCACTGCGGATCGCGGTGAACGACGAGCTGCCTGCGCTTCGTGAGGGTCTCGCCGCCGGCTTCGGCGCTCTCGAACCTGGTGGGACGATCGCCGTCCTCTCGTACCACTCCCTCGAGGACCGGATCGTCAAGGACTTCCTCCGCGAGAAGGCCTCCGCGTGCACCTGCCCGCCCGACTTCCCGATCTGCGTCTGTGGGAAGGAGGTCGAGGCGGAGATCCTGACGCGGAAGCCCGTTCGGCCCGACGCGCTCGAGGTCGCGGCAAACCCCCGCTCACGGAGCGCGAAGCTGCGCGCCGCGCGCAAGGTGACCTAGGTCGTCTCCTCTCTCGACGGATGTCCCCCCGCGACGTGCTCGTCGCCGCTACCCTGCCAGGCGAAGGCATGAGACGGCGAAGGGTGGGGAGGTGGCAGAGCCCGCGGCGGGCTCGGCGTTCGCCGCGCGAGCTCTTCGTGGCGCTCGCGGGCGCGGTCTCCGTCCCTGTTCTTGTCGCTCTCCTGGCAACGGGCCTCCTGCTCTTCTACCTGTGGCAGGGGACGACGATCCGCGACCTCCACGCCCAGCGCGCGGCGGCGCGGGAGGCGTTGACGATGACGCAGGAAGTGAACCGAACCCTCGAGTTCCAGATCGGGCAGGCCTTCTCGCTCGACCGGATCTCGGCCCTGGCGAAGAGCCTGGGCATGGTCCCGCCGGCACAGATCCGCTATGTCCCTCTCGAACCCACTCCCACGGGCCGCTAGAGACGGGGAGAGAGGGAGGGCCCGCACGGTCCTCCTCGTCTTCTCCCTCGTGACGCTTGCCGTGGTCGCACGTCTCGTGCAGCTGCAGGTGGTCGAGCACGGCCGCTGGGCCGCCCTGGCGAAAGCGACGCAGGAGCGGACCCTCGACGTCCCTCCTCGTCGCGGGACGATCTACGACCGAAGCGGAGTCCCCCTCGCCTACGACGTGAAGGCGAGGGGAATTGCGATCGACAGCCTCAACATGACCAAGCCCGAGGCCCTGGTCGCCCTGCTCAACAAGGAGCTCGGGATCCCCGTCGCAAGCCTTCAGAGGCTCATCTACCGCCCGAGCTACTTCACCTGGATCGACCGGAAGGTCGACCTCGCGACCGTGGCGCGGATCGAGGCGGAGGCGAAGAAGGCCCGCGCCTACGGGCTCCTGTTCTTCGAGACCTGGAAGCGCTGCTATCCGGAGGGGGACCTCGCCTCGAACCTCCTCGGCTTCGTGGGGACCGACGGGGCGGGCCTCGAGGGGGTCGAGCGCCAGTTTGAGACCCTCCTCGCCGGGACCCCGGATAAGGTTGAGATCCTGAAGGGCGCCGACGGTCGGACCTACGAGACGCGCGTCTTGGAGAAGGGGAAGCCTGGACAGGACGTCGTCCTCACGATCGACAGCCGCTTCCAGCACATCTGCGAGGAGGAGGTCTCTCGGGGGACCCTAGAGAAGCAGGGCAAGGCCGGTTACGTCGTCGCTATGGATCCCAAGACGGGCGAAATCCTGGCGATGGCCCAGAGCCGCCGCTACGACCTGAACCGCTTCGCGCAGTCGAGCGCGGAGGACCGGAGGAACCTGCCTGTCTCCTTCCTCTGCGAGCCCGGCTCCTCGTTCAAGACCTTCAGCGCCCTCGCGGCCCTGGAGTGCGGGGCCGTCTCGACGAGCGACGTCTTCAACGGAAACGACGGGTATGCCGTCGCCGGTCACCCCTTCCACAACGCGGGCAAGGTGTCGTACGGAACGGTCAACCTTGCCAAGATCCTCAAGATGTCGATCAACGCCGGGATCATCCAGGTGGCGCAGCAGGTCGGGGAGGAGCGCTTCCACCAGGCCTTGGTCAACCTCGGCTTCGGGCAGAAGACCGGGATCGCCCTCCCTGGCGAGGAGGCTGGGATCCTCCGCCCGGTCGAGGAGTGGTCCGGTCTTGAGCTCGCCACCCTCTCCTTTGGCCAGGGGATCGCCGTCACCGGGGTCCAGCTCGTGCGGGCGTTCGCCGCGGTGGCGAACGGCGGGATCCTGCTCGAGCCGCAGATCGTCGTCCGGCCCGCGGATGGGAAGAAGCCCGCCGGGCCGACGGTCGTGCGCCAGGTCGCCTCACCCGCAACGTGCCGGACGATGACCGATCTCCTCTGCGGAGTCGTCATGGACAGCGACGGGACGGCCCCCGCGGCCCGGGTCGCCGGGTTCAAGGTCGCCGGGAAGACGGGCACCGCTCAGAAGGCCCTCCCCGGGCAGGGCTACGTGCCAGGGCGCTACACCGCCCTCTTCGCCGGCTACCTTCCTGCTGAGGCCCCAGCGCTCGTCCTTCTGTGCGTCATCGACGAGCCGGCCGGCGGTGCCGGGGGAGGCCTGGCGGCTGCCCCGATCTTCGGGAGAGCCGCCGCGCGCATCGCCGCCCTGGATCACCTCGCGCCGGTGGCTTCCGTCAGCTCTCGCTAGCGTCGAAGGTAGACGGCGAGCAGGGAGAGGTCGGCCTGGGAGACGCCCGGGACGTGGGTCGCCTGGCCGAAGGAGCGGGGCCGGACTCGGCCCAGGATCTCTCGCCCTTCGACGGAGAGACTCGTCAGGGCGCGGTAGTCGAGGGTCTCTGGGATCGGGATCTTCTCCATGCGCTTCAGGCGCTCGATCTCGCGGGCCTGCTGGGCGAGGTACCCCTCGTACTTCACCTCGATCTCCGCTTCCAAGGCGACTTCGGGGTTCACCGCGGAGACGAGGTCCTCCACGTGCAGCTCTGGCCGGCGGAGGAGGTCCTCCAGGCTCGCCCCGTTCTGGGAGAGCGGCGCGGTTCCTCGCTCGGCGAGGAGTTGGTTCAGCGGATCTCCTGGCCCGGCGCGCCGCCCTCTTAGCCCGGCGAGGACCTCCTCGATCGCCCGGCGCTTGGCGCGCACCTTCTCCAGCCGCTCCTCGGGGAGGAGGCCGATCCGGTGCCCGAGCTCCGCGAGTCGGAGGTCGGCGTTCCCCTCGCGCAGGGTGATCCGGTACTCGGCTCGCGAGGGGAGCATCCGGTAGGGCTCGGTCACCCCGCGGTTCACGAGGTCGTCGACGAGGACACCGATCACCGCCTCGCCGCGGGAGAGGACGACCGGCTCCTCGCCCCTCACGCCGCGCGCGGCGTTGATCCCTGCGAGGAGCCCCTGCGCCGCGGCCTCCTCGTACCCCGTCGTCCCGTTGATCTGGCCCGCAAGAAAGAGGCCGCGGATTCCCTTCACCTCAAGCGACAGGGAGAGCTGGGTCGGGTCGACGTAGTCGTACTCGATGTCGTACCCGTAGCGCTCGATCTCTGCGTCCCCCAGGCCCTCGATCGAGCGGACGATCCGCTCCTGGACCTGGGGCGGGAGGGCGGTGTAGATCCCTTGCAGGTAGACCTCGGCGCTCGACCGGCTCTCCGGCTCGAGGAAGACCTTGTGGCTCCCCCGCTCAGGGAACTTCACGACCTTCGCCTCGAGGGACGGACAGTGGCGCGGCCCCTCCCCGGCGATGAGACCGTTGTAGTTCGGGGAGAGGTGCAGGTTCTCGCGCACGATCCGGTGCGTCTCCTCGTTCGTCCGCGTGACGTAGACCGGGAAGCCAGGGGGCAGAACGACCGGCTCGTTCCAGGAAGAGAAGGTGAGAGGGATGCCGCTTGTCTCTTGGCGGGCGAGTCCAGAGACGTCGATCGAGCGGCGGTGGACACGCGGGGTCGTCCCGGTGTTCAGGCGGCCCATCCGCAGGCCCAGTCCCCGCAGGGACGCAGAGAGTTCGACCGACGGAGGGTCTCCACTCCGGCCGGCCGGGTAGGCCGCCGTCCCGAGGAGGACACGCCCGTTGAGGAAGGTCCCTGTCGCGAGGACGGCCGCTCGGGCGCGAAGGTCGATCCCCTCGCGCAGGCGAACGGCGCGGACGGCCCCGTCGGAGACAAGGATCTCGGTCGCCATCCCCTCAACCAGGTTGACACCGTCCGTCGCCTCGAGGCGCTCCTTCCAGAGAGAGGTGTAGGCGATCCGGTCGGTCTGGACGCGGCGGACCTGCATGGCGGGGCCCTTGCTCGTGTTGAGCAGCCGCACGTTGAGCGCCGTCCGATCGGCGAGGAGGGCCATCTCTCCGCCCAGGGCGTCCACCTCGCGGACGAGTTGGGACTTGCCCGGCCCGCCGATCGCCGGGTTGCACGGCATCCGCCCGACCTCCGACAGGTCGATCGTCACGAGCGCCGTGGCCAGGCCGAGCCGGGCGGCCGCGAGCGCGGCCTCGCACCCAGCGTGGCCGGCGCCGATCACGACAACGTCGTAGTCTCGCATGGGGCCGTCCTCTCGATCTCCCGCTAGAAGGGCCGCAGGGCGGGCTTCGCCTCTCGCGGGATGGTAGATGGGATGGGCGATTGTGTCAATCGGCGTTCATCTCGTGAACGGTTATAATTCCCCCGACCGACGATGGCGCGCACGAATCTCTTGGCCGGGAACTGGAAGATGCACAAGACGCCGGACGAGACGGAGGCGTTCGTTCGCCGTTTCCTTCCCCTCCTTCTCCCCCGCGCGGACGTCGAGGTCGCCCTCCTTCCCCCGTTTCCGAGCCTTGACCGCACGGGCAGGCTCCTCGCTGGCACCGCGATCTCGCTCGGGGCACAGGACCTGTACTTCGAGCCCTTCGGCGCCTTCACGGGAGAGGTCTCTGCGGAGATGCTCCGCGCCTGCGGCTGCCGGTACGTCCTCGTCGGCCACTCCGAGCGCCGGGCCCTCTTCCGCGAGGACGACCCCCTCGCCAACCGGAAGCTCAAGGCCGCCCTCGCTGGGCAGCTCATCCCGATCCTCTGCGTCGGGGAGACGTTGACCGAGCGCCGGGAGAAGAGGACCGAGGAGCGCGTCCTCTCTCAGCTTGCGGGAGCCCTGACCGGCGTGCACGCGGAGGCGCTCTCTTCCCTCGTCGTCGCCTACGAGCCAGTCTGGGCCATCGGAACCGGCGAGGCGTCCTCCCCCGAGGAGGCGCAGGAGGTCGTCCACCGGATCCGCGACTGGTTCGACGCCCTGCACGGACGAACGCTCGCCGAGTGCGTGCGCCTCCTGTACGGAGGGAGTGTCACCCCGGCGAACGCGGCCTCCTTCCTGCGCGAGCCGGACGTGGACGGGGCCCTCGTCGGCGGCGCCTCCCTTGTCCCTGAGTCCTTTGCGAGGATCGTCGCCGCCTGCCGCGCTCTGCTTGACACCGCCGACGAGAGCGGGTAGCGTCCTGCCGACATGCTCCGCACCATCCCGAACCAGATCACCGTCGCCCGCATCGCGAGCGTGCCTCTCCTCATGTTCTTCATCCTCTGGGACACGCGGATCGGGCAGGTCCTCGCGATCGTCCTTTTCTGCCTTGCCGCGGCATCGGACGCCGTCGACGGGTACCTGGCGCGGAGCTTCAAGCAGACCAGCCTGTTCGGGAAGTTCGCCGATCCGATCGCGGACAAGCTCCTCGTTGTCGGCGCCCTTGTCTCGTTCATCCAGCTCGGCGAGCTCGCCGCCGCGCCGGTGATGGTGATCATCGCGCGGGAGTTCCTCGTCACGGGGCTGCGCATCCTCGCCATGGCGGAAGGGACGGTGATCGGTGCGAGCGCCCTCGGGAAGCTGAAGACCGTCTCCCAGATCGCCCTCGTCTTCTCCATCCTCGCCGGGCGCTACTTCGCGTTCGGGCAGCCGGGGCACCTGGCGACGGAGGTTCTCCTCTACGTCGCGATCGCCCTCTCCCTCTTCTCCGCCGGCGTCTACTACTACCAGGCGCGGGCGCTGTTCTCAGGCCGGCCGTCCGCTTCGTAGAAGCGGGAGTCAAGCGGCAAAGACAAGTCGCGCTGCGGAGCAACTGGACCGGCACGTCCGCCCTGGCCTTCGGCCTTGAGGGAAGCGCCTCCGAGAGGCGGCTGGGAGGGGTGGACAGCTTTGAAACTCTGCCGCGTCGACGGATGGAGGAGATCGCATCCCTTCTGGTGCCTTGAAGCAGCCCCGTGTGGCGAACTGCGTCCAGTGCCGTTGCCTCAGGCGCCCTTGTGGGTCAGATGCTGTATCGAATGTCAAGCCTCCTTCAGAGCAGGGGAGGAGAACGGTTCGCCTGTCTTGTAGATGGCATGGGCGATCAGTAGCAGCTTTCGGGCAACAGCAACCCGTGCCACCTTGTCGGGT
>Ga0315274_10000170_pt1 | contig 97074 bp, 72 predicted proteins | sample YL17G02_20_MG_FD_203700 | JGI IMG/M metagenome (GOLD analysis project Ga0315274, IMG submission 203700) | Sediment microbial communities from Yellowstone Lake, YNP, Wyoming, USA - YL17G02_20 | ecosystem: Environmental > Aquatic > Freshwater > Lake > Sediment | place: USA: Wyoming | collected...
GCAGTTCCGTGGGGCAGACTGTCAGTCTGCCCCACGGAACTGCTCGCCCTCGGCGGGGAATCGGGCCATGGAAGCCGTTCAGGAAAGCGATCTATTCGGGGTACACAAGATCACACTGGGCGTCCCGCGCCGGTGGTGTACATGGCCTCTGATACGCGGGCTTTCGGACTTGCCCCACATCACCTTGCTGCACGACTGCCCTGCCGCGATCTCACGGCATTTCCACAAGGGCGACCTTGATTGCGCGCTGCTGCCCGTCATCGAGTGTTTTGTTCATCCGGGCTTGAGCGCCGAACCCGAACGGACGCCCTTCAAGGTCATCCCGGGAATCGGCATTTCCACGGAGGGAAATGCTCAAACAGAGGTCCTGTTTGCGCGCGTCGAGCCGCCCTCAATGCGCAGCGTGGCGGTGGATCCGGCCCAGGGCGGCATGCTCATGTTGGCGCGGGTGGCGCTTGCGGAGTGTTACCAGACGGCGCCGGAATTCGTGGCCGCATCCGACAGCGCGGATCGCGCCGACGGAATCCTGTTGAGCGGCGACGAGGCGTTTACGGCGGACAATCCATTCCCTTTGCGTTATGACATCGGGGATCTTTGGCGGCAATTGACGGACCTCCCGTTGGTCCAGATGGTATGGGTAACGCGGCGCGGCGCGCCTCTGCCCGAGCTTCGCCGTGTCCTCGCGCTTGCCCTCCAGAAAGGTCTGGAAGGAATCGAGCAGATTGTCGCGACGGTCTCGCACGTTCACGGGATCAATCCTGAAACAGTGCGCACGTACCTGACCGACACGGTCCAGTACAGGATGGGCAGCGCCGAGATGGACGGAATACGCAAGTTCATCGCATTGGCCGGGAAGCATGGCCTGTGCGACCCGAAGGCCGAAATCCACCTGTGTTAACGTGGTGAAACGGGAGTGATGCCGCCCATTCGCCCGCGGATGTGCCGTCGAATAGGCACCCGGCCCCTCTCAGAGCCGTGCTTGCCAGTCCCCGGCGGGCACGCGGACTTCCCCGATAAGATCGGCCAGGACATTGCGGGCCGTGACACGCCGCAGCCGGCTCTCCGGGTTGAGGATAAGCCGGTGTTCGATGACGGGGTGGGCCAACGCCTTCACGTCATCCGGGATCACGTAGCCCCGCCCCTGGATGGCCGCGAACGCCTGCGCCATGCGAAACAGCGCCATCGATGCGCGCGGGCTTGCGCCGACCGTCAGGTGCGAGGACGTGCGCGTCCGCGTGACGAGTTGCAGCAAATAATCGCGGACTTTCTCGTGAACGAAGATCTGCCGGACGGCCGCCTGCATGCGCAGGATCGTGGCCGCATCGGACACGGCGCTCAGGTTGTCGATCGGATGGCCTAGCCGCGTGCGCTCGAGAATCTCGGCTTCAGCGTAGAGGCTCGGATACCCGACGGATAGCTTGACCATGAAGCGGTCGAGCTGTGCCTCCGGCAGCGGAAACGTGCCTTCATGCTCGACCGGGTTCTGCGTCGCGAAAACGATGAACGGCTGGACGAGCTTGTACGTCTTTCCGTCCACGGACACTTGCCCCTCGCTCATGGCCTCGAGCAGCGCCGACTGCGTGCGCGGCGTGGCGCGGTTGATCTCGTCGGCGACAATCACTTGTGAAAATACCGGGCCGCGGCGGAACTCGAATTCCTGTGTTTTCTGATTGTATATCGACACGCCGCTGACATCGGTTGGGAGAAGGTCCGGCGTGCATTGAATGCGCGTGTAAGTGCACCCGCTCGAGACGGCCACAGAACGCGCCAACATCGTCTTCGCAACCCCCGGCACGTCTTCGAGAAGCACGTGGCCGCCCGCAAGAAACGCCGCCAGGGCCGCCTTCACCGTGGCGGTTTTGTCCAGGACAACCTGCTCGATATTGGCGATGACATCTTTCAGAACCTGCCGAAACTCTGCCACGGAGGACCCCTCTCTCGCGCCACGTGAAAGACTTCGTTCGTCATGATACAAGGCGGTACGCGCGCAAGTAAAGCGGGGGAAGCGTACAGGGGCCGCTTTGCTGAGTCGGACTGGTCCGACGGGTCCGACGGCATTTCCGGCCCACAGCCAGTTTCCGTGCTTAAGGAGAATAGGTTACAATTCCATTGAGTGGCCAACCGGAGTCTCCATGAATGAAGAGAGTCATCCTTATGGTGTCCCTGTCGCTTTTTCCGCGTCTCCTCGTTGCCCAGGACCTTGATGTCGCATCGCTCGCGGGCGACAACTGGTACGGCGCTTACCTGAACGGCCAGAAAGTCGGTTACGCGCTGAACTCTCTGAGCATCGGTGACGACGGGACAGTTTCGCTCGTTGAAGACGCCTCTTTTCGACTCACCATGTCCGGCGTCGATCAGCAGATGAACGTATACGTGAAACGGATCTACGGGAAGTCCGGGAACCTGCTCCGAATTGAGCAAAGAGTCGAGGACGCGGATGGGGTAAAGAAGTTCGACGCCGCCGTGCAGGACGACACGATGGAGCTTGTCACGGTGATAGGCGACACATCGAACAAGAAAACGTTTCCCAAGCCGAAGGAATCGCTCAGGGACTCGCTGAAACAGGCGGAACTCATAAAACAGGGTGCGAAAACTGGGGACGAACTGACATTCTCCGTCTTCGAACCCATGTATGAACGGGACGTGGAAGGGCTGAGCCGCATCGAGGCGATCGAGGAACAGATCCTGGATGGTGTGCCCACGAAAGTGTTCAAGGTGCGGTCCGTGATGAAGGATCTCGGATTGGACAGCGTCGCCTTTATCACGCAAAAGGGGATAACGCTTCAAGATCAGATCGGTAGCATCATCACGATGCGCCTCGAACCCAAGGAAATGGCCCAGGACGTCACCTACAAGAACGATGTGATCGTGTCCAACGCAGCGCCCGTAGATCAACCGATAGCCGACCCGCGCGGACGCCCGTCCCTGCAACTTAGAATCTATGGGCCGGTCGCGCCCGACCATCTCTTCAACGACGAACGGCAGAAGATGACTCTTAAGGACGGATACGTGGCGTTCGCCGGGATGCGATATGATCTCGATGGTTTCCAGGCCGCCAAGCTTCCCGTGACCGAACCGTCCGTGCAGGAATGGCTAAAGCCCACGGTTTTTGTGCAGAGCGAGGATCCGCGACTGAAGGCGAAGGCCAAGGAGATTGCCGGCGAGGAGAAGGATGCGTTCGCCGTATCGACGAGCCTGTGCGAGTGGGTCTACGCGAACGTGCGGACTACTTATTCGGCGCGGTTGTCCAACGCGCTTGAAGTGCTCGAGCATCCCGAAGGGGACTGCACGGAACACAGCATCCTCTTTGTCGGCCTTGCCCGGGCCGCGGGTCTGCCTGCACGGGAAGTGGCCGGACTCATCTATGTCGGGGACAGCAAGCCGGCTTTCTATTTCCATCAATGGGCGAAGGTCTGGATAGGCAAGTGGATCGACGTCGACCCGACGTTCAATCAGCCGTTGGCGGACGCCACTCACATCAAGCTCGCGGAGGGCGACCTGTTCGAGCAGGCGAAACTCATCCCGGCTATCGGGCAACTCCGTGTTGAGGTGGCCGAAGGTACGGAAGGCGAAAGGAAATGAGCGAGGGGAAACCGGCTCGCCGTTGGACGAAGCGGCTTTTGCGGGCGCTGCTCGTGTTGCTGGCCGCCGTCGCGCTGGCCGTGGCGTTGCTCTTCACGGGCTTGCCGCAGCGAGCGTTGCTGACAAAATTGCTCGGAAGAGCCCTGAACGCGAACGTCGAAATCAGAGGGCTTTCGCTGCTTGGGAATGCCAGGATCGGGGAGTTGAAGGCATTCGACAAGAACGCAGAGGCGTCAAGCCCGCCCCTGCTCGATGTTTCCGGCATTCAGATCGACTACACGCTCTTCCCGCCGGCCGGGAAGAAGCGATATATCTCCTCGCTGAGTATCGACAACCTTGACGTCAATTTGGATCTCACCACACGCGCTCCGCCGCCCGCGGCGAATGCCGCGCCCGCCAAACCCCAAGAGGGGAAACCGAGCAAGAGGGGATGGCGCGACCTTGAGCCGTTCATTCCTCAGGCCTTTAACATACCGAACTTGCAGTTCGACGTGGCCACACCATCGTTGGGCGCCCACATGACAGGTCACGCACGATTAAGTGAAGCCTACGAGACGAACATAGACCTCAACTTGGAGAGGTTCGTCATAGCCGGCATGGACCTGTCTTCACCGTCTCCCGGTGCGCCGGCGGTTCCATGCCGCTTCGAGAAACTGGATATGTCCGGGACTCGCATTAACGTTGCGGGTGAATTGAGGAAATTCAAGGCATCCATTGCCGGCACCAAGATCAACGTGATCGCGGAGAACCTAGCCGTCGGGCCCAAAGGACAAGAGTTCTACGAGGGCAATCTGGCGATCACCGGCTCGAGCGCACCAAGTTCCGACCTCGGATTTGACATCGTGGCTACGCTGAATCGCAACCAAAAGCTTACGGCGGCGTTGACGGGGTCTCTCAATGACTTCGACCTGCGTGCTTCCCTAAAAGACTGGTCTCGTGAGGACTTGCTCGCGGTCCTGCCCAAAGATGCCCAGGTGGGAGTGAACGCGCTGCCCGGGCTCCGCGGTCTATCCGCGGCAAGCCTCGATGCAAGCTTCCAATTTCTCAACTTTGATATGAAAGGGAGCGTGACGCCCGTCTTCCTCGATATTGACGGGGCCGCGGAACCCGTCGAGTTCTCATTCGATTCCACGGGCGCCACGCTTTCCTTTTACACGGGCACGGGTCTTTTCAACACCCATCTGCGCGTCAAGCTCGGCGCCGGTTCGATTGCCCTGTCCTCGATGCTCGGCACGGCGCCACGCAAGAGAGTCACGTTCAACCTCGATCAAGTGGAGCCGGCGCGCTGGTTGCGCACCATCATGCAGCTACGCGAACTCGACGCGCTGAACACGGCCTTGAGCGGCACGGTGGACATCGACGCAACCCCGGACTGGAAACTGATTTACGTCGTGATGGATCTTTCGGCGCCCTCGCTCCGATACGGATCGTGGGCCACGCCGGAGGGTCAGACGCTGAAGGTTGCCGGCAGCGTTACGGCGGATAACTCCACCTACTGGAAACTCGCCATCCCGACAATCGAGGCCCATCTTGGCAACCAGGCGTCGGTTGCACTCAAAGATACGACGGTGGACGTCGAGTCGATCAGCGTGAAATCCGATCTTACCGCCGAATGTGACTTGTCCCTGCTGGGCCACGGCTTGGGCGGCCGCGCAAGACTCCATGCGCCCATCAAGAACGAACGCGGCATGATCAGCGCGGATCTCGATCTCGCCGTCGATGGACTGGGTCTTGGCGCATTCGCGACGCTTGCGGATACGCCGCTGACGGCAAAAGGCGCCGTGGTTTACGACAATATCAACGGCTACACAAAGAGCGGCAACATCGAGCTGAAGCTCGGCGAGGGGACTTCCTTGGTTCTCAGTAACATCGCCTACGACGGATCCCCGCTGCGCGTCGAAACGCCCTTCGCGCTCAAGACCGACCTACAGCCATTGGCAAGCACGGGCTGGCTCGACGCGGTTAAGGGGACCGCCACCGCTTCGGGCACTTTCAAACACGAAGGCGCGCTCTCGTCCACAACGTGCGATCTCGAAATTGCATGCGAAACCGTTTCTATGGCCAAAGGACGATGCGCCCTCGACAGCGTATTCTTGAAAGGCGCCTTCGGGTGGGCGAACGCCAAGGCGTTGAGCGGCAACGGTGAATTGAAGGCCGCAAGGCTTTCCGCAGGCGGTATCGCGCTGAACGACATCGCGGGTTCCATACAAGCCGCGGGCGACGCGATCAAGGCCACCAGCCTGACGGGAAAGGCCTTCGATGGGACGGTTACCGGCGATGCCGAGTTCGGCGTGCTTGGCTCTGGCAGACCCGTACGCCTCACGGCACAACTCAAGGGCGTCAACCTCGAGAGCATGAGCCGCGACCTCGCCATCCCCTCGATGAAGCTAACAGGGAGCGCGGACGGCGTTGTAGAATTGGCAATGGATCGGGAAGGGATAAGGAAACTCGAGTTCAGCCTGGAATCCGCCAGCGCCGTCACGATAAGCGTAGCGATTCTCGAACAGCTTCTCACCTCTCCGTATGTGCAGCAGGTCACGGGCAAGAAGCAGTTGGAGCGGGTTGTGAAGGAAGTCGTGGGCAAAGAGGAACAGAGTCCGTTTGATTCGGCCAAACTGACCCTGACCTGTGGAGGAGATCGATACACGATCCGAGTCGAACTGGTGAATGCGAAGGTTAACCTGACGGTGGACGTGCTTGTCGACGCGGCCGCGGTGATGGACGCGCTGAAGCTTGTCCGGCAGACGGGCGGCATCGCGGTCGTGCAATCATAGTCGGCGGGCCGTTTAGGAATATCAACTGGAGGATTTCGTCTATACCGGCGAGGAGGTGATTGAAATGAAGACGATATTAAGCGCAACGCTTGTAATCGGATTTGTGGTGGCCTTAGGGTGCTCAATCGTTCCCAAGAAATTTGAGGCGCACATCACAATCGACATTCGCCAACATATCGAGCAACAAGCCGCGAGCACGCTCGACTTTATCGAGGGCAAGACCGATAAGCTGCAAGGCGCCGAGAAACCGGCCGAGAAAGACAAGACCTCATGGCTTGAACACGTCGAACGGGTCTTCTCTCCCATCTCGACCGCGTACGCCGCGGAACTCAAGTCGGCGTCTCCCGAAGTGACGCGAATTGCGGAGGAGTTGCGCAAACGCAACGGCGCGGTCCAGGATCTCAAGGGCAAGCGGATCGTCGGCGAGAGCAGCCGGGGCTATCTCGAAATACGCCCCTCCGACCAGTTGAAGGACCCGAACGAGCGAAATGAAGCCCAGCGCACGGTGGCCGCCGAGAACAAGGACCGCAAGGCGCTCTACGAAGAGATCGCGAAATTGAACAAGGAACAGAAGGTGTCGGTTTCCACGGTCGAAAGCATCTATGCGATCGAGCGGCTCAAGCGCGCAAAGCCCGGCGAGATTTTCCAACTTCCGGGGGAGGGACCCGACTTTAACGCGTTCAAGGCCTCGCCCGCGGGACAGAATCTCGGCTCGGAATGTGTTCCGGGCGCGTGGGTGACGATTAAGTAGGCTGCACACTGGAGACTGTGGGAATCCAAGTGTGGGATGTCCGTTTCCAGAGAGTAACCTCATCGCTATTGGTCGGTTGTAGAGAAGCGGGGGCGCTGAGTTGTCAAGTTCGCCAAATGTGAGCCGTCCGCCCAGCGAGGAGAGAGACGACATCCGGCTTGTGCTGGGAAGTCGTATCGAACGGCTCGGCATGATCATCCGGTATGTCGCCTTCCTCGCGCTGGCCCAGGTGTTCCTCCTGGGGGAGGTGCGGGGCAGTTACCGGGATCTTGCCATCATTGGATTCGTAGTACTGCTGCACAATGCTTTTGTTCACGTTGTTCTTTGGAGGCGCCGGTACCGCCTTTTCGGCACGCCGTGGAACTTCATCATTCACCTAACGGAAGCCTCCGCTGTAATCTTTTTCACCGGTGGCGATGAGAGCGAATTCTTTTTCCTGTATATTTTCATCCTCACCGGATACTCCGTGTTCCGCCGGGAATTCGCGCGTATCCTCATGGCGTCTCTAGTCTGTCTCCTGGCTTACATCTTGGTGCTCACGATTGAGTACTTTCGGGCGGGCATCTCGGTCGCTCCAGGGATTATCGTCGTAAAAATGAGCGGCATTCCCGTCTGTGGTTGGCTCGTCGCGACGATCGGCCAGCTCTGGTGGAGGATCGAAGACGCCGCAGCGGCCCGCGCGAGAGCGTTAGCCTCCTCCGAAGCCACACTCCGGACGATCCTGGATAGTACGGCGGACCCGATTCTCGTGTACGACGAAAGCGAGGCCATAGCCGAGGTGAACGACAAGGCGTGCGAATTCCTGGGCATGAAACGGGAGGAGATCCTCGGGCGGCCCTTCCGAAACTTTCTGTTCGATGATGATTCCCTGCAGGAACGGCTTGCGGAGGTCCGGCTGAGAGATGAGTATCACGGAGAACAGGTCTTTGTGAACGTCGAGGGAAATGAGAGAACCGTAGACCTGCATATCCGCACGTTCGTCCGCCGGCAACAGCGATTCTTTGTGGCCATCGCGCACGATATAACGGAACGCAAGAACCTGGAGGAAGCCACGCATCTGGCGAACGCCAACCTCGCCCGACTGAACCGCGAACTCCAGCAGGTGAACGAACTGAAAACGGGTTTGCTGACGACGATCTCTCAACGGGTCCGGTCACCGCTTACAGCGATCCTGGGCTACCTCGACATGCTGCTGAACGACGAGTTCGGAGCCATCACCCCGGAACAGCGCAAACCTCTTCAGAGCTGCCGGCGAACCACGGTCCGTGTGTTCCGGCTTATCGACGAGGCGCTGGGGACGCCTCCGACCGACGTCCCGCAAGAGAAAAATCACAGTCCGTTTCCTCGCTGACGAGGCGGCTCGCGTTCTTCTCATTCGCTGGACATGCGCAGTATCTCGCGGGCCTGCACGAGGGATTCCGCGCTCATCCCGATCAGGAACTCGCGGAACTTCGGCCCGAACTCGCGCTTCATGGCCTTCAGGCTCTCGACGTCGCACGAGCAGTAGACCTTCTTTCCGGCCTCGAAAATGCGGTGATACAGCGGCCACCATCGCTTATGGTGGGGCGGCTCGTTGCCTTCGCCCGGCGTCCATTGGATCATGTCCAGCCCCGTGATGGACAACAGATGATCGAGGTGCCGTATCGCACCGGGCCCGTCCCAATGGTACATGCAGTACCCGACGCGTCCGCACATCTCGTGTAACACCGGCGCCATAAATTCGCCGAACATTTCGGGAGAGATCATGGCCGAGAAGTCGCACTGGAATTTCGTCATCCGGCCCGGCGCCCACGCCCAGAACACCGAACCGCCCGCTTCGTCACGAAAACGGTCATACAGGATGTCGTAATAGTGGAAGTACCGGTCCGTGATCCGGCGGAGGCAGGCGCGGACCCAGTCCGGACGCACAAGCATGTCCGTCAACAGCGTTTGATTGCCGCGCATCGCGGCAAGCGTGTCGAGACCCTCGATCAGATCGGGAAACGCCACCAGGAGTTTCCCTTTGCCGAACCGGAGCATCTCGTCGCCAAGACGCAGCGAAAACCGCCAGTAGAAGTTGTCCGGATCAAACTCGAACTTAGCCGCATCCGGCGATTCAATGCAGGGATCGCACCAAACCGAACCCGATTGTTCGACTCCGAGGCACCCTAAGTACAGCGCCAGGCAATTCGGCGCGAGATCAGGCGACACATGGGGAACGGCCTCGCCGAGGAAATGCGTATGAATACAAGCGCGCCGCGCCAGGTTCACGCGGTACGCAAAGTCCCGGGTCGAGTAAGGCGTGACCCAACCCGCGGGCTCGGGGAGGACGGAAACCGACTCGAGAGGCTCGGTCCGCGGCGCCGTCAGGAGCAGCGCCGGACGCCCAATGTCGCCGCCGTTCCACCAAGTCGTCAGACGCTGACGCACTTCGTCCATGTCTTCCCGATATGCGAGTCCAGCCATCTTGACCTCCAGAGGAGAAACTGAAATCCGCGGCACTGCACCTGTCGAACAGACAACTTATAGGACATGCGCCGAGGCTTTCAACCAATCGCCCGGAACAGTATAATGAGAAGATCGAGATTCAGTGACAGCGGGCCACGGGTCCCGACAACGGAACAGGAGGCGACTAGGATGGAACTGAAGGATCACGTAGCCGAAATCAATGCGTTGTCCCGGCAGTTCATGAACTCGCAGGTCCTCTTCGCAGCGAATGAGGCGGACCTCTTCTCGCATCTTGAGGAGCCGGCAACCGCGGCCGAGATTGCACCCAAGGTGCATTGGGATCCGCGCGCCACGCGAATGCTCCTCGATGGCCTGCTGGCGCTCGGACTCGTCACAAAATCCGGCGACCGTTATCACAACACGCCCACTGCTTCCGCATGTTTGGTTCCGGGCCGGCCTGGATACCAAGGCAACATCGTTCGACATATTCGCTACACGGCTCCCGGCTGGTATCGCATCGAGGAGTCTCTGCGCTCAGGAAAGGCCGTTGAACAGGAACGCGGCGAGCGATCTCCTGGGGAGTTGCGCGCGTTCATCCTTGGGATGAAAGACATCTCGCGTTTTAGTGCAAAAGAGATCGTCGAAGTGCTGGACCTATCTCCCTATCGCCATCTCTTAGACCTCGGCGGCGGACCCGCGGTCTACGCAACCACGTTCCTTGAGACGCATCGGCGGATGAAAGCCACCCTGTTCGACCTCCCGAGTGTCATCCCGATTACCCGCGAGCAGGTCCGAGAGGCCAAAATGGAAAGCCGCGTGTCGTTTATCGCCGGAGACATGCTGACCGATTCATACGGCAAGGGTTACGACCTCATCCTGCTCTCGAACCTGATCCACAGTTTCAGTCCGGAAAAGAACAAGATTATCGTCCGCAAATGTTTCGAGGCGCTGGAACCAGGCGGGCTCTTCATCCTTAAAGATTTCCTGGTCGACAATGATCGCACGGGACCGGCATACAGTTTGATGTTCGCGATCCACATGCTGGTGGGCACAGGCGAGGGCGATACCTACACCTTCTCGCAGGTCCAAGGATGGACGCGCGACGCGGGTTTCGAGGACTTCCGCATCATCGATCTGACCCCCCAGAGCCGCATGTGGCTTACGAAAAAACCATTTCCCGCTGCGCATAGCTCCCTGATCGGCTTCCTGGATAAGGGGTCGCCGTCAAAACTCCCCCGGGGAGACTTCAGCCCCGACGAGTAACCGGCTCGAATTCTTGACCGGTGTCGCGGCATTAGGGCAGAATCCAGCCCCAAATCGAGTGCAGGAGGAACAAAGTGACCGTTGGCGAAGCAGGTTATGGGGGCACTCTCCGCCGAAGGCAATGGGGGGCCATTCTGATAGTGGTGGCGGTTCCGGTCTTGTGTTTGCTTCCCTTCGCCGGCAAGGCTTTCGTGGTGGATGACCCTCTGTTCATCTGGTGCGGCAGACAGATCCTGAACCACCCTCTGGATTTCTTCGGATTCTCGGCAAACTGGCGGTACCAGGAAGAACCGATGTATCGGATCAACCAGAACCCACCCGGTGCCGCGTATTACGCCACGCCGTTCCTGGCGCTTTTTGGCGAAAACGGGACCGCGCTGCATATCGCGTTTATCTTTCCGGCCATCGCTGCCAGCCTGGGCACATACACCTTGGCGAACCGGCTTTGCAGGCGGCCCGTTGCCGCGGCCCTCTGTGCGGTGCTGACTCCCGGGGTCCTTGTGTGCGGTTCGAGCACCATGTGCGATACGCTTATGCTGGCCTTCTACGTATGGGCTGTCGCGCTGTGGATCCGAGGGCTGGAGCGGAACGAATACACTACCCTGGCCATTGCGTCCGCGTTAATTGCCTGCTCCGCGTTGACCAAGTACTTCGGTATGACGCTGATCCCCTTGTTGCTGGTCTATTCGCTAGTGCGGCTCCGCGAAGCGGGGTGGGGGGGCGTGCCGGCACGCCCTTGGTGGTGGGTGATGTTACTTGGGATTCCGGTGATCATCATGGCAGCCTACGAACTATACACGTACCGCCTTTATGGCGAAGGTATGATAGGGTACGCCATAAAGTACGGCAGGTCATTTGCGCCGGAACAAGCACTGCAACAGAGCCAAGTGATGCTGACCAAGCTGCTGTCTGGTCTGACTTTCACTGGGGGGTGTTTCATCACGAGCCCGTTCTTTGCCCTGTTCTTCTGGTCTCGTCGGGCTTGGGCCGTAGCGGCCGCGGGCGTAGTGTTCGCCATCGGCATTGTGGTGGCCTCCCACTATGCCAGTTCCCCGCAGATCCCGTGGCTGATGCTGGCACAGTGGGTGCTTTTTGCGCTGGGCGGCGTCTTTGTGTTTGGGCTGGCGGTGTCCGACCTCCGGCGGCAGCCCAGCGCCGCATCCCTGCTACTCCTGCTCTGGGTTGCGGGCACGTTCGTTTTCTCCACATACGTGAATTGGGCCGTAAACGCCCGGACGGTGCTTCCGATGGCACCGGCGGTAGGCATATTGATTGCCCGCCGCATGGATCTCGAAGGGTGGCCGCAAGTCGGAACGGTCCGAGTGGTCGGACCGCTGATCGCCGCAACGTGCGTGTCACTTTGCGCGCTTTGGGGAGATTTCACGTGGGCGAACTCGGCCCGCAACGCCGTGCGCATGACCCAGGCCGTGCTGTCAGCAACCCCTCGTAATGTCTACTTCCTCGGGCACTGGGGATTCCAGTACTACATGGAGGAAGCTGGTGCAAAGCACGTAGATTACAGGCGCACGCGACTGGATCCGGGAGACGTGCTGGTGGTAGCGAAGAACAACTGTGCCTCCGAGAACGTACCTCGCAGTTGGGCCAATCACGTTTTTACGCTGACGTTGCCGGCGTCTCGTTGGGTATCCAGCATGCAGCGGGGGATGTCAGGCTTCTACTCGGACTTCTGGGGGCCTCTGCCGTTCTTGTTGGGCTCCGCGACACAGGAACCATACCACGTATACCGCGTCAAGACTGTCACGCAGATGGCGGGCCCCGCCACCTTTGGGCGCCGAGAGGGGAAACTGGACTGGGACCTTCTATGATAGAGCAGCAGATGACAAGTGCAAGGCCGGTGCACGATTGCACCGCTGCATATCGAAGCTGGCGAGCCCGCCTCTGGCCGGTGCTCGTCGCGGCTACAGTCCCGGCTGTCCTCCTGATACCATTCATCGGCAAGGCCTTCACCGTCGACGACACGGTGTTCATTTGGGTTGCGCGGCAGATCCAGGCGCATCCGACTGATTTCTTTGGGTTTACGGCGAACTGGGACTCGTTTCAGGAACGCCCAATGTACGAAATCAACAAGAATCCCCCCGGTGTATCGTACGTGATTGCGTTAGTCAGTGCTCTTTTCGGTGAGCGTGAGACCATCCTGCATGCCGCGTTTCTCTTACCCGCCATAGCGGTTAGTATCGGTACATATTTCCTTGCGAAGCGATTCTGCTCTCGCCCGCTAGGGGCGGCGTTGTGCGCAGTGCTAACACCTGTATTCATCCTGTCGAGCTCAAACGTGATGAGTGACACGCTGATGGTGTCCTTCTACGTTTGGGCAGCGGTCTTGTGGATGCGCGGCCTCGAAAGGGAAGAATACCTCACGCTTGTGCTGGCTGCCTTCATGATCGGGTGTTCCGCCCTCACCAAGTACTTCGGCATCACGATGGTCCCCTTGTTGACTGCATACACCCTGATGCGCAACCGCCGCCTTGGATGGTGGCTGCTGGTCATGCTCCTGCCCATCGTGATGGTCGGCAGCTATGAGTTGTACACGCGGTCACTCTACGGCAAAGGGATGCTTGGCGACGCCGCGGCCTTTGCCGCCATGCCGAACTGGCACCGGAGCGGGTCCTATCTGTCCAAACTGATGCACGGACTGGCATTTGTCGGCGGTTGTTACACGGTCGTCCTGTTCTTCGGCCCATTCCTTGCCTCTCGGCGCGCATGGGGCAATGGGATACTGCTTTCGGTCCTTGGCCTGGGCTTGATGCTGGCCCGCTATCCCGGGCAGCGTGCGTACGTCAGTGTGGGCCAGAGCGTGAAGTGGTTGTACCTGGGGCAGTGGGTGTTGTTTGCAGTCGGAGGAATGATGGTGCTCGCGCTGGCGGCGTGGGATGTATGGAAACGCCGCGACGCGTTGTCGACTCTTTTGCTACTCTGGATCGCTGGCGCGTTCGTGTTCTCCACTTCAGTCAACTGGACGATCAACGGGCGTATCTTGCTGCCCATGGCGCCCGTCGTCGGCATTCTGATTATGCGCCGACTGGACGCAATGCCATCGGCAAACCATATATCGGGTTGGCGCATAGCGTGGCCGCTGGCGCCGGCTGCGTGCGTGGCAATTGCTGCTATGTGGGGAGAGTATTGCTGGGCCAATTCTGAACGCGACGCGGCCCAGGTGCTGGCATCGGAACTCCGCAACGCGTCCGGCGACGTCTATTTCATGGGCCACTGGGGATTTCAGCACTACATGGAAGAATGGGGCGCGATGCCCCTCAGTTCAGACCGGCCGGTTAAGAATGGGGACGTGATTATCCTTCCGGATAACAACTCGTATTCACTGAAGTTACCCAAGGAGGTGATACGGCCTTTGTTCAGGATGGAGCTTCCCGTGTGCTCCTGGATGTCCACCATGCACACGCGAACCGGCACAGGATTCTACGCGGACCTATGGGGTCCCTTGCCTTTCGCTCTTGGGCGTACGCCTCAAGAGGTCTACAATGCGTTCCTGGTCGACTTCTCCCCCTTGGGTGCCAGCTACGGTGCGTTGGGTCAAACAAAACTGGACAGTCCCAATCCTGGTCTAGCCAGGTAACCTGTGCTTAAGGTTGTGTCTCCCAAGCCGGTGCACGCCGTTCGTCTCTACTATTTCTTCAGATAGCGGTGATACATGGACTCACGAACGCGTCAATGCCGGCGATCCCGAAGACGACTACGGCTACCCCGGATTGACTTTTGTGGATAACATTGCGCTCATCACCTATCACCGGCGTGACGGACTGCGTGGGGCACGTATCGACGCCGATTGGATCTACAGCGGATGAATCCGGCGCTGTCTCTTTGCTCTTTCGTCCAGTAAACGAATCCATCTGGCGGGGACAGATCTGAAACGGAGCCCTTCTACCGATCTGCTCTCACCTCGGAAAGCCCCGTCCCGCACAATACACCCGCACAATACGAGTTGCTTCGGCGAGAAAGAGCTTGTTATCCTGCCGCGTATGCAGTGTCTGGCAACAGCAACGCCTGCCCCGCTTGACAGAGATCATGGCGCCGTCCGGCTTCATAACGATGCTGAAAATCCGTGGACGAGCTTCGGCACAAAATGTGGGAGCGTGTCTGCCCATTCAGCGCTACGCTCGTTCCTGCACCTGAATGAGCGCATGTAGAACTCGGTATCTGCTCAAGTCTTTGGAGTAACTCGCGGCCGGGTCTGAATCATTCACTGTTCAACTCCTATGAAATCGAAACTTCTTAGTGTCGTGCTGGCGATTGGCGTCTTGTACCTGGGCTGGAACCACGGAATGTGGCTCCCCTGCGCAGCCATCGGCCTGCTCCTTCTCCGTTGGTTCTTTGTAAGGTCGCGGGAATCCGCTTGGCTCAAGCACGCCTTGGGTGAGACTCTCGATGGTAATGCCGCCCCGATTCACGCTTGCGCGCACTGGCCCTGGGAGATTCTCTGGCTCATCGCGGGCCTAGTCGCGATGCTCGGGGCGTTTTGCTATCTCGAGTCCAGGGAGCCTTTCTACTTTACTCAAGATGACAATTTCTGTGTGGCGCTGCCCGAACTACTCCAGGGGTGTCGCAGCTTCTTTTCGGGGGTCTTTCCGCAGTGGAATCCTTACCAGATGCTTGGGTGCCCTTCATCCTCAACCGGCCTTTACGGATATACGTATCCCCCGACTTACGCGGCTTATTTCATTGCGCGGTTTGTCATTAGCAACGAGTATTACACGGTGGAAGCCCTGGTCTTCATTCACCTGATTGGCGGTTTCCTCGCAACGTATTGGGCAGCGCGGCAGTGGCGAATCGGCCCGCCGCTGGCTATGGTTGCCGGGCTGTCTTACATGCTCTCAGGCTATACACTGGTGACGGGCCGTTCGTGGTCCAACATGCTTGGCGCAATAGCGTGGTTACCGGTTCTCATCGGCGCGGTCGGCTGCATGATGAAAGGTCCGGTGGGATGGAAATGGGCAGTCGGGTGTGGCGTCGGGATCGGCCTCTTCTTTCATTGCGGCTTCGTTCAGATGTGGGTCTTTGCACTGTTGTTTTGCCCCTCGATCCTTGTCGTTCTCGTTGCCTCGAGGCAATTGCCCTTACGGCGCGCAACGTGGTCTTTTCCCGCCGTCCTTTTGGGCATAGCCCTAGCGACGCCACTGCTGTATGTTCAGATGGGATTCGGCGCGGAGGTGATGCGAGCAGACGCCGGACTGGGCATGGCGGTGAAGGATCTTCTTGCCATGATTCTGCCCTACCCCTTGACAAGATCCGGGCATCCCCAAAACTACGCAGCCGGCACACCAAGCATGGGCATCATTTTCTATTCCGGCACAGCGCCCTGTGTTGTTGCCGCGTTGACGATTTCGAGCCTCTTGGGGGTGAAGTGGTCAAAGCGGGCGCTGGCCGAAAACGTACTGTTGATCTGCGCACTGCTGGCCCTTCTCATGGCCTTTGGTGACAAGGCATATCTTTGGGCGATGTTACGCAAACTCCCTTGGTTCGATAAGTTTCGAAACGCCGAACGTTTCCTCCCTTTCTTCGTACTGTTTACGGGGCTGGGCAGTGGAAGGGTGCTGCATCGCATTTTCTCGGGCTGGAAGAACCCGAAGTTATGGGAAGCGGGCGCTGCCGTGATCATGAGCGTCCTTGTGGCGTATACGGTGAGCCTCCCGCCCCCGTCATACTGGTCGTTCCGCGACAGACCGTACCCGAAGCTTCCCGCATCGTTGGAATCACAGCTTCGTCCTTCGGATCCCTTGAAACCTCAACGCATAGCGACACTGATGCCCATGGATGAGAACCCTCGCCGGGCAGACGGCGAAGGTTATGTCTTCGGAATGGAACAATCGTTTGCGTCGGCTTACTCGTTGCTGGCGTTCAACGGGTATCAGCCGCTCGTCTGGAACCACAGAATTTACAAAGAATACGTCGGTAAGCACTTGGAAAGCCCCGGGGACTTGTGGGACCTCGAGAAACTGAAGACTGCTATTGCCCTCCAGCAACGAAATCGCAGCGAGGTGTGCAAGGTTTACGGGGTCGACTCGTTGATCCTTTACGGAGAGTTTGCGCCCTTATTCGTCAAGTACTATCCGGCACTTGCAGCCTACGCGGCAGAAGATGCCCCAGTGTTCGTCATGAAGGTCCCGGGGGTCAGTCCTTTGGCGTTCCCTGAGCATATCCCCGAAGCCGCATTCCCGATTCAGTTCAGCGCACGCGGCACCACAGTAGACGTATCCGCTCTGACCAGCGGCGGGTCCTTCATAATAAACATCCTTGCGTGGCCTGATTTTAGGGTCTACGCAGATGGTCATGAGATCCCGTTCGTCCCGGATGAGTGGGGCAGAATGCGTGTGCAGGTCCCTGCGCAGACGGCTGTTTTGGAAGCCCGCTACTCGCCGCCGTGGGGAAAAGGGATAGGCCTGGGCATGGCGCTGGGCATCGTCTCCATTGTCGCCATCATAACACTGACAAACGGCCTTAGGGAGCACTCATCACGAACGGATGGGTAAAGAAGGGAAGTAGAAAAGGGCTCTTGAGTTGAAGACCTGAATACCCTCTTTCGTATCGCACGATCGAGTTGCGATTCGCCCATTATGTCAACTGCCTTGTGGCGGTGAAAACCTTTCATAGGGGGTAAATCGCATGGTCAGTCGCCGAGCGTCGACAGGGCTTTGCGGAAGGCGTTGACGGCGAGATCAAGTTCCGTGTCGGAGACATCCAGGTGGAACACCACTCGTATCATGTCGGCGGCAGCGGGGTGAACCAACACTCCTTGTTCGGCGAGATGGTGGGTGATCTCGCGGGCGTCCGCGACTTGCAGGTACACCATGTTCGTGGGACTGGGCATCGGGAAGGAAAGACCCGGCGTGCCCTCGAGTTCCTGACGAAACACGCGGGCGCGGCGGTGGTCTTCACGAAGACGTTCGATGTTATGGTCCAGGGCATAGATCCCGGCCGCCGCAAGAATGCCCGCCTGGCGCATTCCGCCGCCCAGCATCTTGCGATAGCGGTGGGCCGCCCATATCGTCGCCCTGTCTCCGAGCAGCAGCGAACCCACGGGACACCCAAGACCTTTCGAAAGGCAGAAGGAAATCGTGTCCACGTGAGAGGCGTACTCGACGGGAGTAACGCCCGTTTCCACGACAGCATTGAAGATGCGCGCGCCGTCGCAGTGCAGTTTGAGGCCGCGTTCGCGCGCGAGGACCCCGATGGCGGCAACTGTCTCGATGGGATAGATCGCGCCGCCGCCCCGGTTGGACGTGTTCTCGATGCTGATTATCGTGGTGGGAGAAAAGTGGTGGTCCTCCGTCTTGACGATGTTCGCGGCGATCTGCTCGGCGGACAGAATGCCGTACCGACAACGGATCGTTCGCGTCAGAACACCCGCCACCAAAGCGATGTTGCCAGATTCATAGTTGTAGGGATGCGAGTCTTCGCTGAGAATGATCGTATCGCCCGGCCTCGTCTGAGAGAGCGCCGCCAGGAGGTTCGCCATCGTGCCGCTCGGCACGAAAAGCGACGCCTCCTTGCCGAACATCCCCGCGGCGCGCTGCTCGAGCTCGTTAATAGTCGGGTCTTCCCCAAATACATCGTCGCCCACAGTCGCGCGGGCCATGGCTTCCCGCATCCCCGGCGAAGGCCGCGTTACCGTATCGCTTCTTAGATCGACCTTTTCCTCTCTGTCCATTCTGTCCACTCCGTCCACTTTATGCTTAGTGCGCGCGAGTTTGCGTCCACTCCAAGGGCCAAGTATAACAGTTAAAACACCGGAATCCTGAACCGCTTCCCGAGGATGCATCGTGGGTGTTCGCATAGGCCAATACCTCCTGACGCCGAATACCGCCTTTCTCTTTCTTGCCTTGGCCTACTTTGTTGTCCCGTCGTATCGGCGTCTTCGACAGATCGACGCAAACCGCAGCTCCCGTCCGCTTCTCATGATATTGTTTGCAATCATGTCAGGTGTCGCAGGTGCGTGGCTTCACGCTGAGTGGTTGCCTGTCGAGAGCATGAGGTTTCCGCTCGGATGGCTGGACATCCGGTTCGGATCGTTCGGCGGATACTGGGGGGTCTTCCTCGGCGCCGTCCTGTGCGCGCGGATCGTTGGCATGCCCGCGATGGCATCCGCAGACGCCTTCGTGCCCGGAGTGCTGATCGGAGGCGCCGTTGCTCGTGTTGGCTGCCTGTTCACCGGATGCTGCCGAGGGATCGACGTCGCTGCGTTCGGCGAGTTCCAACCATTCCGCTACTGGCCGCTGTTTGATCTGCTCGCTCTCTTGGCCACGGCCGCGGTCGTCACACGAACCGAGCGCAAACCCGGCCGGCAACTTGCATCAGGCCTCCAAGTGGGCCTCTGCCTTGCCGTATATGGCGCCTTGCGTTTCATCTTGGAGTTCGCGCGCGGACTTCCCCAGATTCTTGGACCCTTCACCGCAGCGCAGGTTCTGGCAACACTTCAGATCCTCGCCGGGCTTGCCCTTCTCATCCTTCTATCCCCGAGACGCATCCGTCCGAACGAGGGCGGAGCATAGCCTGCACCCTCGAGCCTGAAGGCTCGCCGGTCAACGCCCCGATATGCTATGTTCTCCTCGAGACGGACCCACCGTAGGGAACCGAAGCGCCTCAAGGTGCACCATGACGGACACGAACCTTATTGATGAGATCGTCGTGCTGTTCGGGACGGCCCTGGGCGTTGCGTGGCTCTTCCGTGCCGTCCGCGTGCCTTCCATCATCGGCTTCCTGATCACGGGTATGGCGATAGGCCCTTCCTGCTGGCAGCTTGTTTCGCAGGACCACGTCGGATACTTCGCGGAACTCGGCCTGGTGCTCCTCCTCTTCACGGTTGGTCTCGAGTTGTCGCCGGAGCCCCTCGTCCGAACCGGTCGGCGCCTGCTCGCCGTCACGGCCGGCCAGGTGGCGGCAACCGCGGCTGTTGTCGCCGTAATCCTGTCCATCGGGACGATCTTATCGGTGTCCGCAAAGCTGATCCTCGGCGCGGCCATCGCCCTGAGCAGCACAGCGATCGTGTTGAAGCAGATGAGCGACCGCGGCGAGACCAACTCGACCACGGGACTTATCATGACCGGCATCCTGCTGCTTCAGGACGTCCTCGTTATTGCGCTCATGCTGATCCTCTCTTTGGTCTTGCCCGACAGCGCCGGCGGCGGCGGTTTGACGCGCATGGCCATTGGCATCGGGGGACTGCTTATCATCATCATCTTGGCCCGCAGGTTTCTTCGCCCGGTTCTCAACCAGATCACACGGCATGGCGGCCGCGAACTCATCACGCTGTTCGCGGTGCTGATGGCTTGTGGTGGCGCTTGGCTCGCACAAGAGGTGGGATGGTCCCCGGCCCTCGGCGCGTGCATCGCGGGACTGCTCCTCGCGGGCGCTGACCAGCGCCATCAACTCGTTGCCGAGATCACGCCGTTCCGCGACGTCTTCAACGCCCTGTTCTTCATCTCGCTGGGCATGCTGGTTCAAACGAACGTCATTTTCGAAAACGCGGTCCTTTTGCTCGGCGCCATCGCCGCAACTCTCCTTCTCAAGCCGGTCATCACCGCCGCGACCGTCGCCCTAGCCGGATGGCCATTGCGCATCGGCATCACGGTCGGCATTGGTCTTTGTACCGTGAGCGAGTTCAGCTATGTCCTCGCTTACGAAGCGCAGCAGGTCCATTTGCTCGCGCCCGGGCTTCTGGACGTGCTCGTTGTTTACACCGTAGGGACCATGATGGCGGGCGCCCTGCTATATCCTCTCGCGGGACCCATCGCGGCATCCGTCGCGGCGTTTGTGCAGCCCGACGTACCCGCGCAAGACGAAGGGGTCTCCGTCGAGAAACGCGAGCGGTTTCAGAACCATGTCATCATTGTGGGATACGGGTTCACGGGCAGCAATCTCGCGCGCATGCTCAAGGCGACGCACGTGCCACATTGCGTTGTCGAGATGAACCAGAGCCACATCACCGCCGCGCGAAATGCCGAGATCCCCGTTGTCATCGGGGATGCCACGCGCATGGCCATCCTCGAACAAGCAGGCATTCAAACGGCCCGCGCCCTCGTAACCGCCATCAACGACCATCAGGCCACCCTCCGCGTCGTTGCCCAGGCCGCAACGCGCCGCCCGGACCTCTACATCCTCGCGCGAACACAGTTCGTCCGCGACATCGACCGTCTCTATAGTCTCGGAGCGAAACTCGTGATCCCGGAAGATTTCGAGACCTCCGTCGAGGTCGCCGCACACGTCCTTAAGCAGTTCGGCATCCCCGACAACATTGTCGAAGCGCAGATTGCGGCCGTGCGCGCGGGTGGCTACGGGATGCTCCGAGGCAAACCCACCGACCGCGCCGCGCACGTCGAGTTGATAAAGATCCTCGAACGAACCGCCATCCAGACCTACTATCTCGACGATGACAGCTACGCCAACGGCCGTACCCTTGCCCAACTCGACCTGCGCGCGCGCACCGGATGCACCGTCATCGCCACCGTTCGCGCCGGCCAGCCCACCACGAACCCACCCCCCGACTTCCTCCTCCAGGCCAACGACGTCCTAGTCTTGGTCGGCGCTCACCGCCAAATCGAGGCCGCCAAGGCTCTCCTCCAACACAGCGAACACCAGGGCGCGTAAGAAGACCACGCGCGACCTGCGTTCACGGAACCAACGCCAACAGGACAACGAAATCCCGCCTTGGCATTGCGGGACAATGTCCGGTAGCTGATATACTCGATCTCACGACGGTTACAGAGGAGGGATCGGTTAATGCGTTGCTATTCGCGGCGCGAGTGGATGATTGCGGCGGGGGCAAGCATCGCGGTTGCTTCTTCGCCAATCGCGACCGTCGAGGCCAAGGATGCTTCCACGCACGATATGATCTTGGTGCCTGCCGGGCCGTTCCTGATGGGTACAACCGAGGCACAGGCACGGGATCTTGCGGGGCGCTATGGCCATCACGTGAGTTGGTTGAGTGGCGAGGTCCCTCAGCACAGAAGGAAAGTCCCCACGTTTTTCATCGACAAGTACCCGGCGACGAACCGCCAGTTTTCCGCGTTCTGCAACGCCACCGGATCTCCGCCGTGTCGTCATTGGGGCGCGGCCGAGCCGCCTGAGGCCATCGCGGATCATCCCGTGGTCATGGTCGACAAGGCGGGCGCGGAGGCGTATGCGAAATGGGCCGGGAAGCATCTCCCTACGGGAGCCGAGTGGGAAAAGGCGGCGCGTGGTCCGGACGGCCTGTTGTACCCATGGGGCAATGAGTTTGATCCGACGGCATGCCAGTGGGATCCCGGTGGCGATCCGAACGCACTGGGCACGACGTCCGTAAGCGCGCATCCGACGGGCGCGAGTCCGTACGGCGTGATGGACATGGCCGGCAACGCAGCCGAATGGTGCTCCGACAGCCCCGGGCCCGGTGCGTCCTTTATCAAGGGCGGTTGCTGGCTCACGGCGTCGCCTCTCAATCTCCGCCCCGCAGCGCGGAACATGAGCGGATTCGCCAACAATTCGAGCATGTTTTACGGGTTTCGTTGCGTGAAGGAGGTGTCGTGATGTCTCAGATACGTTTTCAGGCGTCGCAAGGGAGCATGGGCGCTTACGTCTCGGACATCCCGGCCTTTCCAGGCCGGCAATTCTCGATGGGCTATCCGGAGGCCATAGGCGACGCCGCGCACACCTGTTGGCCTCCCGCGTTCACACCGGAGTGGCAAGAATCGGACATGGGCGTTTGGACGTGCAGTGCGCGCAAGGAAGGAGAGGTCTCGTACCGGATGCTCGTCATGCCGTACGAGGATGCGGTCGAGACCCGTTTCAAGGTGACGAATGAGAGCAACCGAACCTGGAAGCAAGGTCTCGCATTCAACTGTTTTCAGTGCGGCGGCGTACCTGAGATCCGCGACCACGAATGCCTCCGGCACTGGGTGCGCGCCGCCGGGGAGTTCAAGCGGTTGATCGAGTTGCCCCGCGTTTTCAGCCCCCGTCCCACCGTGCAGCTCTACAGCGTTGTAGGCGCGCCGCCCGGCAAGGACATCCCGTTCGTGGCCGGTTTCAAAGCGACGCCCGACGTCGTCCTCGAAGGTTGGATGGCCATTCAATCGCGCGATGGAAAGCGACTCGTCGCCACCGCGTCCAAACCCGCGCTTTTCCTCTTTCAGAACATGGAGTATTCTTGCATTCACAGCGCCACTGGCTTCGGCCCGCTAAAGCCTGGAGAGAGCGCCGAGGCGGTGAATCGCGTCTACTTCGTCGAATCCTCCATCGAAGCCTGGCACAAGCGCATGGAGTCGGATTTCGGTGTGCAGGGCGGGAATGATTCCCGCCCAACAAAAAAGAGGAGGCCGGGCGTTGGGGAGGACACCCGGCCTGAGGAGGGAAAGGGCTAATGTCATGCTCCCAGGCACGACTTATGCCCCTGGTCATTCGCCACATTAGGCCGCTTTGTATGCGTGGCTGTGAAAGACCAGCTTATCTTTCTCTCCGTCTATGTTAACAATCGAACCTTCGCTTATATGCCCGGACAGGATTTCCATCGCGAGCGGGTCGAGGACCTGTCGCTGGATAACCCGCTTCAGTGGCCGCGCCCCGTACGTCGGGTCGTAACCCTGCTCCGCCAAGAGGTTGCGGGCCGCATCCGTCAGTTCAACTGTTATGTGTTTTTCCTCGAGCCGCTTTGACAGCCGCTTGAGCTGCACGTCCACAATCTTGCGGATGTGTTCCCTCGACAGTGCGTGGAAGACCACGATATCGTCGACCCGGTTCAGGAACTCTGGCCGGAACTGCTGACGAAGGACCCGAAGGACTTGCTCGGTCTTCTGCTTGTCGTCGCCTCGCTGGCTGAAGACTTCGCTTCCGAGGTTCGACGTCATAATCACGACCGTGTTCTTGAAATCGACCGTCCTGCCCTGCCCGTCCGTAAGTCGTCCGTCGTCAAGGATTTGCAGCAGGACGTTGAACACGTCCGAGTGCGCCTTTTCAATTTCGTCTAGTAATATAACGCTGTACGGACGGCGGCGGATGACCTCCGTCAACTGGCCGCCTTCCTCGTACCCGACATAGCCCGGCGGGGCGCCTATCAGCCTCGCCACCGTGTGTTTCTCCATGTACTCGGACATGTCGAGCCGGACCATCGCGTTTCCATCGTCGAACAACAGTTCCGCGAGGGCGCGGGCCAGTTCCGTCTTGCCGACGCCGGTCGGCCCGAGGAAGATAAAGGACCCGATGGGCCGGTCCGGTTCCTTGAGGCCCGCGCGTGCACGCCGCACCGCATCGGACACGACCCGAATGCCGTCGTGCTGCCCGATCACGCGCTCGCCGAGACGCTCTTCCATCTTGAGAAGGCGCGCCATCTCGCCTTCCATCATCTTGTCGACAGGAATCTTCGTCCAGCTCGAGACAATTTTCGCGACGTGCTCTTCAGTGACCTCTTCGCTCAGGTAACTGCCGTGCTTCTGGACTTCCGCCAGACGCGCGTTCTCTTCCTGGATCTTCTTTTGCAGTTCAGCGACGGTTCCGTAACGAATCTGTGCGACTTTCGCCAAGTCGCCGCTGCGCTCAGCGATGGCCTCCTCGCGCCGTGCTTCTTCGATCTTCTCGTTGAGCTTGCGAATGCTTTCAATGACTTCCTTCTCGGCCTGCCACTGGGCCTTCTTCGAATCGAGTTGCTCGCGCAGTTCGGCGATCTCGCGCTCGATGCCTTCGCACACCTCGCGCGAGGCCTTGCCTTTTTCCTTCTTGAGCGCGAGGCGTTCGATCTCCAACTGCCGGATGCGGCGGTCGAGAACATCGAGCTCGTACGGCATGCTGTCGATCTCGATCCGCAGCCGCGAGGCCGCCTCGTCAATAAGGTCAATCGCCTTGTCAGGCAGGAAGCGGTCGGAGATGTAGCGGTTGCTCAGCACGGCAGCAGAGACGAGCGCCGCGTCTTGGATCCTGACGCCGTGATGCACTTCATACTTCTCTTTCAGGCCGCGCAGGATCGCGATCGTATCCTCAACGTCCGGTTCAGGGACCAGCACCGGCTGGAAACGCCGCTCGAGCGCCGCGTCCTTCTCGACGTGCTTCTTGTATTCGTTCAGCGTCGTCGCGCCGATGCAGTGGAGTTCGCCTCGGGCGAGAGCGGGCTTGAGCATGTTCGACGCATCGATGGCGCCTTCCGCCGCGCCCGCGCCGACGAGCGTGTGGAGTTCGTCAATGAACAGAATGATGTCGCCGGCAGCCTCCTGAACCTCTCGCAGCACCGCTTTGAGGCGCTCCTCGAACTCGCCGCGGAACTTCGCCCCCGCAATCAATGAACCCATGTCCAATGCGGCGATGCGCTTGTTCTTCAGGCTCTCCGGCACGTCTCCCGCGACGATTCGCTGGGCAAGTCCCTCGACGATGGCCGTCTTGCCGACACCCGGCTCGCCGATAAGCACCGGGTTGTTCTTCGTACGCCGTGACAGCACCTGGATGACCCGCCGTATCTCCTCGTCGCGCCCGATGACAGGATCGAGCTTCCCTGCCCGGGCAAGCTGCGTCAAATCACGGCTGTACTTCGCCATAGCGTCATACGTGGCCTCGGCGTTCGGGTCCGTGACCCGCTGGTTGCCGCGTACCTCTTTCAACGCGGCGAGGATCGCGTCCTTTGTCACGCCGAGTTCGACAAGAAGCCGTCCCGCCGAATCCGAGCGGCTATCAAGCATGCCGTAAAGGATATGCTCCGTGCTCAGATATTCGTCCTTGATGCTTTCGGCAAGTTTCCAACCCGCATCAAGCGCCTGCTGCGCTTCACGGCTTAGCCCCGGCTGGCCTGCGCCCGCACCCGAGACCTTCGGAAGCGATTCGATTCGCGCATCCACCTGCGAGCGAACCTGCTCCGGCCCGACGCCCAAACGCTGCAAGATCGAGGCCACCGCTCCCTTCTCCTGCGAAACAAGGGCATCCAGCAGGTGCAAAGACGTAATCTCAGCATGCCCATGCCGTGAGGCAAGGTCCATTGCCTCCGACAGCGCTTCCTGCGCCTTGATCGTCAGTTTATCCAGTCTCATCCCGAACTCTCCTTGGTACGATAAATTTCTCCGCGGAAGAGATACAATCACCATGCCATGCGCCCGCTATTGATACGAAAGAACTTACAAACATCCATCGAACCTCCTAGCTCCAATGCGACGCGAGCGTGCTTCAAATTGAAACACAGGGAACGTGAGCCGCATTCCGTACGATGCCTGTTTCGGAGAAATGGTGGCAAAGGTACTCTTACAACAGGCAACAATTTGGACGGGTCAAAGAGGTCCCGCCCGTCGAAGAGAGCAAAGCCAATAGGCATAAAGGCAAACGAGCTCGTTCGGCGCATCAGGGATGCCCACTATGAGGCAACGAAGGACCTGACGCCCGAACAGCGCGCCCAGTTCTATCGTGAGACGGCGGAGAGGGCCCTCAAGGAAGCACGGGAGATCTCCGCGCAGGGGGACCGTGAGGGCAATTGAGGTCATCATGGATTCTACGCACGGTCGGGGACACATCGCGCAGGCAGACGGCTTGGCGGGATGCGTCCGACACAAAACGAAACCGCTTGCCTACGGCGTGCGCTTCGGTGGGAAACTGCGAAGCTTGCGATCAATCCTGGCACCGCCCACCTGAAACAGGACCAGGAAGCCGATCAGGACAAGGGTTTCGTCAAGGATCGCGCGGTAAAGCGACATCTGTCCTTGTAGTTGCATTTTCAGTATGAAGTACAAGGGAAGGGGCAATGTGACAAGACAGCGGAGGAGGTAGGAGGCGCGAAACCGTCCCGAACGTGCCGCGTTCGGGGCGACGCGCCGCATGACCCACACAAAAAGTGCCACGCTTGAGATACAACCCACGATGCTCAATAGAGCTGGCAGATGTCTGGGGCACGAAGCCTCAAGTTAAACCCGCAGAACAGTATGAACCAGGAAATGGAGGCAAATAAGGACCGCGTCGGCATTGGAACCTTGGCCTCTTCCACCCACTTTGCCTCGCGTTCGCTCAGGTAGCTCCTGCGGAAAGCTCGTCCGGCTTTCCGTGGATCTCCAAGGCTCTCCATCGCCGCGAGATGGGCTTCGGTCTTTGTCAGTCCTTGCTGTAGAGCATCATGCAGGGCATCTTCGTAGTGAGCAGATATCTCATCCCGAATCCTCTCCTTGCCCTCTTGACAGATCCCCTTCGTGGCAAATTCGAGCCATATCGCCGGACTGTGATACTTCAACCGTCCCGCCCTCTCGCACATTCTGACGGCATGTTTCGCCATGCCCTCGTCGGTTGAAATGAGAAGGTCGAGTTCCTCCCGCGTCTCGGTCGGTAGATCCGCCACGAGATCGTGGAGCGCTTCATAGTATGCGCCCTGCTCAGCGGGATTTGATGGAACGTTGGCCAAGCGATCACGAACAACGTCGGCGATATGCCTTTCAGTCTCGGTGCGCGCCTTCTCGGCCTCCGCCGACTCAAGTCCCTCGGTGTTCTCAGCCAACCATCGACGGATGTCGCCTGTGTTGTCCGAACGGGTCACTCTGGATGCCCTCCGGGCCATCGCGCTGACTGAGAACCGCGAAGCTTGCGCTCGATCTGGCCGAGGCTGCGTACGGCCAACATCGATGTGGCCGTAAAGGAAAGGAGAGTACAGGCGCACGCAAAGATCAGAGGCGGGGATGACAAGATCTGCCGATACTGCGGTATCACTATGAGAGGCCAGGCAAGAAACAGCATGGGAAGAAGTCGGAGAAGGAAGCAGGTGCGAAACCGACCTAGACGTGCCACGCGCGGAGCGGCCCGCCTCCAGACGAACACCCAGAGAGCTGTGTCCGACGCAAAGGCTGTGGTACTCAGCAGCGCCGTAAGGTCGTTGGATGCGCGGTGGGCCAAGTCTCTCTCAGCGCCGAGCAAGAAGGGCATAAACATGAGGAATACCCACCACGGCGTTGGACCCGTGATCCACTCAAGCCACTTCGCCTCGCGCTCGGTCAGGCAACTCCTGCGGAAGGCTCTGCCCGCTTTCCGGGGGGATCCAAGGCTCTCCATCGCCGCAAAATGGGCCTGGATCTTGGGCGAACCTTGATGCAGGGCATCACGCAGGGCATCTTCGTAGTGAGCGGAGATCTCCTCCTGAATCCTCTCTTTGCCCTCTTGACAAATCCCCTTCGTCGCAACCTCGAGCCATCGGCGGACATCGCCCGCATAGTCCCCGCGTTCCATTCTAGGCACCCTCCAGGACGTGCGTCACGGCGCGGGAGAACGCGCGCCATTCCGTGCGTTCTTTTGCGAGTACCTTCCGGCCGTCCTCAGTCAGGCGATAGTAGCGGCGACGCCTTCCGCTCTCAGTTTGTTCGTAGGATTCGACCAGCCCCTTGTTCTCCTGTTCATGCAGGGCTGGATACAGGGTTCCCTCTTTGAAATCGAGAACGCCCTTGGATTTTGCTTTGATGTCGCAGGCAATCCGATAGCCATGCTTGGGACCACTCTCCAACGCATGAAGGATCAGCAGCGGCAGCGTCCCTTTGAGGTTCATCTTCCTCAACTCCGGCAACGACTCGATTAAACAAGGGCATAATACCACGGACTCCGATGTATGTCAACGGGAGTCTTGAGTGAAAGCTCTTTGCGATCTTTGCGCCTTTGCGAGATCTTCACATCATCTCGCGGAGACGCAGAGGCGCAAAGAAAAGGAGTACCAAAAGCAAGCGCCTCTCAAAGTGTTAAGGTAAAAGCTTCTTGATGAGCCAGACTTCTGCGACTTGGCAGCCGCGGCCGTTTCCGCCGCGACCGGGTTCCTGCGTCCAGGACAGCGTGAGCTTGCCGTCGGACGTGGCTTCGCGTGGGATGTCGAACTCGACGGGTTTAGGTGGATACTCCTTCTTGATGAAGGGATGGACCTCTGTGCCGTCGGCTTCAAGGCGTATGCGTCTTTCGAAACTGTCGCCTGAGTAAACCACGCGCACTTTGTACTCTGCGGTTGGATCGAGTTCGTCATACTGGAGACGCAGCGGCGAATCGTATCGGGTCTCGGCATAGTAACACCATGACATTCTGAAATTAGGGTAGTACTCGGAACCCATAAGCGGCTCTGTGCGGAATTCAGGGTCGACGTACTTCAGCGGATCTTCCCTGACGAGATGCGGCTGCTGCGTGACGCTGCCGAGGTCGTCGTAGAAGCCGCCCGGACCGGGGTTGGTCCAGTTCACGATGGCATCAATCTCGCGAAGTCGCGCACGTTCCGAATCGAGCGCGCGAATCTCGGTAAACCGTTTCGTCAGCCATATGCGGCTGTTCAGGGGCAGATCGATCAGATCGAGATTCGCACCGCGATCCGTGCTGATGGCCTTGTATTTTGGCACGCTGAGCTGCATTCGGATGCTTTGATACAACGCTTCGCCCAGTTCAAACACGCACGCGCGCAAGTCCTGCGCGACGGGCTCGAGCACTGCGCGATTCAGAATGCGCTCCGCCTCATCCATCGCGGTTACTGAACCTGTGTGCGCCGCCTGCCGCAGGCAGTCCATAGCCTGTTTCTCCAACTCCGTTTCATAGACGAGCCGGCGATAGTCGTAGGCGTCGTAGTACGCCCGGTAAAGCGCCTCTTGGAACCGCCAGTTTAGTCTCAGTTGCGATGAGGCGTTCCGTTCCATCTCCTGGATATGTTCGAGCGTCGTGAGCACGCCGTGGTTCGTGAGTAGCGGCCCCATCCAGTCGCGCTCGAGGGCCAGGATGCCCTGCGCGAACGACTCCGTGTATTGTTCATCAATAAAGTAGCGCGAGTACTGCCGCAGAATGTCGATCTCGGGCGTGGACGAGTCCCAACCAAGGCAGCTCCACACGATCTTGTTTACGTCGTCGTTGCAGCCTTCGGAATACGTGATGAACCCGATCGTGTCCTTGCTCAACATCCGGAAGATGTGCGCGTATTGCGTGGGCCGCGGGTTGATAGGTTCGCGTTGTTCCGTGATCGCCAGAGCATAGGGCCAATCGGGAACCGGGAACTGACACTGCACCGTGTGCGTGATGTCGGGGTAGTGGCGGATGGGATATTGCTCCGGCACGGCCTTGCGCAGTTCCGGCAACGGCATGCGGACCTGTGGGCCGAACACGATGCCCGAAAGCCATGCAGGTTTCTCCGTTTGCATGATGCCGAGGAACTCGTCCATCCATTCCTTGTTGAAACCCTGCGGCGCCATCCACATCTGCGCCTTCGGATGCGTGCGGTGCAGGACCTCCGTCTCCTTTTCCATCAGCGCAAACATGTATTTCGGCTGCGTATGGCCCGGATCGCCGCCCGGAACGAACACGGCGTCGATACGCGGCAGTTGCGCGAACACATCGCCCCATTCCTTCAATGCGAACTCGACTGTGGCGGGGTCCGAGTAGTCCTTGTCGAGTGCCGGATACCAAATCCACACGTCGAGACCATAGTCGTCGCAGATCTGCGACATGCGTTTCATCATCTCGATCTGAGGCAGAGGAAAATGCGGGCTGTTGGGCGCGTCGTCGCTTCGCGGCGGGATCAGCTCGACGGCGTTCGTTCCGAACACCGCCAGGTCACGAATGTATTGTTCCCATATTTCGGGCGTCCACGCATCGTACGAGTTTGTCTTCGGACGATAACCAAGTTGATGTCCGCGTAACGCGTACTCCGGCGCCGTGGCGATTGCGAGGTTCTTTGGAATCCGGATATCGCCCCGGCTCATTCTCAGTTCGCGCAATAGCCGTCCGACGCCGAACAACACACCACGTGCGTCGTTCCCTACCACAATCACGCCGTTCTCAAACGCGCGAAGGCGGTAGCCCTCCGGGCGCGCAGCGTCAGAGCCGCTGGCGAATGCCTTCGCGTGAGGCCCAGCGAATGCCTCAAGCGATCCGACAGGACCCACGGCCACTACAGCCGGCGCTTCCCTCGGCCATTCGTGAACCTCTCGCCACCGGACCACGGTTCGCTTCTCGACCTCGTCGAGCAGCATATCAACGGCCTTCCGCTCCGGGCTGGAAAGAGTTCCAGGCGTCACCAATACAGCCTCTGCAAGGTTGATATCCATTTGCGATGGTCCCTTTTTCTCCTGCGCCCACACTCCGCCCTCAGCCAAGAGCATCATGCAAGCCCCTGCAAGATACGCTAAGCACGCAATTCGCGTCGACTCTTTTCTCATGGCATTTGATCCTCCTGAACCGCGCGACACCCCATCCCAACGAACGTCTCGACGAACGACATGATATTCCCCCGACGGTGTCAGATTCATCCAAGCCATCTTATCGTAGGTGCCGTTTCGGAGAACTTGCGAAAAATCCTCATGGCAATGTGGCACAGCCGCCCTCGGCTGTGTAACCGGCGAAAACTTCCCATCCGGCCCGATGCATGACACAGCCGAGGGCGGCTGTGCCACATTTTTTCGCAAGCTCGGAGAAAACGCCCCCTTCTTACACGCCTTCCAAGCCCCAAAATCAAGTGGGGGATTTGAGACAAGGCGCGATGATCTCCCAAAGCGGCTTGACGCCTTCTGCGGTCACGGCGGAAAAAGGGATGATGACGGCGTCGTCATCCAGGTCGAGATCGGCACGGATAGCTTTGAGATTTCGCGTGCGTTCGTTGCGGCTGAGCTTGTCGATTTTTGTTGCGGCGAGGAGCACCGGCACCCGCGCGCGCCGAAGCAATTCGAGCATCTCGTGGTCTTTATCCGACGGCGTATGGCGGGCGTCCAGGAGTTGAACGACGAGCTTCAGCGGCTCGCGGTGCCGGAGATACGCCGTCATCACGCGTGACCACTCGGATTTGACGCCCTTCGGGACCTTCGCATAGCCGTATCCCGGCAGATCAACAAAGTAGAACCGTCGATTTACATCAAAGAAGTTGATCATCTGCGTTTTGCCGGGCGTAGTGCTCGTCTTTGCGAGCCCTTTCCGATTCAAGAGTGCATTGAGAAGGCTCGATTTTCCGACATTCGATCGCCCAACAAAGGCAATCTCCGGCCGCCCGTCGCGTGGGCATTCCTCGATGCGAATCACGGATTTCAGGAATGTGGCGGACGTGATGTTCATTGCTGTTATTCCATACTCCTGCCCGTGCTCGTAATGGTAATCGAACGCCTGCCAGCGCAACCAGGCGCGATCAACTAAAGTCAATTGAAATCATACAACCGTTCTTCGAGCGAAGAGAGGCCGCCCATTCCAGTCGATTACGATTACGAGCACGATTACAAGCACGAGCACGACGCACGAAGTGGTTCGGGACTCCGATATCAGTCGAAAACCAAGGTGAAGACCTCAGCGATGTCCTTCACAAGAATGAATGCTATCTCCTCTCGAATGTCGGCAGGGATATCGACAAAGTCCTTCTCATTCTCTTTAGGCATGATGATGGATCGAATTCCGGCCCGGTGCGCTGCGAGGACTTTCTCTTTGATGCCGCCGACGGCGAGGATGCGCCCACGCAGAGTGATCTCGCCGGTCATGGCGCGCGCGTCTTTCGGCGCTGTGTTTTTCAACGCGGACAGCATTGACACCGCGATGGGGATTCCCGCGGAGGGTCCGTCCTTCGGGATGGCGCCCTCGGGCACGTGTACGTGCAGGTCTGAAGTGCGATAAAACCCCGGCGGTATGTGGAGTTCTTCCGCATGCGACCGGAGGTAACTATACGCGGCGCGGGCCGATTCCTTCATGACATCTCCGAGCTGTCCCGTCAGCGTTAGGGCGCCCTTGCCCTTCATGACGGTGGTCTCGATGCTGAGGGTGTCGCCGCCAGCCATGGTCCACGCCATGCCGACCGCGACGCCGATCTGGGGCTCGAGCTCGGCGCGTATCTCGCTGTACTCGTAAGGGCCAAGCAATTCAAGAGGTTTCTTCTCGTCAACAATGATAGGGCCGTCAGGTTTCTCTTCGACGACCTTTCTCGCCACTTTGCGGCACACGTTCGCGATCTGGCGTTCGAGTTCGCGCACGCCGGCCTCGCGCGTGTATCGCTCTATCAGGATCTTGATGCCGGAGTCTTCAAAGCAGAGGAATTCGCCGGTGAGGCCGCATTCCTTCATCTGTTTGGGAACCAAGAACAGCCGTGCGATATGGTGCTTCTCGTGACTGGTGTATCCCGGCAGCCGCACCACCTCCATCCGGTCGTGCAAGGCGTGAGGAATAGCGTACTCATCGTTTGCCGTGGTGATGAAGAAGACCTCGTGCAGATCGAAATCGACCTCGAGGTAATGGTCGTTGAACGCCTTGTTTTGTTCCGGATCAAGCACCTCGAGTAGTGCGGACGCTGGATCGCCTCTAAAATCCGTGCTCATCTTGTCCACCTCATCGAGCATGAACACGGGGTTCCGGACACCGGCCTTTTTCATGTTCTGGATGATGCGGCCCGGAAGCGAACCGACGTACGTCCGGCGATGGCCGCGTATCTCGGCTTCGTCGCGTATCCCGCCGAGCGACATCCGCACGAACTTCCGTTTCATTGCGCGGGCGACGCTCTGGCCGAGCGACGTCTTGCCCACGCCGGGCGGTCCCACGAGACAGAGTATAGGACCCTTCGTATGCTTGCTCAGTTTCCGGACGGCAAGGAACTCGAGAATGCGTTCTTTGACCTTTGCAAGGCCGTAGTGATCCTCATCGAGAATCGTCTTTGCGAGGGGGATATCGAGCGCGTCGTTGGTGTGTTTTTTCCAGGGCACGTCTATGAGCCATTCGATGTAAGTGCGAATTACGGCACCTTCGGGGCTCATCTGCGGCATGCGCTGGTAGCGGCCCAACTCGCGCTGGGCCTTTTCCTCGACTTCCTTCGGCATACCGGCTTGGGTGATGCTCTCACGAAGTTCCGTGAACTCATCGCCGCCCTCCTCGGTGCTGCCGAGTTCCTGATGAATGGCCTTGAGTTGCTCGTGAAGATAATACTCGCGCTGGCTGCGCTCCATCTGCTCGCGGACGCGCTCGCGGACTTTCTTCTCGATCTCGAGCAGTTCGTTTTCGCGCATCAGGAACCCTGAAATCTTCTCCATTCGCTCGCGGTTGTCCTCGATGGCCAGGATTTCCTGCCGTTCCTCGACGCGCACGGGGAAGAAGGCGCAGACAAGGTCGATCAGCGCCTCGGCCTCGTTAATATTGCGGAGGGACAGGACGATCTCAGGGGCGACGCGCTGGCTCAAGCGGACATATTCCTCGAACTGACCGAGCGTGGTGCGCATCAGCGCTATGCTTTTCTTGTCTTGCGCCGGCTTGCTGTGGATTTCCTCGACCGCAACTTCCTGGCAGCCTTCCCTCGACGTCACCCGCCGCACCGAAGCTCGGTAGAGACCCTCGACGACGATCTTTATTGAGCCGTCCGGCATACGCACCGTCTGCAGGATGTTCGCGGCAACGCCGACACTGTGCAGTCCTTCCTCGGTGGGGGCTTCAGCGGCCGGGTCAATCTGCGTGCAGACGAACAGGGGACGGTCCGACGCCAGGCTCTCTTCGACGGCGGACATCGAGGCCGGCCGCCCGACCATGAGCGGAAGGACCATCCGCGGGAAAACGACGACGTCCTTCAGCGGCAGCAATGGGAGACGGGTGTACCAGCTATTCTCTTCCCGGCCTTTTCTAGGCATCCGTTATTCTCCGAAGGGAATCAGAATCGGCCCCGGCCGCATCGTATGCTTCCCCGCACCCAAGAGCCGGTTGAATTGCGCCCATGCCTCGGCGTCTATCGATTTCCGTGCCGCGGACGCTCCCTCTGTCATCTCGACGACAGGCTCACGCCAACGCCGTTTTCCCGGTTCCGCCCGCTTCCTCGGCGCCGTGTTCATATACGAGAAGAGGCTCTTCGTGATTGCGAATCACGCCCGGCGTAATCACGCATTCCCGAACATCGCCTCGCGAAGGAATCTCGAACATCACGTTGAGCATGACTTCTTCCATAATGGATCGAAGCCCGCGCGCGCCTATCTCTTTGGCGAAGGCGACTTCGGCAATGGCCTCGATCGTCTCATCCGGGAAGCGCAGCTTCACCTTCTCAAGCTCGAACAGCTTCTCATACTGCCTGACCAGCGCGTTCTTCGGCTCAACAAGCACGCGGATGAGATCATCTTTCGACAGCTCGTGAAGCGTGGCCACCACGGGCACACGGCCGCAGAATTCGGGGATCATCCCGAACCGAATCAGATCTTCCGGTTGGACCAGCTCGAGGGTCTCGCCGATTCTGCGCTCACTTTTCGGCTTGATGTCCGCGCCGAAACCGATCACATTCGTCCGCGTGCGACGCTCGATAATGCGTTCCAGGGTGTTGAATGCCCCGCCGCAGACGAAGAGAACATTGGTCGTGTTGATGGGTATGCACTCTTGCTGGGGGTGCTTGCGTCCGCCCTGCGGGGGCACGTTCGCAATGGTCCCCTCAAGGATCTTGAGCAATGCCTGCTGCACGCCCTCGCCCGAAACGTCGCGCGTGATGGATGGACTATCGCTCTTCCGGGCGATCTTGTCGATCTCGTCAATGTAAACGATGCCGGTCTCCGCCCGCGCCGAATCGAACTCGGCCGACTGCAGCAGCTTCAGTAGAATGTTCTCGACGTCATCGCCCACATAGCCCGCTTCCGTGAGCGTGGTCGCATCCACAATCGCAAAGGGCACGTCCAACATTCGGGCCAGGCTTTCCGCCAGCAGGGTTTTCCCACAGCCCGAAGGACCGATCAGCAGCACGTTCGACTTCTGCAACTCGACCCCGCCTATCTCACCGCCCGCTGCAATCCGCTTGTAATGATTGTGCACGGCCACCGATAGGATTCGCTTGGCCCGTTCCTGGCCAATCACGTACTGGTCGAGAAAAGCTTTAAGCTCCGCTGGCGTCGGGACCTTCACCGAACGCTTGACGGAACGCCGGGGCCGGTCTTCCGCTATCAGGTCCGCACAGAGATTCACGCACTCATCGCAAATGTTCGTATTATCCGGGCCGGCAATGAGCTTCGCAGCCTCATCCTGGCGTTTCCCACAAAAAGAGCATGTCGGCATTTCCGGGCGATGATGTGGGGGCATAATCAACTCCTAAAAGAAGACACCTATTACTACGCAAGGTTCAATCTGGTGTCGAGCCAGAATACCTGATTGCTTATAGCATATTTACACCATTTTGTCAAGAATTATCTTCTTTCTTCGGGCCGCAGCTCTCGCTTGTATTCTGCCAGGAAAGCCAGGCCACAGTCAACTCGGAGGACATAGGCCTCGCCTTCTACTGAATCTCGGTTCTATGCGAATCCACTCGGAGGGACAACACCGTTCTCCTCCTCCGTCTTCCCATTTGATCTTCGTGCGCGCACGAAAGTTGCCCAAACAAAGCAGACTGCCGCCCGGAGTCCTGTCCCTCGGAGCTGTCTGACGAGTCTGACAAGAGTTCAAGATAACCCCAAAGTATCCCCTTTATCTTGTGGTATGGAGTGTGGTATACTTTCGGCTGCCACAACATATTGGGGAGTATTTGTCCGTCGGGCACGCGTGAAAGAAACCTAACGCGAGGGCACGGGTATCTATTGTCGCAGGAGTCTAGTTCGTGAATGGTTTGAAGCGGAAGGTTCATTTCGTGGGCGTGGGCGGGATCGGCATGAGCGGTCTGGCCGAAATCCTGCTGAACCTCGGGTACGAGGTATCCGGGTCCGACTTGAGAGCATCGGAGATCACGCAACGCCTTGAGCGGTGTGGCTTGTGCTTCTTTGAGGGGCATGATGCGGCGCATGTCGGCGATGCCGGGATCGTTGTCGTTTCCGCGGCGGTACAGGGCGACAACGTTGAGGTCGCCGCCGCGAGTGAGAAAGGCATTCCGGTGATCCATCGCAGTGATCTGCTTGCGGACTTGATGCGTCTGAAGCCGAACGCCGTGGCCGTAGGAGGCACGCACGGCAAGACGACGACCACGTCGATGATCAGCGCGTTTCTTGATCTCGCCAACATCGGCGCCACGAGCATCGTCGGCGGCATCCTGCACCGAAGCGGGACGAACGCCCGTTGGGGGACCGGCGATTATCTCGTGGCGGAAGCGGACGAGCATGACGGCTCCTTTCTTCGTTTGCATCCCACGATCTCGGTGGTGACGAGTATCGACGCTGAGCACCTCGAATATTATGGGACGCTGGATCGCATTAAACGGGCGTTCCTTGACTTTTGCAACGACGTTCCGTTTTACGGGTATTCGATCGTGTGCTGGGACGATCCGAATATCCGAAGCATCGTGGACGAAATCCAAAGCGTCTGCATCACCTACGGTCTCGATGAGGGCGCTTCATTGCGCAGCTCGAACATATCCCTTTGCCCACTCGAGGATGGACGAGGGAAGGCCGGGCAGTTGTCGAAGATGCGCACGCGGTTTGAGGTCGCCAGCCACGATGAACGGCTTCACGTCACAGGCCCGCTTGGCGTCCTCGAGGTGAACGCGATAGGACGCCACAACGTCCGGAATGCCTTGGCTGCATGCGCCGTGGGGCTATGTCTCGGGATGCGTTTTGGCATGGTGGCCGAGGGTCTCAGGACGTTTGACGGCGTTCAGCGGCGGCTGCAGGTTCGAGGCGAACATCGAGACATCATCGTCGTGGAAGACTATGCGCATCACCCAACGGAGATCGCGAGCACGCTCGAGGCCATCCGATGGGTGGAACCGAAGCGGATCATCTGCGTGTTCCAGCCGCATCTCTTCAGCCGCACGAAGTTTTTCTGCGATGACTTTGCCCGAGTATTGGGTACGGTACATCGCGCTATTGTGACGGATATCTATCCGTCGCGAGAGGAACCGATGCCGGGCGTTGACTCAGGGATCATCGTGGATGCGGCGCGCGCGCAGAACGCGAGCCACGTCGAGCTTGTGCGCGACATGAATGCCGTGCCCGCAATGCTGGCGCCCGACCTCGAGCCGGGCGACGTGGTGCTGATACTAGGCGCAGGAAACATCAACAGAATCGCACAACCCCTGATCGATGAACTGCAGAAGCACTGAGGCGCCGGCGGAAGTATAGGCATGTTTCGCAAGAGCAAAGAGAAGCGCGTGCGTCGCAGGTCAGCGCTGCCCTTTAGCGAGCGCCCGATTTCGCATGTTCTCGAGGGAACAGCGTGTCTCCTGCTCGCGAGCGCGTTCAGTTTCGGGACTTACGACTATGTGCGAACGGACCCGGTCTTCCGCGTGAAGACGATCCGCGTCGAGGGTGCGTATAATCTGTCGCCGGAGAGCGTCATCGCCGCATCGGGCGTGACCAAGGAAGACTGCCTGTTTCTGTTGAACACACGAGCCGTCCGCGATCGGGTATCCGCCGTCCCGTACGTCAAGGGGTGCCGGATATGCCGGCTTTTCCCGGACAAGCTGGTAATCGAGGTGCGGGAGCGCGTGGCGCATGCCACGCTGATGGTGAACAACCGCATGTACGAAGTGGACGAGGAAGGGAATGTGCTCCGGGAATTGGGTCTTGACAGCCCGCACGTTCCGCCGTTCATCACAAACGTGCCTAACCTGGACTACGTCGAGGTGGGGCAACGCCTGACTCAGCCCTCATTGATGGCCGCTCTGGCCGTATGGTCCGCGTTCAGGCGGACGGCGATGGCTGGGAATGTTACCGTGTCGGAGATCTCGGCGGTCCGCGAGAATCGGGTCTGCATGTATTGCGATGAACTGAGCTGCGAGGTCCGCTGGAGCGGCGAAGAGATCGAGAGACAAGCGGCGAAACTGGACGTCTTCTGGGGGTCTCAGAACAAGGACATTCGGTGCAAGGAGTATTTGGACTTGCGCTTTGGGAATGACGTGGCGTGCAGATGACACGGGATCACGGATTGAGTAATGATATCTCCAAAAGGAAAGCAGGCGCTCAAACGCCCAAAATCCGCACGCCAGGATTGAACCCGGGAGGAAAGGATATGACGATCGGATTATCGGATGAGTTTACCACGTTTGCTCAGCGGGCCCTAATCAAAGTCTGCGGGGTCGGCGGCGGCGGCGGCAACGCCGTTAATCGAATGATCGCTGCCGGGTTGCGGGACGTCGAGTTCATCGCGATCAACACGGACGTGCAGGCCCTGCAGAATTCGCCCGCGCCGCGCCGCCTCCAGATCGGGAAGGAACTGACGCACGGCCTCGGCGCCGGAGCGAAGCCGGATGTCGGACGTCAAGCCGCCATCGAGGACCGGGAACGATTGTCGGAGGCCCTACGGGGCGCGGACATGGTGTTCCTCACGGCAGGCCTGGGAGGCGGCACCGGAACCGGTGCAGCGCCCGTTGTGGCGGAGATCGCGGCATCGTCAGGCGCGCTTACTGTAGGCATCGTCACGATGCCCTTTTCATTCGAAGGCGTTGAACGGATGGAGAATGCCAGGCAGGGACTCTCTGAACTCGAGCAGCAGGTCAACAGCCTGATCGTCGTGCCCAATGATCGCGTGGCCGCCCTCGGCCAGAACAAAATTTCGTTCCTAAACGCGTTCCAACAGGCGGACGAGGTGCTGCACAACGGCGTGCGCGCGATTACGGACCTCATTACGGTCCACGGGTTAATCAACGTTGACTTCGCTGACGTTCGGACCGTCATGGAAGCCGGCGGACGCGCCTTGATGGGCATCGGTGTCGCCGACGGGGAGCGCCGGGCCGTCCGCGCAGCCGAAGAAGCCATCGTATGCCCGTTGCTCGAACAGTCCAGCATCCATGGGGCCACCGGGGTGATCGTAAACGTTACAGGCGGACGAGATATCGGCATGCGCGAGATGGAGGAAGCCGTCTCGACCGTGAAGAAAGCCGCGCACCCTCAAGCGCGGATAATTTTTGGCGCGGTCGTCGACGAGACGGACCGTCCTGAACTCCAAGTCATGGTGATCGCGGCGGGGTTCAATGCGGATAGCGCACAGTTTGAAGTGCCTGATACATTCGAGATGGCGCAGCCTCCCGGGGGTGCGGTTTCGCCCAAACCGTCCGTCGCACCCATCGAGATCGAGACGCGACCCGCTTCTCCGTCCGCTGCGCCGGGTACGCAGACAGAGTTCACCGAAGCGGGTGCGGCGGCGCCGAAGGAACCCGAGTTCACTTCGGAGCCGATGCCTTCGGACGTGGATTTTGACAAACCCACCTTCCAACGGATGCGAGAGACCGACGAAAACTCGGCGTTGCCGCCCTGGCTGCGAAAGCGCCTGAAAAAGAAGTAGCTTCTTTCACGAGGTCGAAATTGGGTGAGTCTGAGATCCGGACGGACATGCAGGTTCTGGCAGGGCGGCTTGCGCACCGCGGCTCAAATACCGACGGCGAGCGTTCCGCCGCGGAGTACATCCGCGATCGGTTCGCTCAATACACGCCTGAGGCCGAGATCGACGATTTCTACAGTATCGACACGCCGTGGCTGCTGTTTCCCGCATACTATGCCGAGTTCACAATAGTCACGCTCGTTGCCACATGGTGGCCGCGCGTTGCGTTGTGCTATGGAGCCGCGGTTTTCCTGGCATACCTGGCCGAGTTCCTGGGATACGAGGTGCTGGGGCGGTTTGCGCCTCAGTACGAGACGCAGAATGTGTTGGGCCGGTTCCTGGCGCTAAAACCTTCGCGCCTGCTCGTCGTAACGGCGCATTATGATACAGGGAAAAAGGGCCCGCTGGAACACCCGCGCATACTACCGTGGGCGCCCACACTTCACGTCTTGCTGGTGTTATGCATGGTGGTTGTGTTGTTGACATGCGCCGCGCAGGCCGTTGGCGTGCCTGCAAACAGCACGGTGAGGTACGAGGTCGTCGTTCGTTGGGTAGCCGCCGGCATATTATTGGCGACCGCGTGCGCGCTGTTTCTGAACGTTCTCATGGCCGAGTACGAGCGCGGCGCCAATGACAATGCTTCAGGCGTCGCAGCGCTGATATCACTTGCGGAACGCCTCGCACGAAATCCGATCGAGCACGCTGACGTATGTCTCGTGGCCACGGGAAGCAATCGAACGTGGATGAGCGGAGCAAGGCACTTCTTCACGACGCACAAACCGGATCGCGAGACGACTTACGTCATCAACATCGACAGCGTTGGCGACGGAGCGCTGCGTTACACGACCAAGGAAGGCATGCTGCACCTGGCGCCCTGTTCTGAGGCCATCAGGAACATGGCAGAGACAGCGGCTTCCGAATATCATCTGAAGCCGTACGTATGGCGGACGGCGTGTTCCGACGCGCTGCTGTCGTTGGTTCGAGGATACCAGGCCATGAGCATCACGGCGGTGAGGGACGATGGCGCGGCCCCGCAAAGGGATACGCTGGTCAACATTGACTTTGCCCTGATAGACCGCGCCGCAGGGTTCGCTGAGACCCTCTTGCGGCATCTGGGTTCACCCTCGGGATAAGCCCCGGCAAAACGCTTTACCGAATGTCTTGCGTTTCACGATGCCCGCTCGAGCGTGACTGAGATCTCGCGGTCCGCGGCCTCTTTGCCAATCTCGATCTTGGTGAAGGAGACAGGCTTGAACCCTTTGACCTTGAACGACAGATCGTACACGCCGGGCACGAGGTAAGGGATGACAAAGCGGTCGCCTTCGCTGCGCATCATGGCGGGATCGGAAGTGACGCGATTGGCCGTCACAAGGCTGCACTCCTGAAACGCCTCCGGCGGATTCCCATCCGGTTTTCGGATCGTCAGAACAAGCCGAGCCGTCTGGGGCAACACAAAATCGCGCGTCGCGCTTTGCGTGGGCTGAAGGTCAAGCGTAACCGTTTCCGTTCGCGCGGAGCCCGGCCCTGAAGCATACAGCTTGAGCGGACCGCCGGCGTGCTCGAATGTGTAGGTGCCGTCTGAACCGGCGCGCGCGACGCTCTTGGCCGAACCTTCCTTGGCGACCATCCACACGCCAAAGCCCGGCGCGGGAGATCCGTCGGGATTTAGAATGCGGCCGGCCACCGTGGCCTTCTTCGCGGATTTCGCGAGCGGCTTCTTGCTGAGTTGAATGACAATTGGGCTGAGCGACACGCCAATCTCACGGATTCCGGTGTAATCGACGGCGGAAACATAACCTTTGGGCAACTTCTCACATGCGACGCTGAACCCGCCGTAGCCGATCCCCAATGATCCTATCTTAAACGTCCCGTCATTCCCGGTAATGAGTTTCATCTTCTTCCCGTGGGCTGCATCGCCCGTCAAGGTGAGCGGAACTTTCGCCAGACGCTTGGCGGTATCCGCGTCCACAACCTCCCCATGAATCAGGCTCGCGGTGTCCTCGACGTGCAACGAGCATTGGATTGCACCTCCGGGCCGCACAGTTACTATATCCTGCGAATTCGCCACCCCGGCATCGAGGGCTGTCCATTTCTCACGCGGCGTCTCCGGTGAACGGCGAACCAAGTATCGGCCCGGCTCGAGATCGGAAATGGCGATCTTGCCTTCAGCCGAGGCCGTGTACTCGACCCAATCCGAGGGAGGGTCAAACGACAGAGCGTCCTCCAGCCGGGATTCGAATACCTCACGCCCTAGACGCTCCGCCAATGCGGCAAGTGCGGCACGAACCTCGGCGTAGGCCGCTTCCGCCGGAAAGTCCGTCGCATGGAAACGCTTGGCATCGGGACGATCCGGCTCTTCAAGATAGTACCATTCCGCAAATGCATCCCAGGTCTCTTGCGGGACCTCGGCCTCCTGCAACAGGGCATCGAGAACGTCGCGGTTCAGGCGCTGGCGGACCACGACGACAGGCACTCCCGATGCGGGAACGTCCTTGTTCGCTCCTTGAATGCGCGCAACGTCATACGAGACATCTATCTCCAACTGACCTGTCGGCAACTTATCCGGTTGCGGCGCGCCGGCAGCGGCTTCGCGGTTCGAAGGGCCAGGCAGCCTGCCCGAGACCTTCTCAAAAGTCTGAGTGGCGATCTTATGGATGGATTCCGTTGAAGGGCGCCACAGACTCACCGCCAGCAACAGAACAACGACGAATACGATTACCAGGATGGACAAGAACCTTCGCCAGCGGCTTGCGGGATAGGCTGGAAGCGTCCGACGACGCGCCGAAGGCGGCGTTTCCCCAATCACTGCCTGCCCGCGCGTGGAATCCGCAGAACCCTCAAGGGCGCCACGTTCGGCCACCGCCGGCGCTCGCAACGCACGTTCGGCCTCGAGCTCTTTGGCAAGGCGTTCCACCTCGCGCCGGCCTTGTGCCAACCGGGCTTCCATGCGCTCGATATCGGCGTGGGCAAAGGTGTTTTCAGATCTCTCTGCGATGGCCTCGACAACCTTCTTCTCGAGAGTGCGGACGCGCTCTTCCGCCACCTCTCGCGCGGCCTCGGCCTCGAGCCGCGCGATCCGTTCCGCCTCAAGTTCCTTTGCAAGGCGCTCGATGCTCAGCCGCGCTTGCCTCGCGGATTCCGGAGTCTCGAAAAGAGCGGCGTTGGCCACTGCGGCTGGCGAAGAGTCGTTGGGCTCGGAGGCCACTACATCGGCTGGAATAGTAATCCGCGCTCCGCAGAAGCTGCATGCGCCCTCGAACCCGACGAACTTCTCAGGGACCTTGAGAGTGCGATTGCAGTGCGGGCATTGATACTCGATCACGCGTATCCCCTTCCTGTTCCCTGTGCGACTGCGAAAGAATACCATACGGTTCAAGAGACATAAAACCGGCTCGCCCGGTTCATGAAACGGAAGACCTTTGTTTCGGGAGTCGCGGCGCAGGTGATATGATTGCCGCTATAGAAGAGGAAGTGTGAAAGAGGAAATCCTGATGAAAAAGAAGGTTCTGTCCGCGGTGTTCGGGCTCGGCGCCGTAATGCTGCTTACCTTGTGTGAAGGTTCCGGCTGCGCGGGCGGCCAGGAAGACGCCAAGGTCATTCGCGTGACCCGCAACATCGGGGGCCGAGAGGGATTCCGGCGGCACTTCGATGCATGGAAGGCCACGTTTGAAAGAAACAATCCGGGCTGGCTTATGGAACTTATTGATCTGGGAAACACGGAGGGCGCCGAATACTACAAATCGCGGATCGCCACCGGCGACCTGCCGGAAGTCATCATGACGTGGGAGATGTCCAACTTCCTCGCCGACGGCGGCCATCTCGTTCCGCTGCCTGACTCGTACTACGAGAAGTTCGGCATTCCGATGCCCGCCCCTTACAAAGGCTCCCGGTACACCACGCAGGGCGGTTTGCAGATCCAAGGCATCGTGATCAACAAAAAGATGTGGGACGATATCGGCGTCACGGAATCTCCGAAGACGTGGGACGAATTGTTCGCGGCGTTCCACAAACTCAAGGAAAAGGGTTACAAGCCGCTGGTGTTCGGCGGAAGAGAATGGTCCGCGTCCATGCCGCTCTTCTATGCGATAGCCTCTGACATGTGCGAGCGGATCACCACGCCGCAAACGGCCACGCCTTCCTGGACGATACGCCGCGACAAGCGGGAAGTCTTCTTCGCGACGGATCCTCTCGCGCGGCAGATCCTCGACAAGATGGTGTATCTGCTCGAGAACTTTGTGGATAAAGGCGCGGGAAGCGACGGCTACAACGAGGAGCAGCGCGACTTTTACAGCGGCAAAGGCGCAACTTGGATGATGGGCTGCTGGATGGCCGGAGATATCGAGCCTAACAAGGTCGAGTTCGACATGGCGTACTGGCCCGTGCCGTCGCTGGTGGGCCGGCCGCCGTGTTTCATTCAGACCTCCGGCATGCAGTCCGGCTGGGCCATGACGGCCAGCGCAACGGGCGAGAAACGCGAAAAGGCCATGAACGCCCTCGAGACGTTCTACGACCCCGAAGTGTACCAGCTTTTCCTGAACGGCGAATGCCAGTTCGCCGAGGCCGCCAAGGTGCCCGTGAAGGGACCAAAAAGTTCATGGCCGCAGGCCCAGCGCCTCATCGACAACATGAAAGCAAACCTGGATCGATACGGGACGACGCTCGGCTTCCACATCTCGTTGGAGGACATGCCGCCGGCTACGTTCACAATCACGCTGTCTCGCGCGATGCAAGAGATCCTCGCCGGAAATCGCGACCTCGACAAGATCCTCAAAATGATGGACGACGATTGGGACAGCGCGCGCAAGGGAACATGAGACAGCCTGATTCGGAAACCATTGCCATTTCCGCGGCAGGGAATTATAATAAGTTTCCAATTGGCTGCTATTCGGGAGGAATTCTTCGATGGCCAAAGAGAACGCACCCGGCGCGCTGAACGGAGAGGAACTCGTCAAGCAAGAGGTCATTACACGGGAGGAGCTCGCGAAGGCTCATGCGCGCGAAGCCGCTAGCGGAACCCCATGGTACCGCCAGCTTCTCCAGACGAAGAAGATGAGCTTTGGCGCCCTTGAAGGCATTCTGTTCCGCGAGTTCCACCCTCGCTCACTGCGGGAAGAGCATGAGCGCCTGGGCCAGGCTCTCCTCAGCATCAAGGCCGTCACACAGAACCAGCTTACCCAGGCCCTCGCCGAGCAGGCCCGCAGCGGCCGCCTCCTTGGAAATATCCTGCTCGATCAAGGCGTGATTACGCGGGACATGATGGCGAAGGCCTTGGCAAGACAGCATGGAATCGAGTATGCCGACCTCAAGTCCATGCCCAGTACGCCCGAAGCCATCGACTGCGTGCCGCGAAGCATCGCCCGCGACAACCTCATGTTGCCTGTGCGGCTCGATGGAGATAAGCTCACCGTTTTCATCCCGCATCCGCAGGTGCTCGATCGGCTCCAGAAAGTGGGCATCCTTCTTGGCAAACGAATCCACCCTATCCTTACAAGCGTCGAAGACATGCAGGCGGAGATCGCGCTTCGCTATGGCGGCGCAAGGTCACGCCCGGCAGAGCCGCCACGGTCAAAGACAGCGCCTCAAAAGCAAGTAGTTGCGGCGAGGCCGCAAGGATCCCAAGTAGCGGCAAAGGTTGAACCGAAACCCCAATCGAAGGTGACTGATATGGAAGACAAAGCACAGGAGCCCCAAGAATCCCAGGCAAGAACCGATGTTAAACGTTTTGAAGAGATCGCAAGAGAAGCCTCTGGTGTGCCGGTGGTCAAATTCGTCTCTACCATTATCGAGGGCGCCGTCAATTCAGGCGCCACGGACATTCATCTTGACCCGCAAGATCCTGAAATGCGGGTAAGGTATCGTATCGACGGCATTCTGCATGATGTAATGAGTATTCCCCATGAGGCCGAAAACGCCGTTGTCTCGCGCATCAAGATCATGAGCGACATGGATATCACCGAGACGCGTCATCCGCAGGACGGACATATCAGCCTCGAAGTGGGCGACCAAGCGTTTGACATACGAGTTGCTACTCTTCCGACGTTTCTCGGCGAGCGTGTTGTACTGAGGCTGCTCGACCAATCTACCGTTCTATCAGGAATAAAGGACCTCGGACTCGAACCGGAAGATGAGAAAAAGCTGCGAAACATCATCGATCAAGCTTACGGGATGGTCCTTGTTACCGGCCCTACCGGAAGCGGCAAGACCACAACGCTCTATGCCGCGCTTAATCAGAAGAACGTCATCACCGACAGCATTGTTACGCTCGAGGACCCTGTCGAATACCAGTTGTCCGGGATAAACCAAGTCCAGATAGACTCAAACATCGAGCTAACCTTTGCCAGCACCCTCCGTGCTGCATTGCGACAAGACATCGACGTGCTTCTCGTTGGCGAGATCCGCGACGCGGACACCGCCCGTACCGGAATCCGCGCCGCAATGACCGGCCACTTGGTGTTCAGCACACTTCATACGAACGATGCTCTTGAAGCTCTCAGTACGCTTCGAAACATGGGCATTCCATCGTACCTGATTGCCAGCGCGCTAACGGCGGTGATCGGACAACGTCTTGTCCGGAAGATCTGCTCAAATTGCAGAACAGAATATAAACCCGGTAAAGCTTTGCTGAAAGCAATAGGACTGCCGGAGACTACCAAGATACTGTACCGCGGTGAGGGATGTGACCTTTGCTACCACACTGGCTGTAAAGGCCGGACGGGTATTTTCGAGATACTTGAAGTTACGCCCTCTATTCGGCGCATGATTGCTATGGATGAGTCTACTGAAAAGATTGCTGAAGCTGCCAAGCTTAAGATACTTGCAGATCGCTGCCGTATAAAGGTCAAAGACGGCCTTGTGGCTCCAGAAGAGTTTCTTCGCACTATCCGAGTGTAAAATCGTTATGAAGTAAACCACAGCCGCGAACGGGACTAAGGTGATGTAATTATAGCCTCCGTTTCTGTTAATAACCTGTGGAAAAGTTTCGCTTACTAGTAGACATCTCTGACATCAACTCCAAGTCTTGTCCGGCGTAATGTACTGACAGTAATCAGTTTATTGAAAGCTTTACTCAGAAAGCCGCTTTTGGTCATTAGTTTATAAGGTATTGATAAAACACGACTTCTGAAAGAGGTCAAACTGCCGGCAATATCCTTGAATACTATCATCTGAATGGTTTCACAATCTGTGGATGGGTCGTCAGATAAGGCTCAAAAACGATATCATAATCGCTAGAATAAGGCTGTGGATAACCTTGAAACTAGTGTGGAACAGGCAAACAAGATGGGCACGTTAAAAGATCCTGAAGAAATTGAGATGATTTTGTTTCCTTGTCCACAGTAAAAGGGAATCGTTTACAAACCATGACTAATTCAGAAGACTTCACTCACCAACCTGGTTAACAAATAAGATACTTCCTAGAGGACTATGTACAAAAACTCCACAAGACATCCTACTGTACAAACTGGACTTGCATTGTTTTCCTCAAAAATAACAGCATCGACTACGAAGACTACTTGTTTTAGATACAAGTATTGATCATAATATGCATCACAGTTTAAAAAGGGGAAACGACGGAGACCCATTATGAAAATTAGAATCTCACGTCAGGATCTTCTCGATAAGGTGAATCAGGTAAAGACGGTTGTGTCAGCTAAGTCAGCACTTCCGATTTTGTCGCATATTTTGATGGAGACACGTGAAAGTGCGGTTCGTTTGTCCGCAACTGACTTGAAGGTGAGTATTGAGTGTACAGCCGATTGTACGGTTGATGAGGTCGGATCTCTTACAGTTTCATCGCAACGTCTTGCAGCAGTTCTTACTGAGCTGCCGAATGCGGATATAACGTTAGAGCTTGCGAAAAACAATGTAGTTACACTTATGTGTGGCCGCATTCAGATGCGACTTTTTAGTATGGCTCCGGAAGAGTTTCCGCCGGTAAGGACGTTTGAAAATATTGAACCGTTGATCCTTCCACAAGTAATGATTCGGAATATGTTTTCGAAGACATCATTTGCCGTTTGCTCTGATCAAGCGCGATATAACTTGACAGGAATTCTATTTGAGATTAAGGATGGCAAGCTTACTGTTGTAGCAACTGATGGTCGTCGTATGAGCTTATGCAGTGAAGATCAAAGTGTCCCGAAAGGTATAAACGTAAAGGTTATTATTCCTGGCAAGATGGTGATTGAGCTTGAACGTCTTCTCAGTAATGAAGGTGAAGTTAAGATATATATTGATGAGTCTCAGACGGCATTTGCATTTGGTTCAACGCGTATAGTTACGGCTTTGATTGAAGGCAACTTCCCGAACTACGAAATGGTTGTACCAAAGAAGCACGATAAAGAAGCTTTAATGAATACCGCAATCCTTACTGAGGCTATACGACGCACTCGCACGATGACTAATGATAAGTTTAACTCGGTACGGTTTGTTCTTACATCTGGTCTCATGACTCTTAAGGTAGTAACTCCTGAAGTGGGCGAATATGAGGAAGAAGTGCCTATTGAGTACGATGGTGAGAAGGTGGAAATCGCATTCAATCCGGATTTCATGCTTGATATCCTACGTCACATTGACACCGAGATGCTTTGCCTTATTCTCAAGGATACAACAAGTCCCGGCGTTGTAAAGCCCTATATGGAAGCACCGATTGACAGTTACGTTAATGTGATTATGCCTATTCGCCTTTAGTCTCTTGCGGGTGAGCGCTCTGTGGCTAACATTGATGACGTGTTAGATTGTCAATGATTACCGCAAACTGATCAATCAATCTATCCCGAGTATAGAATCGCGCGCGAATTCTTACGTCTTTACGCCACCTTGTGATAAGATCTATCTGTTTAGGCAGCTTACTTAGAAACTCACCCACTTCATTCACGCTTTCCCAACCGAACCAAGGTCCAAGCTGATGACTTTGCACTTCAGAACCGAGCGGACTTTCCGCATCACATACTGCAAGGATCGGAATGCCTGAAGAGATGCCCGCAATCATCTTACAAGGGATAAATGAACCCCCGCTGCCTGTTTTCTCTGTGATTACAAACAGATCGGAACCTTGTAAAGCCGCAGCAAAATCCGGTTCGTCTAGAAACCGTCCAAACATAAACCTTGAATCACTCTTACTGCGAATCCACGCCTCTAAACTTGCTGATTCAGCTCCACTTCCCTGTATATGAAACATAAACGCTGCATCACTTTTAGCAAGAACCTGGCAAAACCGGAGTAGATCCTGTTTTCCACCAATGTTCCCCGCATATAGCAAACGAATAGGATCGTTTAGAGATTCCATGGCTTTCTGTGGCAGTTCTGCAATCTCATCCGCCATCGATTTATTCAGCCAGTTTGGCAGGTAGTGAATTTCCTGACCGCGTTTCCGAATTGCTTCCAGCCGTTTAACCATAACAGGCGAGATTGTGCTCCATACATCGGCTCGGTTAAACAGCAAGCTTTGTATGGTCTGCAGCACTTGTGGAATAAGTCTTCCTTTTGCGATCCCGCTAGCGGATGCGGCATCCGCCGATAAGTCTTGGACGTTCAGCCATAGCGGTTTTCTATAGAGCATCTTGTTAAGTGCAGAAAATGCCACCGCGCCAACAAGCGGGCAGTACGTCATAACAAGATCGAACTGCCCGCCCTGCGCAATAGATCGGATCAACGAGAAAAAGAACGACGCTTCATATACCAAGCGCTGAATCAGAGAGCGTGGATCACTGGGAATGAAGATTCCATACCGCTCGATATGGACGCCTTTTTCATCATATCGTTCAATCTTTAGGCCATTCTTTCCAGTTTTGTCTTTCCATTCCGGGTAATATGGATACGCACACCTGACCGTGATCGCGTAGCCGTGCTCCGCGAGTCCGTAACAGAGGTCACTAAAGATTGCGCCCCCGCCTCCGCGATCCGGGTTGAAGACGTTCACAACGATTAGCAGACGCGATTTTTGCAGCGTGTTCATTGTCCTCCTCTGTTGATGCTTCTGCGAGACAGTTTTTATTCTTGCAGAATACCGTCTATATAGTCCAGAGAATCGCTTTCAAACCGTCCGCCTTTTTGCTACAGTACATGCCGACTAACTCAAGGAGTGTTTCAAAGGAGTGTCTCAAATGACAGCCGCCATGCTTCTGATTCTGATAGCCGCTGCGGATGGAGATGCCGCGCCGGCCACTGCACCACAAATTCCGGAGGGACCCTCAATGCTTAAGTTCGAGAAGATGCGTATCGGAACGGTTACCTATGAAGCTGCGTCCGTCTTTGATGTCAATAAAGACGGCATCCTCGATATCGTGTCCGGGGAGTATTGGTTTGAAGGGCCGGATTTCAAGAAGCAGCACAAGATATGTACTGTTCAGGCGGTCGATGACTACTACGACGATTTCAGCGACTATCCCATGGACGTCGACGGCGACGGGTATCTTGACATCATCACCGGAGGCTGGTGGGGTCAAACGCTTCGGTGGCGTCAGAATCCTAAAGGCCAGCCCATTGAGTGGAAGGTCTTCGACATCAGCAAGACCGGCAACATCGAACGCGCATGTTTCTGGGATGTGGATCGCGATGGGAACGTCGAGGTGGTGCCGAATTGTCCGGGCCAACCCTTCATGGTGTTCCGGCTCGAGCGCGATGCCAACGGCAAGGCAACAGGCAAGTTCACCAAACACGTCGTGTCGGATGTTCCCCAGGGTCACGGTCTTGGCTTCGGCGACATCTCCGGCAGCGGGCGCGGCGACCTCGTCAGCGCCGGCGGGTGGCTTGAGGCGCCCCCGGACCCGTGGGCCGGAAAATGGGAGTTGCATCCTGAATTCAACTTCGGCGGCGCCAGCGTGCCAGTCCTGGTTCATGACGTAAACGGCGACGGCCTTAACGACGTCATTGTGGGACAGGGCCATGATTATGGCCTCGCCTGGTGGGAGCAGCGGAAGGATGGCGAGGGCAACCGCACTTGGATCAAGCACGACATCGACCCTCGCCGGTCTCAGTATCACGACATGCAGTTGGTCGACATCGACAACGACGGCCAGCTTGAACTGATAACGGGCAAGAGATACCGCGCGCATCAGGAGAACGACCCCGGCTCACTCGATCCTATCGGCATCTATTATTTCAAGATCAACAGCGGCAACTTCGTCCGTTACACCATCGACTACGGACCCGCCGGACAGACGAGCGGCGCGGGCATCTACTTCTGGGTGCAAGACATAGACGGCAACGGATGGAAAGATATCGTTGCACCCGGCAAAGAGGGCCTTTTCCTGTTCAAGAACCTCGGTCCGAAATAGCTGCTCAGTGGGGCGGATTTTTCCGTGAAAGACTGCCATCCGAACGAAACGCGTCCGCGTTCCGTCAGCGTGTTCGGCGTCTGTCTGTTTCTCATCGTCATCACGTTGGCCGTCTATGGCCAAGTCCTGCGCTTCGACTTTCTCAATTACGACGATAATCTCTACATCACTGGTAATCCGCAAGTGAAAGCAGGACTTACGCTCGAGGGGGTCCGCTGGGCTTTCACGACAGGACATGCCTCGAACTGGCATCCGGTCACGTGGCTTTCTCACATGCTCGATAGCTCGGTGTTCGGGGAGAAGCCCGCCGGCCCTCACCTCATCAACCTCCTGCTTCACGCGTTGAACGCGTGCTTACTCTTTCTGCTCCTGTGCCGGATGACAGACGATTTCTGGCCAAGCGCATTTGTAGCGGCGTTGTTCGCGATCCACCCGCTCCACGTCGAGTCCGTGGCGTGGCTGGCTGAGCGCAAAGACGTCCTCAGTACACTCTTCGGGCTCTTAACGATGATCGCCTATACCGTGTACGTTGCGCGGCGCCGGGCCGGTCTCTACCTCTTGACGATAGTCCTTTATGCCATCGGCCTGATGGCGAAGCCCATGCTCGTCACGCTGCCGGTCGTCCTGCTCTTGATTGATTTCTGGCCGTTGCGGCGATTCGACGCGGCGAAGCCGTTCTTACGGCAAGCAGTCCCGTTCGTTGCCGAGAAGCTGCCTTTCCTTGTGCTGGCGGCGGCTTCCTCGATCATCACGTTTCTTGTACAGCAGGGCGGGCATAGCGTCGCGCCTGTGGATGTACTTCCCATGGGATTGCGCATCGGGAACGCCATTGTTTCGTATGTCCGTTACATACTGATGATGTTCTGGCCGGCGGACCTTACCGTCTTCTATCCTCACTCTGGGCCCGCACTGCCACTCTCGAGCGTGGCGGTGTCGTTATCAGTGCTTATCGGCCTTTCAATACCGATCTCTGTCTGGTGGCGCAGTCGGCCCTATCTTATCGTTGGCTGGCTCTGGTACCTGGGAACGCTTGTACCCGTGATCGGCGTCGTGCAGGTTGGCGCCCAGGCCCTTGCCGACCGGTACACTTATGTGCCGCTCATCGGCCTGTTCATCATAGTCGCATGGGGCCTGCGCGATTTTGGATTTTGGATTTTGGATTTTGGATTGGCTTCAGGGCAAAGTCTAACCCCAAGAAGCCGAAGGCTTATTCTCGGAATTCCCGCTGTGGCGATTGTCCTGATGCTGTCCTGGCTGACGGCGGTTCAGGTCGGCAATTGGCGCGACAGCGTAACGCTGATGGAGCATGCGCTCCGCGTTACCTCGGGCAATTACCTGGCTCACAAGAACCTTGGGGTCGCCTTGGCTGCCCGGAAGCAGTACGAGCAGGCCGTGGGCCAGTACCACGAAGGCATCCGGATCAAACCGAGCGACCCGGACTTGTATTACAACCTCGCCAATGCGCTGGACAAGATGGGGAAGCCGGAAGAGGCCGTCGCCAACTATCAGAAAGCGCTTGAAATCAACTCTGGGCACGCCGAAGCACACTACAACTTTGGCAACGTCCTCGCGCGACAAGGCAAATTTGAAGATGCCCTTGGTCAGTACCAAGAAGTGATCAAGATCGATCCAGCCCACCAAGGCGGACTTGTCAACCTGGGAAATACGCTTGCCATGCTCCACCGGCCGGCAGAAGCCATGCCGTATTACCTCGAGGCGCTCAAGCTGGTTCCGAAAAACGAGGAGGCCCTCACCAATCTCGGGAACATCTTAACGGAACAGGGCAAGTTTGACAACGCCATCAAGTGCTACACGCGGTCAATCGAGATCAACCCCCGCAATAAGGACGCCTATGGGAACATGGGCTTTGCCTTGATGAAACTTGGCCGGCTGGACGAGGCGGCCCGTGCTTATTCACAGGTTCTTCGGATCGACCCTGCGAATGCGCGCGCACGGGAAAACCTCCGCATCATTGAATCCGCGCGCAGCCGCCCAGGTTTTGCCGGGAAATAGCGGCTGAACGATCTGTCTCAGCCCGGGATCGTAGAAGATTGTTTTATTGCGATCCTGTAAATCTCCTCGAGACGTTTTATGTGCTCCGCAGGATCGTGATTGGCGAGAACGCGCTGCCGGGCGGCTTTTCCGGCCTCGCGCAGGCACCTTTCATCCGAAACGAGTTCGCGAAGGACGTCCGCGAGTGCCGTGGCATCTCCTGGCGGAAACAGGCGCCCGACGCGGTCGTCCACCATTTCCGGGATGCCGCCGATCGAGGAAGCCGCCACGGGCTTGCCCAACGCCATCGCTTCAAGCACCGCATAGGGCTGATTCTCATACCACTCCGAAGGCACGATCACGAGCCGGGCGCCACGGATTAGATCAAACAGATCCGCGCCTTTCTTGTATCCAACGCGCCGGACGCCCTTTAAGCTGCGCTGAGCAATGACGCGATCGATACCGGTTTCTTCCGGGCCGGTTCCGGCGATTACCAGGGGGACGTCCATGCCTAGTCGCTCATACGCCGTCAGCAGCGTGTATACCCCTTTGTGCTTGAGCAGTTGCCCGAAGAACAGCAAGTAACTGCCGGGATCGAATTGAGGTTCGTATGCCGCTGGTTCCAAAAAGTAGTTGAGTTGGTCGATGGGCGCCATGGGCACGCCGAACGACTCGATCTCCGCCTTAAGAAATCGCGAAGGCGCAATGAAGCGGTCGACGCCTTGCGGGTAAAGACCGAACATCGTGTGGACTACCTTGGCGCTGAAGGCCAGGAAGCTCGCCGAGGCGCTATCGTTATAGCAGCGGTTCTTGAGAATGCTGTGGAAACGGCGGGGACGGCATTCCTCGCACAGGTGTCCGTGCGTAAACAAGACATTGTTGGCGCACACCGGCTGGTAATCGTGCAGCGTCTGGATGACAGTTACGCCCGCCCGGCGCGCGGCGCGAATCACTGAAGGCGAAAGCTGATAGAACAGGTTTTGGCAGTGCACCACATCCGGACGGAACTCGGAGATCGCCTTTGCCATGACCGCGCCCGCGCCCCGATGGTAAACCCCGTGTAAGTATGCCGAGAGTCGCTCGCCCGCGCCCGCACCCTTCCACGTCTTGTTGGTCAATCCGGATGGAACCGTGTACAGAGGATAGTCCGCTGGCCAGTTGTCGGGCTGGTCCATGGACAGGAAGGCGGTCTCGTGGCCGTGGCTCATCAACAGACGTGGGAGATCCAACGCGTACCGGTCGGCGCCGCCCGTCAGCTTGTGGTACTTGTTGACGACAAGGACTCTCACCGATGTGGTTTACCTCCACGGCCTGTGATGACCTCTTGATAGACGTTGATCGTCTCGCGCGCAATCGCATCCCAATTCAGTTTCTTCTCGATCAACTCACGAGACCGGCGGCCCATCGCGCCACGCCGCACATCGTCTGAGACCAACGCCGTAAGGGCCTCCGCCAATGCGTGGGCGCTGCCACGTTCGAACAGGATGCCGTTTTCATTTCCGACGGAATACAGAGCATACTCGCGATCCGGCAGGACCAGCGGCAGTTCGCAGCTTGCCGCTTCAAGCACGGTAATCGACCAATCGCCCGGCCACACACCAATGCCCGCGGCGCTGTAAAACGAGGAAAGCTCCGCATTTTCGGCAAAGGCGATCCAGGCTACCTTCGCCGCGATGCCACAACGCGCGATGACCCCTTCGAGTTCCGCACGGTACTCAGGCGGGGCGTCTCCGATCATCAGCAAATGCGCGCGCGGATCGCGCTTCACGACCTCGGACATCGCCTCGAGCAGCACATGATTGTCCTTGTGTCGCGTTATCTTTCCCGCGTTTACGATCACGACTGCACTTGGGGAAATGCCCAAGCGCGCACGGACGGCGGCGCCGCGCTCGACATTGCGTTTGAACCGCTCGGGATCCGCTCCCAGATGAACAAGCGTTATCAGGCGATCGTCGATCCCAAACTCCGTTCGGACGAGCCGCTGGACCTCATGCGACATCGGCATGACTCGGCCAACACTTCCGATCCACAGTGGCCGGAGCAGGCGGCGGAACATCCCGTAGAAGACCTTCTTCTGAAACGTGTACGGCTGGATGTTGAAGTAGTTGTTGTGATCGTCGAGCACTAGCGGATATCGGCGTTGCCGGTTGCCCGAAAGCACTTGCCAGGTCGGGATCGTCACTATGTTATGCGCATGGATGATATCCGGATCGAGAGCCTTGATCTCCGCCCAAAGACCTTTCAGATACACCCAGTTATGCGCGTGCCATTGCCACAGGCTCCGCAAACGGATGACCGTGACGCCGTCGACTTCCTCGCGGGCGCGCCCCGTAGTTCGCGGATCTCCCATCAGGGCCGCCTCGGAGGGCATACGATCCGAAGTGATGATCGAGACTTCGTGGCCGAGCCGCGCTTGCGCCGGCGCCAGACAATTCTCCTGATAGCCCATTCCGGGCTGGAAGAAGCTCGTGACGTGAACGATTCTCATCAGCGGCTCTTACGCGGACGTCTTGAAAAGGAAGGCTAAAAGATGCCCGCGGCCTCGAGTCCCTTCGCGAACGCCTTCTTCTCGGCAGTGTTGAGTTCGCGTTGGGGCGGACGCACCGGGCCGGCATCGAACCCGCGAAGGCGCAGGCCCTCCTTGTAGTAGGCCACCATCCGTCCGTACTGGAACAGCCCGCACGTCGTGGCCAACTTTGCCTGGGCGTTCCATGCCTTCTTCAGATCGCCCTTGCGGACACTGTTAAACACGCTTAGGAACAACTCCGGGATGATATTCGCCGTGCTGGATACGCTCCCCTTCGCTCCGGCCACCAATGCCTGAAACGAATACTCGTCTACCCCGTTAATGACGTTGAACTCCTTTGGAACCCACGCAAGAATCCGCGTAAGAGCAGCCATATCGCCGCTGCTGTCCTTCATGCCCGCGATATTCTCGAAACGGGACGAAAGTGAACGGATCAACGACGGGGACAGCGCATTTCTCGCGCAGCTCGGAATGTTGTAGAGAAAAACCGGGAAATCCTTCACGGCGTTTGCCACGGCCCCGTAATGTGATGTCAACGCGCTGTCGTCGTACGCGTAAAACCCCGGGGCGACCACGCCCGCGGCGGCGGCGCCTGTTTCCATCGCGTGGCGCGTCAGTTCGATTGTCGAGGCGGTGTCCAGGCAACCTGTGTGCGCGATCACTTTGAGGCGCTTTCCCGCCGCGGCCACCACGGCCTCGAGGAGTTTCTTTCGTTCCTCGATCGTCATCAGCATTCCTTCCCCCGTCGTGCCGCAAGGGAAGACGCCGTGCACCCCCTGGCCGGCCAGGCGCACCGCAAGCGCGCCCGCCTTGTCGTAGTCAACGTGCTTTGCGTTTTTTGTGAAAGGGGTGAGCAGCGCGGGAATGACACCTTCAAGATGAAACTTCATGTTGACCTCCGTTCGGTTTGATGCCTGCAAAAACATCTGTACCGAGTATAACGTTGCGAAAACGACTCCGCAAAGATGATGGATAGTTTTAACAGCTATCGTTTGCCCCGGCCAAGCCGCGACGCAACGCGAGCCAAGCCTGGCGCCCCCACTTCTCCTGAGATGGCAATTCGCCGCAGTGGCCAGTAGTCCGTGTGGCGGACGGACGCATCAGTCAAAAGTATGGAGGAACGCGCCGAGGCGGACATAGGTCTCTTTGAAGCCCGTCTTGAGCGCCTTGAGGTATTCCTCCTGGTTCGGGATCCACGGTTCTCGAGGAACAGTGGCCGTGGCCCATTCAAAACGAAACGCGGCGCCAAAGCCTTCCAATATCAACCGGGCCGACGGCGCCGCCATGTCAATTGACGCCTTGTCCGTCCATAGATCTTTCTTCTGGAAGATGATGAGATTCGTCCTTGCGAACTTCCTCAAGGCGGCCGCCGGTTCATCGCTGGCCGATGAACCCACTACGGTTTGGATCGGAGAGATTTTCCTGCCGCCTGGCGACACGAGGTACACCGTCATGCCCCGCAGCCCCACTACGTCATACGCGACGCTCATGTCGGAAAGCATCGAAGCGAGATGGCACTCAAATACGAGGTAATTCTCGTTGATTCGCGCCGCGGCCTCGTCCAGTTTCGGGTCGATCTTCTCACCTTGCTCGACTGACTTCGCGCGGCGGAGTCGCGCTACATCCGATCCGAGCCAGACCGCATACGAATCCGCTGCAAACAGATCCGGGTACGAGCCGCTTTCGAGCTGGATCGGCGAGACGAACGTCATCGGGAAGAACTCCGTCACAAATACCGGTTCGCCTTTAGACGCCTCTTTCTTGGTTGTTTGACACGAGACGAAACACGCGGTCGCGAGTAGTGCCATGAGTATCCAGGCGCCCATTGGCCCACGTCCCCCCTGTAACCGACTCGCTACACGACATGAGCACGCGCTTCTGTCCGCTCCGTCCACTCTGTGCATTTCGTCCCTTATGTTCTTTTTGTCCCTCTCGTCTTTTGAAGGGCGATCTGGAGGCAAGTGCCCTTTTGAGGGGCGATCTCACTGCCCCTTTGAGGGTTTGTTTCCAGACGCTTTATCCGGCGTCTTTTCAACCCGAACGTCCACCTTCACGCCTCCCTTTGCATTGTTCCCCGGCGTCGGCGGCTTCTCGTCGATCACGCTGCGGGCGTCCGGGCCGCCCGTACCGTAGTTTCGCAGCAACAGGCTGCCCTCTTCGGAATTCATCTTCACGATGCCCATGGGACACACGGACTCGTTCAGCCAGATCTCGAGTTTGGTGTCGCCCTCGACCACTTCGTAGTGCTGAGCATGGAGGCTGCCGCCGGCCGTCGGAATATCCTCCTCGGCGACAAGTTTCCGTTCAGATTCCTTCGCTGGTCCGGGGGAAGTGTCTGCCGCGCTATCCTGCTTGTTGCCGTCCAAAGATTTTGCCTTTTCCTCGTCGCTATTGCCCTTCGGCCTTAGCGAGACCTCTTGTTTCTTATCGAGGCCCTCTCTGCGGAACACCTTGTGCACATTTGCCGGATCGTTGGCGGGTCCGGTCAACAACATTTTGTAGATGGATGGGTAGCCCATGCTCGGGACATACTCCAACTCGAGCCAATATCCTTGTTTGTCGCGGACCTTCTCCTCGCTCACGATTGCCAGCCGCATCGTGCCCAGCCGAATCACGGCCCCGTCCTCCGTTCGACCCCCGTTGATATCGTACCACGCCCATGCTCCTACTTTCGGATTCACCAGTTTCCCGGAGAATATGTCGCTGATGACTCCTTGCGCCCCTGCGGTCGTGCATAGGAATGCCACTGCCAGAAATCCACCCGCCAAGCGCTTCATCCCTTCAACCTCCATATCGTACGGTCGTGCATGTCGTACGGCCGGGCCGTTGGAGTCATCCTATCATAGCGATTTGGCTCTCCGCACCCCCGCGGGCAAAAAGAGACCGCTGTCCCTGAGTTTCCGCCTCAGGGACAACGGTCCCACTCTCTTCCCTTATATTCTAGTACTCTGAAAGAACAGCGGGAACAGCCTCGGGAACGCTCAATCTTTTTCGGGGTCGTCTGTTGACCCCGTTCATAGCCCGTGTTGGACTGTTCTGCGAGCTGCTCTCGGGCTCTGTTCCCGCTGACATAAACATTATACCATGCTCTCCATCGTCAAGGGGCGTAACGAGGAAAAAATCTCCGAGCGGTAGACAAGGGGTTGCAACCCCTTGTCCCTTCACATTACGTGTGGTCGGGTCTTGGTGGTAGTGGTACGGCGGGTGCAGTGGTAGGGTGGGTGCAGCGGAGCGGAACCCACCGCACAACTATTTCCCGCGCGCCCGCAGCGCGGCTTCAAGCAGGTTCACGTCCTGCTGGATCATCTTCGGATTAGCCTTCGTGAAAATGCCGACGCATACGGCATCGCCGGGACGGTACGCGTCCGCAACGTACTCGAACGCTGCTTTCGGATCGTTTCGGGCGGCGGCGAGCACCTTGTAGTGGATAGCGGGTGCGGGAAGCTTCTGGATGAGCGAGCACATCGCTTCGCGATCCTCCTCGAGGTAGTGCTCTTGGTCGTTATAGTCGCGTTGGGCCTGCCGTGTTCGATCGCTCGGGTTGTAGTAGGAGGTCATGAAGAAATCGAGTTCAAGGTTCTCGGCGGCCCATCGGATCGTTCGAACGTTGTGGCCGGCCACGCCCGCCGGCATGCCCGCATCCCTGATCGCCTTGATGGCGTCGAACACCTCTCTCGTCTCTCCCGTGGCAACCCGCTGATCCATTTCCCCACCGTGCAGGAAACAGCACTTCGCCTTGCCGTGAATAGCGTTCTTGACACCGTGCATCAGCGTCCCCACCTCCGGACACTGCTGAGCGATCCAGGTGAGACGCCCTCCCTCGTTCCAGTGCTCGCGCATGGCGCGCAAGATGAAATTGTCCGCGCGGCCCAGATGCGCCGTAACGTCGGCTGCCTGGGCAAGCCGATATGTTTCCTTGACACGCTCCATCGTGTACCAGTCGACCATCTCGTTATCGCACTCGACCGTCCGGTGCGAGAAGCCGCTGAACGGGTTTCCCCCAAGAATGAACCGGCTCACGGGTACAGCGCCTAAATGCACGATTGCTGGCTTCAGATCCTTAGACACAACGGCTGCTTCCATGACTGCCTCCTGTAAGGAACACTCGAATTATAGCGTCTCGGTTGATTTGAATACAGACTCGAGGTCTCTCGAGGCCGCGATCCAAACGATTGTGATGTGCTATCATCGTCTCGGACAGCATGATGAGATCCCGAAGAACTAGGAATGGATAACAAGGATTAGCAAGAAGCACCGATGAACGCCGTAAAACCGCCCGGCCTGCGAAGGATCGAAGCGGTTCTGCGCGAACGGCGTCAGGAACTTGCCCGCGATTATGGCGTCGCGCGGATCGGTATCTTTGGTTCGTGCGTGCGCGGCGAAACAACCAAAGGAAGCGACGTGGATATCCTGGTCGAGTTCGACCGTGTCATTGGGTTCTTCAAGTTCCTCGAACTTGAAGAACGTCTCGGGGAATGGCTCCACGCGAAAGTGGATTTGGTCACGCGTGCCTCCCTCAAGCCTCGAATCGGCGAGCAAATCCTGTCGGAAGTCGTGATGCTATGAAGCGTGATTATAGGGATTATCTCCAAGACATTCCCGATGCCATCGACGAGACGGCGGATTTCACTGCCGGACTGACGTACGAAGCCTTCACGCTTGACCGGGAATGAGCGAGAATGTTGGGAGGTTTGACATGGACCTGATGCAGGCAGCGATGGCCTTTACCGTCTTTTGTACCTTCTTGGGTGCGCAAGCTGTCTGGGCGGGCGGTGGGACCACTGAGGAGATGGCGCTAAAGCGCGATTGGATCGCAGCTGAACAGGAAGGGGCCGGGACGCAAACGCGCTTCTTTTCATTTGTATATGGAGGGCGTCCATCGGCGGAGTTTTTGGGCGGGTGGAAGCTGGAACGCTCCTCAAGCAACCCGGATGAAAAGCGCACTGAACGAGTCCTCACGTATACCGATCCGGGATCGGGCTTGGTGGTCCGTTGCCAGGCCACGGAGTTTAACGATTTTCCTGCGGTCGAATGGGTGCTTTACTTCAAGAATGCGGGCGATGCCGATACCGCGATTGTCGAAGACATACTTCCGTTGGACGAGGGCTTTGCGTTGCCAAAGGCGGATCACGCCCAGCTGCACTACGCCTATGGCAGTGAATGCCGCATCGACGACTTCGCACCGCGCGTCGCCGCGCTTGGCCCCACGGCGGACCAGCCGCAGGCGGGATGGGTCGGCGAGAGCAATCCGTTCCGCATCGAGTCCATCGGCGGCCGCTCTTCGTGCGGCGCGTTGCCGTTCTTCAATCTCGATATGGGAACGTGCGGCGTCATTTGCGCAATAGGCTGGACGGGCGATTGGGCAGCATCGTTCTTCCGCACCGATACGGAAGCGCGCGTCCGCGCGGGCATGAAGCGGACCCATCTGAAGCTTCTACCGGGCGAGGAAATCCGGACGCCGCGTATCCTGCTGCTCTTTTGGCAAGGCGAGCGGATGCGCGGGCATAATCTGCTTCGCCAATTCGTGCTGGCGCATCACACGCCCCAGGTCGGCGGACATCCTGCCCAAGCGCCGATCTCCAATGCGACATGGGGCGGAAACTTCGTCAAGAAACACATCGATCACGGCCGCTGGTGGGTCGAGAACAAGCTGCCGATGGAATATCTCTGGGTGGATGCAGGCTGGTTCGGCAATGACGAGGCTAAAGAAGGCGCAACGGTATTCAACAGCCAATGGGGACGGTTCGTGGGCGACTGGCAACCGAATCCGGGCTATTTTCCTGAAGGCCTGAAGCCGCTGGGACAAGCCTTGAAGGATATGGGCCTCAAATTCCTGCTCTGGCTCGAGCCTGAGCGTGTGTTCAAAGGGACCGTGTGGCAACGAGAGCATCCCGAGTATCTGCTCGGACCCGTCGGCGACAACTACCTGTTGGATCTAGGCAATTGGGCTGCCCGCCGCATGTTGACCGAGCACCTTGCGGGCTTGATCGTGGAAGGCAACATCGGATGTTACCGTCAGGATTTCAACATGGACCCGCGGCCCTTTTGGGACGCGGCTGACGCGCCGGACCGCGTCGGCATGAGCGAGATCCGCCATATCACCGGCCTCTACACGATGTGGGACGAACTGCTGAAACGTTTCCCGAACCTGCTCATCGACAACTGTTCGAGTGGTGGACGGCGCATTGACCTCGAAACGATTTCGAGGAGCATTCCGCTTTGGCGGAGCGATGTCCAGTGCTGGCCAGGCTTCGGCGTCACCGCGCTGCAATGCCAGACGCAAGGTCTCGGATTGTGGGCGCCTCTGAGCGTCGGCTGCTGCGATCGGGAGGACAAGTACGTGTTCCGCAGCGCGCTCGGTCCGGGCATGGTGCTCATCATGTACGACTTCGAGCAGGATACGCAGAAGCATTTCTCCGTTGATTGGCTCAGGAAAATGCTTGCCGAGCTTGAGTCGGTCCGGAAGTACTTCCTGGGCGACTTCTACCCGCTGCTGTCCTTCTCGCTCTCGAGCGATACATGGGCCGCATGGCAGTATGATCGGCCCGACCTCGGCGAGGGGATGATCCTCGCGCTAAGGCGGCCCGAGAGCCCCTTCTTTGCCCTGAAACCCGCGCTTCACGCTCTCGATGCGAACGCGGTGTACGAACTGCGCGACCTCGACACGGGCGGCGTTGTCCGGCGCACCGGGAAAGACCTCGCCTCCACGGGGATCGAACTGCGCATTGACGAGCGTCCCGGCTCGCGCCTGTTGGTTTACCGAAAGGTCTGATCTCTGGCAATGGGCGACAGTGAGACTGTGGGGCGCAAACTCGCGCGTGTCACTTTGCAGTTTTCAGAACCTTGATGAACTGGGGAAGCTTGGTTTGAAATGCAACTTTCTCGCGCTCTTTCCCGTAGTACCCGCCCCAACCGACGCGGATCGAGGTCACTGCGCGCCAGTTGAACTCGCCTTCAGGCGTTGGTTTCCACATTGCGCGCTCGAAACTGCGGAGCGGCAGATAACAGCGGAACGGATTTGGCTGGTTGAGTTCGCGCCCCATAAGCTTGAAAAACTCCCGGCCGTCCCGATCTACGAGTATCATGTACAGCTTTGCCGCGGCGCTTTGGGGCGGCAGAGCCTCGGCCTCCACCAAGGCGTATTCCGCTCCGGAAAGGTCCGCCGGCGAGGCAAAGGCAAATCCAAGAAAGAGGAAGATATCGACGCCGCTCTTGGTGATGGTCGCTTCGGCGCGCCACGCGGCGTTCGAGTCCGTCGTTGCGGATTCGGCTCCGCCGTCGACGAATTCGCCTTTCAGCACCGCCGGTTTCTCGAGGCGTGGAAGGTCGAGGGGCTCGAATGTAGGCGCCTTGGGCTGGACCAAGGCGGGCGATGCTGCGTTGGGGAACCGAAACAATATCCCCCCGAACGGACCAAGCTTCAGCGAAAGGTCGTGCGGAGCCGAAACGGGCACAATCACACCGGTGGCCGGATCGAGTTGATCGCCGGCCCCCTTGGCGCGAAAATCGACGCGACTTTCCCAAGGGGTGGGGCCATCGTTGATAAGGAAGTAGACCTCGTGGCCATCGATTCGACGATGGGTAACGCGGATCGGAGGGTCACCTCCCAGCACGACGTCCGGTTCGAGGAAAGTGTCGAGGACCGAAACGAGAAGGGATTCTATTCCTTGAGCCAGGAAGACACCGGCGCCAGTTTTGCCTGCCTGCGGCGCACTCGGCTGCAACATGACAGGCTGAGTGCCCGTGTTTTCCGCGTTGCCGAACATTTTGTCTGCGATGGACTGAACGCGCGGGCACGGAAACTCGCTCTCGCTGTTCGCCGGGAGCGCGCCGAGAGCAATGACCACGCCGCCTGATTCCCAGAACCGGAAGATGGTTTCCCAAGCTGCGAGCGGCAGCGTATCGCATTCCGGCAGCACAAGGACCCGCCATGCAGCCTCTCCGTGGCGCAACAGGCCCCCCTCGGCTTTGCACTCCGAGATCGCCTGCGAATCGATAATCGCTACGTCGCGCCGCGCCACGAAAAGGGCTTCGAGCGCGGCACGATAGGTCTCCTCAACCGCGCGTGCGTCTTCCGGCAGATCCTTGGTCCACTCGCGCGAAGGGGTGAACCGGGTCCAAAGTGTCTCGACGGGATAGACCACGGCCACATCGGCCATCTGTCGTCCGCCCTCGAGTGTCGTCGAGCACCGCCCGACCCACTCGTTGAGCCGGTTCAATGCATCGCGGTCGAGGTTTGCGAACGAGTAGTAACTGGTGATCGTTGTGATGCCGCTTAGCATGAGCCGGTTGCAGGTACCGCGGATCTCGTCCTCCGAGATCGTGCGAACGGGGCGTGTGTCACCTTGCGGACGATAGCGCTGGACGAAGTCGGATGTCTCGCACATGGTCACGGAACGGTTCTCGAGATCGGCCACGCTACTGATGAGCCGCGCGATATGCCACGGGACCTCGCCGGGCACGCTGGTGAGACAATCGATACTCGGGGCGTCCAGCCTGCGCGCACATCGGTAGAAGTTGCCGTACAGGGGCACATGGTTCAAAAGCGACTCCTCGCATAGGAGGTGCCCGCCGGATCGGACATTGTGTTGAGAACACCACACCTGGATCTGGCCGAAGAAGTTCTCCGAGACGAGTTCACCCACGGTCGACCAGAAGTCATACCGCGCTTTCGCGCACTCCGGACCGGACCCCGTCAGTACCATCGGAATCAGGGGCGTCACATCATAGCCCCGCCGTTTCCTGAACTCGCCCGCGAACGTGTCCGACCACGGCAGGACGACCCACGGCTGAGGCCGCATGTACAGGCTCATTAACGAAGGCTCATCGGTGAATGTCGAGATGAAGTATGCGCCAAGATCCGGGCCGAGCCTCCGCGCATACTCGCCGTGCGTGACCTCGAGGAAGCGCTGCGTGGGCTCGGCAAGGAGCAGGTTGATGTACGGAAGCTTGTCCGCGAGACTTACCGCGGCGTGCGTGCCCTCATAGAGTCTCCCCTCGCAGATGACGACCACGCGCCACTGGCCCGCAGGAGCCTGCCACTCGAGTTTTCCATCGCGAATGGACGACGCCAGATCGATCGCTGAAGCCAGGTCCAGCTTGCCGGTCACAACCGGCGCCGCTAACGCGCGCACTACCTTCCCAGGCGGAACGTCGAACGCAACCTTCCCCTCACCGGACTCGTGAATGGCCGCGACAAGACCCCGCGCCTCCCATTCAGGATGATCCCGCATTGTGATTCCGCCTGCGTTGCCGCTTGGGTAACCGCGTTCATCATAGAGCCACAGCGCAAGGCCAGCCTTCTTCACTTCGCTGATCTCACGGATGAATGACTGCCATTTCGTCTCGCTCTGCAGGTAATCGTCGAAGGAGACATTCGTTGCCATCCCGCCGAAGCCCTTGTCGATGAGGTCGCGGATCAATTCGTCCTGTTTTTCCGGATCGTCAGGCAACTTATGAACGATCTTCAATATCCGGTTGGCCGCGGGAGGTCTTGCGAACCTCTCCGAAAGAGGCGCGGCCGGTTCAGGATAGGGCTTGGCCGGGACCTGCGCAAACGTCGGCGCAGCGGCAAAAAACAGGACCATCGACAGCGAATATGTCATAAACCAGCGCCTCCTCCGTTCTGGGTGACAGAAGCGACTGTCTCAGTTGCAGGCGCGCACCGCAGTGCGCGCCTGCGAATGGCCTTCATCGCGTTACTTGATCTGTACGTCTTTGGGGACCTTGATGACCGTGATGTCGACCTCGTCGGTTCCTGCGCGCATGTAGCCTATGAGCAGGGATTTTCCGGGGACGGCATTCTCCTTGACGAGGCGGTAGAAGTCATCGGCGTTGTTGACCTTCTTCTGGGCGACCTCGGTAATGATGTCGCCAGGCCCGAATCCGGCTTCTTCGGCGGCACTTCCGGCCTCGACGTCCGTAACCACGACGCCGGCAACGTTGGCTTTAACCTTGAGGCGTTCGACGATCTCCTGGGAGAGGTTCTGGACGTGGAGTCCGAGGACTTTCTTTCCTTTCAGGGCCGTCTTGAGATCGCCCGCGTACTCCTCGAGGGTGACTTGAACCTCGGTAGGGGCCTTGTCTCGCCAGACCTCGAGCGTGGCCTGGGCGCCGGGCGCCAGGCCGGAGATCCTGCGGACGAGGTCTGCGGAGCTATCGACGGGCTCGCCGTTGACCTTGCGGATGACGTCGTACGGCTTGATGCCGGCCCGGTCGGCGGGGGTGCCAGGCTGAACGCTCTTCACGAATGCGCCCTTTTCATCGGCGAGGCCGACGGCTTCCATGAACGGCTTCACGTTGGTGATGCTGACGCCGAGATAGCCGCGCGTAATCTTGCCCTGAGAGATCAGCGAGGGAACGATCTGCTTGGCGGTGTTTATGGGAATTGCGAATCCGAGCGAGTTCGCCCCGTACACGATCGCGATGTTGATCCCGGTCACCTCGCCGTCCAAGTTGCAAAGCGGCCCTCCGCTATTGCCGAGGTTTATGGCCGCATCCGTCTGGATGAAGTGCTGGAAGCGGAGCCCGGGCAGGCTGAGTTCCTCGCGTCCCAGCGCGCTGATGTGGCCGAACGAGAAGGAGCCTTCGAAGCCTCGCGGACTGCCGACGGCAATGGCGAACTGCCCGACTTTGAGTTTGTCTGAATCGCCGAGGCGGGCGACGGGCAGGTCTGCGTCGGGCTCGATCTTGATGACGGCAAGGTCCGTATCCGGGTCCCGTCCGATCACTTTGGCCGGGTATTCCTTGTCGTTCCAGAGCTTGACCGTAATTTCGACGTCGTCGCCGGCCACGACGTGGTTATTCGTCACGATGTGGCCCTCTTTGTCATAGATGAACCCCGACCCGGTGGCAACGCGCGGCGGCATTCTCATTCGCGGTGCGTTAGGACCCGGCTGCTCGGGACCCGGCAGCCCAAAGAACCGGAACAGATCGTGGAACTGGTCCATATCCGGCTCGCTCGCTCCGCCCGCGCCTTTTGAATCGATGTTGACGACGCACGGACGAAGCTCCTCGTGGAGCCGCACGAACGCGTCCTCCATCTCCTTTAGGACCGGACTCAACGCGAACGCGCTGGCGGCGCTGAAAACGAGCAGTACCATAGTAAGGAGTCGTGCGCCCGGCGGTAGACAAGGGGTTGCAACCCCTTGTCTCTGATGCTGACTGTGTCTCATGAGTTGCCTCCTGTTGTTTCGGCCAGCGTGCGCGGATGGATTGCATTGTGCAGCACCTCGCGAATCTGTGCCTGTTTTTCATTATCCCATATTTTCCTGTGGTCCAGGGTCACGTAGAAGGAGTCGCGGACGCGTCGTGCGTCCGTGACAATGCGCGCGGTCGATATGTCGAGGCCCGCTGACGCCATGGCCCTCGTGATATCGTAAAGCAGCCCGGTGCGATCTCCCGTTTCGACGTCGATCACAGTGTGCGTCCGCGACGAGTCGTTGTCAAAGGCGATCTGTGTGCGCACGGGAATGCGCGGCTGCAGGAGGGCAAACAGGCGCCGGCGCGACCGATCCACTGCTTCCTGGATGTCCCCGTTCCCGAGCAGCGCCGCGCGCAACACGCGCTCGACGGCCTTGAACTGCTTCTCAGTGATGGGTCGGTTCCGGGATGCGTCGAAAACTGTAAAGCAGTCGATGACCCAGCCGTCAGGGCGCGTAAACAAGGCGGCGTTGTTGACGTCGACCAACTGCGAGGCGAAGCTCCCGGCGATCATTGAGAACAGGCCGTGACGATCCGAGGTGCTCACCACGACCTCGCTCATGTCCGTTTCCTCGTGGGTCCAACAATTCAAGGCAAGCCCCGTTTCCTGCGCACGGGCCATGCACTCGATATGGCGGGCGATGTGCCACGGCGTGAACGCCAGCAGATAGCGCTCGCCGAGGCTTCGAATGTGGTCCTCGACTTGCTCCTGAAGGCCGCTGCGGACCGCCTCTCGAACTTCCTGCGCCTTGGGGGATTTCCAGAACTGCTCACCGACGGTTTCCGCGCTCGGGTAGGGTCGCGCTCCTGCGCGACCGAGGAGGATCATCTCCGTTCGCAGGTACAGCTTCATGAGCAGGGCGCCCTTCCAGTCATTCCAGACGTCGGGGCCGACCGCGGCCATATCGGCGTAGGAAATCAGGAACAAGGTGCGAAGGCGCTCTTCGGTTTTCATCGTTTTCGCGAAGCTCTGCACGATATCGATGTCGTCGATGTCGCGATACTGACTGATCTTTGTCATGAGCAAATGGTGCTGGACCAGAAACGCGATGCGTTCGGTGTCTTCCTCAGGCATGCCGATGCGGCGGCACAGCCCTTTTGTCCGCGCCACGCCCTCATCCACGTGGGTCTCGCCTTTGGCCTTGCCGAGATCGTGAAACAGGATCGACATGACGAGGATGTAAGGGTCGGGCAGGTGTTCGAGGGACCTTTGCAGGCACTGCGTCACCGGCTCCTGCGCGTGCTGCAGCCCTCCAATCGCCTCGAGGGCGCGCAGGGTGTGCTCGTCGACGGGAAAGTGGTGAAAATCCTCATAGCGGATCACGCCCTGGACTTCCGCAAATTCGGGGAGGTATGCCCCGAGGAAACCGACGTTTGCCGCCTGTCGGAGAGCGAATCCCGCTTGGGTGGGGCGGTTGCAGATGGCCGCGAAGAAGCGCCGCACAACGTCGTTAGTGCGGAAGGTGTCCGTGACGAGGTGCAGGTTTGCAGCGACGCGGCGTTCGGTCGCGCGGCTGAGCGGCGTTCGGCGGCGCGCCGACTCCCAGAAGACCTCCATGAGCCGCGACGGCTGTTCCGCAAACCAGTTGGGATCGTCCTGCCCGGCCTCGAGGTATCCGTCGCGAATGAGGATCTGCGCGCGAGACGGCAGAAGGGAGGAATCGACCCCGCCTTCCGGAACTTGCTGGTCGCATACCCGCACGGCGATGTGGAGGAAACGGAAAACGTTGCGCGCGGCGGCGTAATAGTCCTGCATCAGAAGGTGCACGTCGTACTCGGGCGGCGCGCCGTAGCCGAAGGCCTTGGCAACGTGTTTCTGGTTGGTGAAGCTCAAGAGGTCGTCTTCACGGCCAGAGTGAAAGTGCAGTTCATTGCGAATGCGCCAGATGAAGTCGAGGGATTGGACGAAATCGAGATGTTCCTCCGGGGTGATGATGCCCATGGCGACGACGTCATCCAGCGTCCATGACCCATAGGCCATCATGAACAGCCACAAGGCCGTGTGAAAATCGCGCAGGCCGCCCCGGTTCTCCTTGATATTAGGCTCGGTCTTGTACAAATCCTTGTATTCATCCGAGAGCAGGTCGTAGCGCGCGCGCGCCTTCGACTGAATGAAGGCCAGCGACGTATCGTTTTCGCGGAAAGGCTCGCGCAGGTGAAGCTTCAGCCGCGCGAAGGTCGTGCTGTCGCCGGAGATCAAACGCGACTCGAGGATGGCCGTAAAGACCCTCAGATCGGACTTCGCAAGCTCTACGGCTTCGGAAACGCTGCGGGTCGTGAAGTTGATGACGAAGCCGACATCCCAGAGAAATGGAACGAGATAGCCGTTCAGGGTCCTGATGTTGTCGTCGAGTTGGCCGTCGTATAACAGGCACACGTCGAGGTCGGAGAACGGGCTGAGCTCGGATCGTCCATAGCCGCCCAGGGCGCAAAGCGCCACCCGCGACAACAGCGCCGCGTGGTTGGGTATCGAGAATAAAGCGAAGTCGAATATGCCGCGAAGAAGCGTGTCGGCCGATTCGGCGAGCATCCTCAGCACGTTCAGTCCGGACTCGCCCGCGTCGTGCCGCTCGCGGACCAAGCAGCGGCGTTCTACTGCATAGGCTCTGGCCGCGGCGACGCACTCGTCGCGATTCACCGCGCTGAACGCCGGGTTGTGTGATCGCGCAAGGACTATGAGTTCTTCGAAACGGTCGCTCATCTTGCGGCGGTCGCTCCAAGGTTTTGGGTTGCGGCCGATGCAGTTGAGGGCGGTGCACTGAGGTTGGCCGGACGTTTGTAAGGCGGCCCCACAAACACCAAGTCCTTGTCCTGCGCCCAGCCTCGTTCGCCATCCGCCGTGGACACGCGGGACCATCCGTTTATGCGTTTGTCGACGGTAACTCGATCTCCTTCGCTCAGATCAAACCGCACGGTCTCGTTCTCGTTCGTGCCGTAGTGCACGTGGACGACGGCAGCATCGGCCACGGCAATCATTTCAGGATGCGCTTTTTCCCACGCCGACAGCCCGAAGGCAACGGCAAGAACGCCCGCTACCACCACAATGCCCCGCGTGTAACGCAAAGGGCGCCATTGCCGGAGGCCGAGGGCAACCCAGAATAGGAGCCACAGCCCCGCCGCGAGCGTGTCAGTGGCGTGCCGGCTCAAGCGGTAATGCCAGAACAGAAGGCTTTCCTGCCAATCCGGAGGCCGGGGACCCGCCAGATGGTCCTTCGTGTCGCGGACCGCCTTCGCAAGGTTCTCACGTGCGTTATAGAGGTTAGGGTCGAGTTGCAGCGCACGTTCGTACTCAGCTATTGCCCGTCCCAACCGCCCTGCGCGGTAGTAGGCGTTTCCGAGATTGAAGAACACTGCCGGGCTGACGACGGACTCGCTGATGAGCTGTTCGTACATTTGTATCGCCGTCGCGTAGTCGCCTGCATTATAGGCGGCGTTCGCGCTATTGAACGTGTCGTCGTAGGCGTTGGCGCCGAGGAGAAACGCCGCTGCAAGCAATAGGCTCATCTCGCGCGCCTCCGTTTCATCTGGTCGTCGAGGCGGTCCATCGCCACCACAGCCGCCTCGCCAAGAGCTGTGACCTCATACGTCGAAAGCTTAGTGCCGGCGTAACGCGCTCGCTCGCACGCCTTGAGGATGCGAGTGAAGCCCTCCGCGAGGTCGCCGTCAACCCCGTGCTTCCCGAATAAGGGCGCGACGTCCCCGGAAGTCACAGCACCTTCCGCTATGTTGAACTTGTCCGCGATGTAGCCTGCAACCGCCTTGTAAAGCTCGTCGGAAGGCTCGGCCGCTTGAGCGACGCCCCGAAGGCGTCTTCGCCCTTTGGATTTCGCAAGGTAGTCGCGCGCATAGCCTGTGTCTTTCTCGAGCCGGCGGCGTCTGCGCATCACTAGAGCAAGGCCGCAGTAAGCGAGCACGGGCATGCCCACGACCGTAGCGGTTGTCGCGCGGCGAGCACCCTCGCGGCGCAGCCGCTGAGGACTCGTCACAATCGGATGGATATCTTCGCCTATAACGTCCACGGCGCCCTTCATGGCAAGGGCCTCGGGGGCCACCACAACCCTTGGCGTGCTTTCCTCGGCTGAAAGCACCACCGGAACCGTGATCGGCACCGTCTTTTCCGTCTTGTAGGATTCGGCTGTCGGGTCGAAATAGCATAAGCTGATTGAGGGGATCCGGAGCGTGCCGGCCGCAAGCGGCGTGATAGCGTACGTGAACGTCTTCTCGAAAGAAATGTCGCCGCCGGTCTCGATCGGTTTCACGCCCTTTTCCGGGTCGGAGACCTGAACGTTCTCGATCTTGGGCAACCCGATGGCATTGAGAGCATCCGAGTTGCCTTTGCCGGAGACGGTTATGATGAACTGCGCAGGCACGCCTTGCATCAACTGGCTGCGCGGCAGGTCGGCCTTCAGTGTGAATGATCCGACGGCGCCACCAAAGTCCGGCGGGCGTTCCGGCAGGGGTTTCGCGGTGATGGGGATGGGCTGCGTATCGAGGGAGAAGTTTTGCCGTTGAACGCGCCAGCCGTCCCGATATTCACCGGCGCCGTTCCAATGCCACGGGCCGATGGTGAGCTCGCCGCTTACCGTTGGGTAAAGGACTTGCCGGTATTCCGTCACGTTGTACGGCCAGCCGTTACGTTCTTTGCGAGCCTGTCTCGGCTCGAGCGTCGTCGCATAAAAACCTTCGGTGGCGGGGTAGTCGAACTTCTGTCCGCGGTACGTCCCGATCTGGATTCCAGGGATATCGAGCGCCCACAGGCTCAACGTGAGCACAACCGCCTCTCCCTGGTAGACGCCCCGCTTGGACACGTTGCTCTCGATAAAGGCGGCGTCGTCCCACGTGGGTTGATTGCCTCGCGGCGGCGTTCCGGCGGAAGAGGGCGTGTTCTGCGGCTGTCCCGCAACCGGTTGCTGTATTGCGCCACGCTCGATGACGTTGATCGTAATCGGCTTCGTGTAGACCGTCTGTCCGTCGACGGGAACCGCTATCGCCGGTATCGTAATCTTGCCGAGGCGCGTCGCCTGAGCGTAATAGCCGAGCCGCTGGGTCTTGACCATCATGCTGCGCGAGCCGACGATGCTGACCTGCATACTCGAAGACGAGTTGGCCGCCTGTCTGTTGATGTTGAGGCCCTCTACATCGGGGATCTGCGGTTCGCCGATATTCGAGCCGCTGGCCTCGAGAGTGAACACAAAGGGCGTCCGGATCGTTACGGTCTGCCGGTCGACACGTATGTTGGCCTCCGGTTCGGCGATGGCCGCGAAACTTGTCAGCATCAATGCTGCCATGAGAACGCCGGGACGCATTACCACCAATCCTTGCCGATCTTGACCTCCGTTCGCACGTTCTTGGTTTCCTTCTGCTCGCGCTTATCCACGTCCTCGAGACTTTGCAGAATAGCTTCGACATTCTGCTGGCTGTCCGGCTGCTGATTCTCGGCGGACTCCTTCTGCTGATTCTCTTTATCCTTGTCCGCCGCCATCGCCTGGGCCTCGCCCTGCTGTTCTTGTTTCTTCTCCTGAGCCTCCTTGCGGCCCTGATCGTTCTTCTTCTCTTCTCCGGCCTTCTGCTCCGATTCACCCTGTTTCGGGTTCTGGCACTGCTGCTGGTTTTGGCCTTGTTGGTTCTGCTCTTGCTGCTTCCCGTCTTGACCCTGTTGTTGTTCCTGTGGAGGCGGTGGATTCTGGAGCAATTTCTTGAGAAGGTACCTCATATGAAAGAGGTTGCATCGGGCGCTCGAATCTTTCGGGTACTGTTTCAGGTAAGCTTCGTACTCCGCGACAGACTCCTCAAATGCTTTCTTCGTCTCTTCATACTGTTGCGCGTTGATTGCACTCTGGGCGATCCGCGCAGTCGCAGTCGCATGGTTGTACTGCGCCTTCTTGCGGATCTCCGGATCCCGCGCATTGAGTACCTTCTCGAAGGATTGCCTGGCCGCCTTGAAACTCTCGACGGCGTCTCTCGGCGCGGTCTCCTGAAGGAGCTCGCCTTGTTTGCACTGCGCGCAGCCCATGCTGTAGTAAAGGGTGTCCGATTCAGGGTCCTCCGTCTGGAGCTCGCGATACATCGTCAGCGCGCTATCAGGATCCCCGTTGCGGAGCGAGGCGTTGGCCTTGGCCAGACGCGTATCAAAGGACTCCGCGGCGAAGGCCCCCGTCGACACAACAAGTAAGCACGCCACAGCGACGATAGCTCCAATGGTTTTCGATAAAAGCTGCCAAGAGCGATTCCGCATCAAATCCGGCGATGAAGATCGCGTTTTCCCCGAAGGGGAACAATGTGAATAGCCACGGGTGGAACCCGTGGTGACGGGCCAGACGACAGACCGACCCTGAAGGGGTCGAACACATGCGCGTGTACGGACCCGGATTTGTTCGACCCCTTCAGGGTCGTTCAACTTATGTGCGGATTGTCTCCACGGGTTCCACCCGTGGCTATTCACATTGTTCCCCTTCGGGGAATTTCGCCAAGAATTGTTCCCCTTCAGGGAACTTCGCCAAGACGGGTTCCTGCTCAGGGAGCACTCCCGAGATGGATTGACCATCCGCACACGCAAAGGCATATTCGAGAACATACGGGGTTGCCGTGAGTTGGCGGGAAGCGGCGCGCAATTCTGTTCCCTCGCCTTACCCATGGCTGCTCTCCACGCGGGCCCAAGCCGAAGCTTCGTTTCCGCGCGTCCTGCGCATGCGCCAGCTTCGCAACCAGGGCATCAAGGCGATCCACACGCCCTCTCCTGCGAAGCAGATGATCGCAAGAGCCAGCGGCCATTGGTATCGGTTGACCAGCCGGAACCGGATGTCGCTCGATGCGGCATAGGCGGTTAGCTTCCGGACATAATCGTAAATCTGTCCAATGTCGCTGTTGTCCGGCGTCGAACGGACGTACCCGCCCTTTCCGACAACAGCCACCTTCGTGAGGGTATCTTCGTCGAGCTTCGAGATGTGGGGGGCCTTGTTCTTCACGTACTGCATCATCCAGTCCGGCAAGCGCACTTCCGTTCCCTCCGGGTCGCCGACGCCTATGACGTACACGCGCGCGAAATCAGATGCTTTCTCCGCTTCAGCAACTGCATCGCCCGAGACCTGTTCGCCGTCCGATATGAGGATGATGGCGCGCGAGTTATTGTCGATGATGCCGGACTTCTCCGACTCCTCGCGGAAGACCTTCTCCGCCTCGCGGATAGCCGCGGCGATATCGGTCCCTTGCGCGCTGATGGTATCGGTGTCGATGGCGTTAAGCACGGACTTGAAGTAGCCGAGGTCGTGCGTCAGCGGGCATTCGAGGACCGCCGCGCCTGAGAACGCCACCAGTGCGAACCGGTCGCCGGGCGTACGATCGAGGATCGAGAGGGCCTTCTGTTTGGCACGCTCGATGCGCGACGGCGCCGGATTGACGGCGTTCATGCTCAGAGAGGTGTCCATACAGACGATGATATCGTGGCTTTGCTGGCGGATCTCCTGCCAAGCCTGGCCCCAGTGGGGTTGCGCGAACGTCAGCGCAAGAAAGGCGAATCCCGCTGCGGTCAACCAGAATAGCGGGCGGCGCATCGATGGGTCGTAGCCGAGCAACAGCCGCGGTGCAAGACCGGCATCCACGAAGTTGTGCAGGCGCGCCCGGCGCCGCGTTTCGAGAATGCGAAGCCCAAACACGATGAGCGTCATGACCACGAGGGCCAATCCCAGCCACCAGTGCAACTGGCGCAGCGGAAAGATGAATTCAACGCCCATGCGCGGCGCTCCTGACACGTTGGTATTCGCCCCAATGATGCGAGACTTCCCGGCGCAGTCTATCTTGGATTTTGGATTCTGGATTTTGGATTGGCGTCGGGCGAAAGAGAAATCCTTCAGCCACTGAAGGCGTGCCGACTCGGCAACATTCGAAACATGGCTGCCGCTTCTTGGTGAAGCCTCCGGTTCCGAAGCTCAATCGGCAATCGGCAATCGGCAATCGGCAATCCGTAATCATGGAATCGTCTCAAACCACTGTCTTCTTGAGAACACCGAGACCAGCATCAGCATGGCCCCGGCTGCCGCATAAGGCACAAAGCCTTCTTTGTGTTCGTAGTAGTCGCCCAACTCAACGTCGGTCGTCTCGAGTTGGTTGATCTCCGCGTATGCCTGTCGAAGCGAGTCGGTATCTGTTGCACGGTAGTATTTCCCGTCGCAGATCCCGGCGATCTTCTTCAGCCCGTCTTCGTCCACACCCTCCGTAGTTTGCTGGTAAAACGGGCCGAAGATGGTCGACGTGGGCACGACTCCCCCCTCGGGCGATCCCGCCCCGATAGTGTAAATCTTGATGCCAAAGTCCTTGGCCAGGCGCGCGGCGGTGGGCGGAGACAGTTCGCCTGCGTTGTTCAGACCGTCGGTAAGCAGGATGATGACCTTGCTCTTTGCTTCGGACTTGCGCAGGCGGCTGACGGCGAGGCCGATGGCTGAACCGATGGCCGTCCGTTGCGATATCTCATTCTCAGGGTTGATCTCGGTTCGGGAAAGCACGTGTTCGAGGACGCCATAATCGAGAGTGAGCGGGCACGCCGTGTAGGCATACTTGCCGTAGAGCACCAACCCCAGCCGGTCGAGGCCGTAGCGGTCGCTGCTGTGCGCCTTTCGGCTGTCGATGAAGTCGCGGACAGCCTCTTTCGTGACAAACAGCCGGTCGCGGCGCTGGCCGGCCGAGATGAAGTCCTGCGAACGCATGCTCCCGGATATGTCCACACAAAGCATGATGTCTATGATGTTCTCGCGGTCCTTGCGGATTTGGTAGCCGGTGATGGGGCGCGCCAGGGCAAGCACGAGGAAACTCAGGCCAACGGCCCGCAACAGCGCAGGCAGGCGCCGCTTGATGTCTGCCGTAGGACGGCGGAATCGGGCGAGGGTCTCGCCGGTCGAGATGTTCAGGGTCCCCGGCGTGCGCGCCAGGATCTCGGCAGCGAACACGGCCAACACGCCGAGCAGAAGCAACAGCGCCCACGGGTTCATGAAGGTGTCGAAAGAGAAGGGACCGAACCATTTCATGCGGCCATCTCCTTCTCTTCGGGCGCGGGTTTCGGGATTGTATCGTCTACGAATTGGAGGACGAACGCGAAACAGCGCTCCATTTCGTTAACCGATGGAATGTATTGAGCAAATTTCACGTAATCGCTGTGCCGCAGGAATTGAGAGAGAAGCTTCTGCTGGTCGTCGGTGAAGAGGTGGCTGCCGCTCGCCGCGGCGAGGAATTCGGGCGTGGTCTGTTCAGACGCGTGAAGACTGAAGCGCTCTTCAATATAATGCCTCAGGATCGCCGACAGATCGACATAGAACGCCTCGTACTGTCCCGCCTTCGGGAGCTGTCGCTGATCGAGTTCACGGAGCCGCTGATACGCCACTTCCCACGGGGGCGGAGCCGGAACCGCCTCGGCCCGTTTTTGCCGGCGCCGATACAGGAACAACGCCACAGCGGCCGCGAGAACGACTGCTCCGGCAACCCCCGTCGTTCCCTTCCAGTGTTTCGCGAACCAACCCTTGACGGGCAGCGGCCCCTCGATATCGGCGAATTGCTCCGCCTCCGTTCTTTCCTCATCGGTCAAATCACGCACGCGAAGCGCGGGAGACGGCACCGTGAGGCCTTGATCATCCCACTTGACCTCAGCGGGATAGATCCTATAAACGCCCACCAGAATCGGATCGAGGACGTAGGTCTCGGTGATGCGCCTGCGATTGCCCTTGAGCGGCTTCGTGTCCCGACGCAAGTCCGCGACGCCGAGACCGCCGAACTTGTCCTTGCCCGCAGCCTTGTCCTTCTCCTTGGAAATCATCTGCGGGAACTTCACGTCTACGCCGTCGGGCGCATCGACGGAGATCCTGTACTCGGCTTGCCGGTGAAACGGGATCACGGGCGGATCGAGCGACACGCTGACATCCACCGGATTCCCGCCGTCAGCAGCCGCTACCACAAACGCTATGCCTAACAGCGTGTACGTAAACGGGGTGGCATGGATAAGACGGCGTCGTATAAGCCCGCCCATTGGCCATAACAGCGGAAGGCGAAGCCGTCTTATCCATGGCACCCAGTCCTTGGAAGCCATCCCGGAACCTTTCCGTACATTATCTAACAGCGCACTCATTTTGCGGGCGCAGACTCCTTCAACCGTTCAGGATACAGATGGACGTCGCGCGCCTGGAGGGTCTCGTCGATGATCGCGCCGACCTTTTCCTGTTCCTTCTGCGTTTTCAACGCGCGCATAGCCTGGTCCTTCACCTCTTCGTACGGCGGTGTCCGCTCGTCTTTCTTTGAGACGACTTTGAATACGTACCAGGACTTCTCGGCCTGCACAGGGCCGACGATTGCGCCCGGTTCGGCGGTAAAGAGGTCATCCGGAGCCGTGATGTTTTCGCTGGCGCCGGGAACACGCCCTCCTTTGATCACGGTCACCGGTTTGTCCGGAAAATCCTTGATGGCCTTCGCACCGTCCTCGGAATCGGCCTTTGCTATGCGCACTTCCGCCGAGGCCGGCTCTTTGAAGCGGTCGATCTCGGCCTTGTAAAACCGTTCCGCGTCTTCAGGCGTGACGTTGACGGCCGTGCGGACTTCATCCGAGATCAGCTTCTGCACGATCATTGCATCGAGCTGTTTGCCAAGCTGGTCTTGGATCTCAGGGGTCTTATCGAGTTCAAGACGCCGCGCTTTGTCGAGCAGCAGACGTTCCGCCACCATGTTCTTGAGGAGTTCGACTTTCTTCTCGGGCGTGTTGAATGTATCCCGGGCCGCCGGCGGCAGCTTCTCGATCTCTGTTTCGAGATCGCGATTCGTGGTAATCTCGCCGGCGCATTCGGCCAGGATGGTCTCGCCGGGTTTCATATCGGCGGCCGTCCGCTTGACGTTTGTGCGCTTCCGCAACTCATGGCGGAGGTCTACCGTGCGCCCCAGCTTGTCGAGGCAAAGTACAACCTTCTTGTTGATCTCGTCTTTGAGGTCCGAATTCGGGTCGAGAAACTCCGACTGGTACAAGTACGGCAAGGCCGCGTCATATTTCTCGGCGTCGATGGCGAGCTTGGCGATGTTATAGCAGACTTTCGCCCGTTCGGAAGGCGTCAACGACGCCATCCTCATGTATTCCTCATATGCGGACATGGCCGCAACAGGCTGCTGTTTCTCCTCGAGGCGTACCGCGTATTCCCGTTGTTTCTCAGGAGACAGACCGCCCGAGGAAGATTGAGGCGGCGCCCCGGCGGGCCGGACCACCAATGCAATCGTCACCGCGAACCCTGCGGCCAACAAGGCCAACTGTGCTATCGCCAGCTTACTTGTCCGTGCGGCAGCGGGCCTATTCTGCGCGCGAAATTCCTTTAATCTTTCCGGCGTGTCTTCGCTCATTGTGCGTCGCCTCTCTTTGATCACGCATAACGTTTTTCCCGCATCCGGAAGAAACGGTAAATCTCAGCCACGTAAGGTTGGTCCGTCCTGACGTTGATGGCGTCCACCTTGGTTCGCTGAAAGATCCGGTCGCGCTCTTTGGCGCGGTCTGCCGCGGCCCGTTCATACTGCTTGCGTACACTCGAGCTGCTCGTATCCACTAAGGTTTCGCGTCCCGTCTCGGTGTCGCGCACGGCCACAAGGCCCACGTTGGGCAATGACTCTTCCCGCGGATCCGTCACGGTCACGGCAATCACGTCATGCCTGCGGTTGGCGATCCGCAAGGAAACCTCGTAGTCGTCCGCCATGAAATCCGACACAAGGAAAGCCACTGCGCGGCGTGTCGTGATGCCGTTCATAAAGTTGAGTGCGCGAGGGATGTTGGTGCGCTTGCCCTTCGGTATGAAGTAGAGCACCTCGCGGATGACGCGCAACACGTGTTTCCGTCCTTTGCTGGGCGGCACGTACAGCTCGATATCGTCTGTAAAAACAATAAGCCCGACTTTGTCGTTGTTCTTGATCGCCGAAAACGCGAGGACCGCGCACAGTTCTGCTGCAAGCTCGTTCTTGAACCGCTGGACGCTGCCAAACCGGCCCGAAGCGCTCGCATCCACAAGCAGCATGACGGTCAGCTCGCGCTCCTCGGCAAGCAGTTTGACGTGCGGCACTGACGTGCGCGCCGTGACGTTCCAGTCGATCATGCGCACGTCGTCGCCCGGAACGTATTCGCGGACCTCGCGGAACTCCATCCCTTGGCCCTTGAACACGCTCTCGTACTGCCCAGCGAGAATGTCGTTGACCATATGACTCGTGCGGATTTGAATCCGCCGGATCTGCTTCATCACCTCTTGAGGGATCATGGCTTCGGGTTCCGGGTTTCGGGTTCCGGGTTCCGGGTTTCGGGTTTCGTAGGTCTCTCCAGAGAAGCGACGAGTTTGTTGAGCATCTGGCCGACACTTTGCGCAAGCTCCCATACTGGAACAGCGGCGGCACGATCTACGAACCCAAGTCGCACTACGATGGTCAGATGAGTCTCCAGTTCCGCCAGAGACCCTTGAGCAATTGACAGGAACTGCACGTATTCACCGCGCCTTCTTCGTCCATATCCTTCAGCGATGTTTGCGGGGATTGACACTGCGGCGCGTTGGATCTGACTTGTGATGCCGTACTTTTCCTTCGCCGGAAAACTCTCGCTGAGACGGTATACCTCGATCACGAGGTCCACGGCTCTCTGCCAAACCTCCAAGTCTCGGTAACTCCTCAATGGCATGATCAGAACCTCGGCAGCCCCGAGACCCGAAACCCGAGACCCGAAACCCGTTCTACGGTACTGGCACTGTTTCCAGGATCTTGCGCACGATGTCTTCGCTGGTCATGTTTTCGGCTTCGGCCTCGTAGGTCACAATGATCCGGTGACGCAAGATGTCCATGGCGACTTGTTTTACATCGTTGGGGAAGACGTTGCCTTCCCCTTGCAGAAACGCCAGCGCGCGGGCCGCCTGCTGTAAATAGATGGTCGCGCGCGGCGAGGCGCCGTACTCGATCAGGTGCTTGATGTTAAGTCCGAACGCCTCAGGATTGCGGGTGGCCTGGACGATGTCGACAATGTAGTTTTTCGCCTTGTCGTCGACGTAGATCTGGTTGACGACTTCTCGCGCCCCGAGGACGTCTTGCTTGGTGACAACGTGCGACACGGAGGTCTCGTGAAGCAGGTCGACGCGGTTCATAATCTCGCGTTCCTCGATCTTCGTCGGATACGTGACCTTGAGCTTCAGCATGAAGCGGTCCACCTGGGCCTCGGGCAATGGATACGTTCCCTCCTGCTCGATCGGGTTCTGCGTCGCAAGAACCATGAAAGGCTCCTCGAGCGGGAAGGTGTTCTCTCCGATGGTCACCTGGCGTTCCTGCATGGCTTCGAGCAGGGCGCTCTGGACCTTGGCCGGCGCGCGGTTGATCTCGTCCGCCAGGATGATGTTGCCGAAGATCGGGCCCTTCCTTGTTGTAAACTGTCCGTCGCGCGGATTGTAGACCAGCGTTCCGATGAGATCCGCGGGGAGAAGGTCCGGTGTGAACTGGATCCGCGTGAACTTGCAGTCAATCGCCTTGGCCAGAGTCTTGACCGCGGTGGTTTTTGCGAGGCCAGGCACACCCTCGACGAGGACATGGCCGTTCGCTAAAACACCCACCAACAGGCGGTCAATCATGTACTGCTGGCCGACGATGACGCGTCCGATCTCTTGCCGGAGCCGGTCGACAAATCGAGATTGCTCTTCTACAGTCCTTCGGATGGCCTCAACAGTAGACGTCATGTGTCCAGAGTCTCCTTATTCCGCGCAATTGCGCGCTCAAAGTCGCGCAAATCTCCATCCATCTGGTCATCCGTCGGGCGAACGCCCTTATAACCCGCTTCCTGCGCCCGCGCCTTCAGGGCAGCAGCTAATTCCGTCGTGTGGCCGTTGCCGATAGGCGCCATTTCCGCGGCGCGCGCCAACTCAACGTAGAAATGATAGAAATCCCCTTCTTGACGGTGCCTACGTGCACGTCCAACCGCTTCATCGAGGATGGGCTCTGCCGCCCCGGATTTCCCCTTTTCGACTTCCCGAGACCCGAAACCCGAAACCCGAAACCCGGCAAGAAGCGGCTGGGGTCTGCGCAAACGTCGCACGGACCACCAGCCGAGTGCAGTGAGGAGGAGGAGGAGGGAGGCCCCGAGGCCACCGGAGAACCAGATAGGAGACCTATCCGGATACACCATTAAATTGAACGGTTCTGCTCCAAGCGAGGGGGAGGCGCTCGAGTCAGGGGGGGCCGTTCCTGGTGTGACCGCATTAGATGCGGCGCTCTCCGCTGGGGGTGTGGCCTCGGGGTTAAAATATGCGATCCGAATCGCCGGAGTCCTAAACTCCCCGGCCTTATTCGGGGTGATCTCAAGAGTTTGCGACACGACGTTACGGGCGCCGTCCGCATCACTTCGCACGAAGGCCTTAACATCCGTAAGCGCGGTCATGCCCCAATCTATAGGATCCAACTCCGCGGGTAGGATGCTATATTCCCACGCAGCGCCGGTCCAGCTTACTTCGCACACGATCCGATATGCACGCCCCGGATATGCCGACCCTTGTTGCGGAGTAACTTTCAGCTCCGGCTGGGCGTCTGCGACGAAAGCGAGCGTCGCACACGCAACAAAGACGAGCACGTCCCGAGAAATATTCAACTTTATGTTTATGAACCCTTTCATGTCCCCCCGGAAGCAGCTTCCATGCCGAAGGGGAAACCAGCCATAAGCCTCATCCTGCAAACACTTTACATTATACCACATTATCGGGCGGCAAAACCCTATTTCGGGTAACCGGCCTACACGGAACTTGATCTGAGGCAACGGGATCGGGTTTGGGGTTTGGGGAAAGGGTTCGCAGTTTGAGGTGAAGGCTTCCGGTCCAACAGGTCAGACATGTCAAACTGGTCGGACGGCCCTATACCTTATACCCCAAACCCTATACCCTTTTTCCCCGTCACACCAGCGTATATACTACGGCAACTATGGTTTTCGGCGTGATGAGCGACACTCATGGGAACTCGCGTCTTATGCATGAGGCAGCGGATGCGATGGTCAATCGCTTCCACGCGGAGGTGCTGTTCCACCTTGGGGACGATTATCGGGACGCCGAGGAACTGGTGATGGCCGGATACAGCGTCCGCCGCGTGCCGGGCCTGTGGTGTCCCGAGTACCATGATAGCCGGATACCGAAGCGGTTGATTGAGGTGTTTGATGGGATCACGGTTGCGTGGGCCCACGCTGACAAGGATCTCCGGCATGTCGAGCGGGCGGCGGCCATCATCCTGACGGGACACACGCACAGAGCAGAGATTGCACTGCTGGGCCGTTCGCTCTATGTCAACCCCGGGCACCTCAAGTCGCGCGTCAGCCAAGGCAAGCCCAGCTCGTATGCCGTCATCGAGATTGGGCTGGACGAGGTGCACGCATCCATACACGATGCGCCCTCGCACCGCGCGCGCTCCGAGAGCCGCGTTCAGCGGGGCCAACTCGGTTAGGAGGTGCGGAATGACGCCACACAAACATTCATTGTTCACCTCTCGCGGTGTCTGTATACTCAGGTCGACGCATTCAACAAGGAGGGGACGCGCATGGGGAACAAGATCGACAGGAGACGGTTTCTGGAGTTGGGCGCGGTTACGGCCGGAGGACTGACCCAACTCGCTGCGGTCCCGGTCGAGCAGAAGCTCGACCCTACCCGAGACCCGAGACCCGGAACCCGAAACCCGCTCCGAATCGGTGTCGTTGGCACTGGCGGACGCGGCACGGGGTTGCTCGGGATCATGCTGGGCATGAAAGGCCTGGCCTTCCCGGCGTTGTGCGACATCAACGTCGATAACCTCGCGCGGGCCCAGGACCTGGTGGTCAAAGCCGGCCTGCCGAAACCGGAAGGTTACTCGAGCAATGAAGAGAGCTTCCGGCAACTGATAGAACGGGACGATCTGGACGCGGTCATCATCGCCACGCCGTGGAACTGGCACACGCCCATGGCCGTGCACGGGATGAAATGCGGCAAGTACGTCGGCGTCGAGGTCCCCGCGGCCCTCTCGTTCGATGAATGCTGGCAACTCGTCAATACCCACGAGGAAACGAAAGTGCCGTGCATGATGCTCGAGAACTGGAGTTTTCGCCGCGATAACCTTGCCGTGCTGAACATGATCCGCGCGGGTCTGCTCGGAGAGATCGTCCACTGCCATTGCGCCCACTCGCACGACTGCATAGACCATTGGTTTTTCACCGCGGAGGGCGTCATGCGCTGGGGCGGCGAGTTCCTCGTGAAGTACAACAGGGACCAGTATCCCACGCACAGCCTCGGCCCCGTTCTGAGTTGGATGAACATCAATTGCGGCGATTCCTTCGCAACGCTCACCTCGACCGCGACGAGTTCTCGCGCAATCAACGCGTATTTCGCCCGGAAATTCGGCCCGGATCACCCCAACGCCCGCCGCGAGTACAAACAGGCCGACATCGTCACGTCCGTGGTCAAGACGCAGATGGGCAAGACCATCGTCATCAACTACGACATGCAGCTCCCGCGGCCCTACGACAACCGATGGATGATCCAAGGCACGCTCGGGCTATACGACGAAGACAAGAGCGCCGTCTACATCACGGACAAGAGCCCAAAGTACCACGAATGGGAGCCTTTCCCACCGTACCAGGACCAGTACGAGCATTCGTGGTGGAAAGCGATGAAGGATTCCACGGGCGAAGTCAGCCACGGCGGGACCGACTCCCTCGAACTCGTCAAGTTCCTCGACGCCGTCCGCAACCGTACCCAGACGCCCATCGATGTCTACGACTCCGTCGTCATGAGCTCCATCATCCCCCTGTCCGAACGATCACTGGCCCAATCCAGCGCCCCCGTCGAGTGCCCCGATTTCACCCGCGGCAAATGGAAAACCAACAAACCTGCCTTTGCTTTGGAAGGTGTCTGAGGGAGGATGGCGTCAGCGACGTGACGTCCCCCTTACAACCCGCGATAGATATCGCCACGATGTCCAATATGGAGCACTAGAGCAAGATGCAATGTCATGATCCACAGGGTTCTACCGCTTGACGGGATCCGTTGCGACAATCAGGAGCGTCGCAATTGGGCCCAGAAGCAGTGAGATGAGCCACCAGGCCAACCCGCCGCGGCCTTTGCTCTGCGCCAAACCGGCATTGATCAGCGCCAACGTAAACCAGCCTACGGCGTATCCACCCGACTCTTGAATCGCGGACATCTCTCCACTCCTCAATGGTGTTTCGCGGCTCTGCATGGCGAGTCGCAGGATATGACTTGGAGGGGCAAGGAACGCTCTTTCCGCCGCAGGCCGCCACGCAATCCTGTACATAATTCAGGCAAGACCCGCCTTCTTCTTCACCGCTTCCCACGGAACGTCATCCCCGGCCTCGGCGAGCGCGCGGTCTGCGGCCTCGTTATCGATTCGGTCCTCAGCCATCTCGATCACCCGCTCAAGCAACTCGAGATCTCGAACTGACACCAAGGCGACCTTCGCGCCGTTGTACTCGACCAGGACGTGTTCGCGACCTTCCGCGACACTCGAAACGGCCTCGGCAACCTCTTCAGGTATGCCGGAAAGGACGATCTGCCTCATAGTGAAGCCTCCACTTTTCTCATTGAATTATACTTGCAGTGAACAGTATCCACAAACCGTAAGTGCGACCAACCCTAAGGCACTCCGACTTTATCTGGTTTTAATTTCATTCACCTTGTGCCGTTACTACAAGTCCAGGACAAAACATGAGACCCGTTGAATTGGCCTGAAAGTGGAGCTTACAATTGTCTCAAGATCAGGGGCGCAGAGAGGCGAGGTGAGTGAGGATTCAGACCCTGAACATGGTCTGATACGGGAGGGAAAGGCATGAAAAACACGCGGGGAGCGATGCTTATCATTGTCGCATGTGCATGTCAGGGCGCGAGTGGGCTCGATCTCGTCGTGGATGGCTACTCTGACTACACAATCCTCGGCAACGCCACCGACCCGGCCGTCCAAGACCTACAGACGTATCTAGCGAGGATATCCGGCGCCACTCTACCGATTGCACGCTGCCGTTTGCCAATCATCTGACTCTTGAGCTTCGGCCTAGCGTGCATGTCCGCTGTTATCCTTGTAGATAGCCTCGCAGGTCATTCCATCCTACGCCTTCGATTCCTGCATTCTTCTCCAGCAGTTTCCCAGCCCGCACAAGATCATCCCACTCCTTCCTGACTGCGCCACGCGCCGTCTTCTTGACACCCTTCTCCAGGTTGGGGTCAATAACCGCCGCTTTGCGCTGAGGCGATGACGCAATCCAGTCGAGAAACTGAGCGTTGATACCCTTGTCTCCGAAACCGTAGCCGCACACCACAAGGCGATCCGTGTGGCGAAGATTACGCTCAAAGATGCAATGCATATCGCCAAAGATTCCCTGAGCGTAGTCCATCAACTTGTTAAACGTTCCTATCAACACAGGACGGGGAACGCCAAGGTCGAAGTATGGCCGGTACTTCTGGCCGGCTCTGTCTATTGCACAGCCGGGATCAAGACCGTCCGTGGGCACTCCCACACACTCGCTTTGACAGTGATGTCCATCTGAAGGAAACTTAGTCCAGTCCACTGAGCCATGGAGCTTGAGGAGACGGAGCCTTGCGGTGAGGTCTTCGAAGTGGGATGCGTTCCAGTACCGGATTCCGTTCTCGGGTCTCCCAAATCCGTCCACAAAGGGGATACCTACGTCACGGAAAAACTGTTCGAGGGACGTGTCGTGATTGAGCGAGTAGACATCCACCGTCGGTCGAGCGGGATCCTCCCACGCCTGCCGAAATAGAGACAGTCCTGCTATCTGGTTGGGCTTCCTCTCCAGCATCCCACAGACCACGCCGCGAACATAGTCGCGGGTCTCTGTGCAGAGACCGATGAGTTCCTGTCGCGGGTTCTGCCCCTGATCAGCACGCCGGTTCAGGATGGGTATGACGTCCGCGTGTTGTTCCACGTAACGTACGAGTGCTTCAATCGCTGGATTATCATAGTTGCTCCCAAGGTGGGCATGTAGTTGATCGATCACATAGTAGATGTCCTCGTAATTCGTCTCGTGCTTCCAGAACATCTCGTCCCGCTGAGTGTCCCTCTCGCCTTCGAAATCCCCACATGTGTAATACCAGTCACACTCCTGTTTCGCGATTGTCAGGAGCGTCCTGACCCTCGCTAGGTAGGGGCCGGAAATCATCGGATCATGATCGCTGGAAACATCTTGCAGGCCGTAGTTGCCCGTGCCATGCCCCACAACGCAGTCACCTGAGAGAACTTGCTTCGTTATGTCGTCTGTCGTGGGCATTCCAACGCTGACAGACGTTCCCGCACCACAGAGGAAAGCTATACGCATCATCGGTTACTCCCATTTCTAACCTGCCACTGGTGACGTACGAATGCGTCCGCCTCTTGGTTCCCCGCTACGTCACATGATGCGCGACCACAGATGCCACCATTCTTGTCTCTGGGAGCATGCACCGAGGCTACCTCGTCTAACATCAAAATGCGGCGAGCGTTCTCCTGTTGCCTCACTGTTCCCCAGCCCTTTGGTACTTCTCGGCCTCCGCAACGTCCTTGTTCACACCCTCGCTATGGGCATGCAAGGCGCCGAGGTTCTTTTCGGCGTTGGCGTTTCCCTGATCTGCGGCCATTCGGTACCACTTCTCGGCCTCCATAGCGTCCTTGGGCACACCCTCACCGCTGTCGTACATGAAGCCCAAATCGTTTTGGGCGGCGGCGTGTTCCTGTTCCGCAGCCTTTCGGAACCATTTCACGGCCTCCGCAGCGTCTTTGGGCACACCTTCACCGCTGCGATACATCCGGCCCAGGTTGTGTTGGGCGGCGGCGAATCCCTGTTCCGCGGCCTCTCGATACCATTTCACGGCCTGCGCAACGTCCTTGGGCACAGATTCACCGTTGTAGTACATGTAGCCGAGGTTGTGTTGCGCCGTGGCGTTTCCCTGTTCCGCGGCCTTTCGGAACCATTTAGCGGCCTCCGCAGCGTCCTTGGGCACACCTTCACCGGTGTAGCGGAACCATTCCGCGGCCTCCGCAGCGTCCTTGGGCACACCTTCACCGGTGTAGTACATGCAGCCGAGACGAAGTTGGGCGTCGGCGTTTCCCTGTTCCGCGGCCTTTCGGAACCATTTAGCGGCCTCCGCAGCGTCCTTGGGCATACCTTCACCGTTGGCACACATGATGCCCAAGTTGTACTGCGCGCCGGCGTGTCCCCGTTCCGCGGCCTTTCGGAGCCATTTCACGGCCTCCGCAATGTCCTTGGGCACACCTTCATCTGTGTAGTACATGGAGGCCAAGTTGCCTTGGGCTCTGGCGTTTCCCTGTTCCGCGGCCTTTCGGTACCATTTCACGGCCTCCGTAGCGTCCTTGGGCACACCTTCACCGTTGGCATACATGAGGGCCAAGTTGTTCTGCGCGTCCGTGTGTCCGTGTTCCGCGGCCTTTCGGTACCATTTCACAGCCTCCGCAGCATCCTTGGGCATACCTTCACCGTTGGCATACATGGCGCCCAAGCAGAATTGGGCTCTGGCGTTTCCCTGTTCCGCGGCCTTGCGGAACCATTTCACAGCCTGCGCGGCGTCCTTGGGCACACCTTCACCGTTGGCATACATGGTGCCCAAGCAGAATTGGGCGTCGGCGTTTCCCTTTTCGGCGGCCTTTCGGTACCATTCGACGGCCTCCGTTGCGTCCTGTGGCACACCTTCACCTGTGTCGTACATGAAGCCCAACTCGTACTGGGCAGCGGCATCTCCCTGCTCTACGGCGTTGGCGCGCAACAAACCCAACTGTAACCGCGCCGTTGCAGACCCCTGCTCGGCGGCCTTGCGACACCATCTAATCGCCTCTGCGGTGTCCTTCGGAACAGCTTCACCGTGGTCGTACATGACGGCCAAGTCAGACTGGGCGTCAGCGTTTCCCTGTTCGGCGGCCTTGCGGTACCATTTCACGGCCTCCGCAGTATCCTTGGGGACACCATCACCTTTGCCATACATGAAGCCCAAGGCCAACTGGGCGTCGGCATTCCCCTGTTCGGCGGCCTTGCGGTACCACTTCACGGCTTCCGCATCGTCCTTCGCAGCTTCACTTCCTGCATAGTACATGACAGCCAAGGAGTACTGGGCGTCGGCGTTTCCTTGTTCCGCGGCCTTTCGGTACCATTTCACGGCTTCCACTTCGTCCGATCTTGATATATCGGGAGGAAGTCCGGCGCTGAGGGAATACATGTCGCCCAGTTTTACCTGGGCCAAGACATGCCCCTGCTCGGCGGCCTTGCGGTACCACTTCGCCGCCTCCTCTTCGTCCTGCGGAATCGCCAGGCCGTCCTCCAACATGGTGCCAAGTAGGAATTGCGCTGCTGCATCTCCCTCTTCGGCTGCTTTCCGGCACCTTTCCGCTTGGCCCGAAGCATCGTCCCCGACGAATTGGCCCTTCTCGTCGACCAAGGGTGCTTCTTGGCCCAGCATAAGAGCCAGTTGGAGCCCGCGGCTTACGAGGGCTGCTGTTACCCGAACTGCGAGGGCACGGACCTCGCTGCTGACGACAGATCGTTCAGGCGATATCCCTTGGTCAGGCATTCCCAGTCTCCATCATCGCCAATTCACTCAATCGCTTCTTCGCAGCCCGAATCTGCACGTCAACCTCGTCTGCGATGACCTCGAGTAGGTCGCGCCCCACGGCACGGGATTCCAGGACCTTCTCGCGCAACTTGAAAACTTCTGACTGACAAAGCGTGGCCACTTCCGCCCGGATTGCAGCAAGTCGGACCTCAATCTGAGCTATCTTGCGGATGGTCCGAATCAACTCCGCGCCTGTATCCTCGCCTATGATGGCTTCGGGGCTGGAACGCCACTCTTCGATGATGGCTTTGAGGCGAGCTACGTCACCCTGTTGGTAGGCTTCGTTCGCCGCAGCCATGTACTCGTGCCTGCGGGCCTTCTCCGTTTCATCGGTGGTGAGGTCTGGGTGTACGGCCTTCGCCACCTGTAAGTAAAGGGTTCTAAGATCCTCCGAGGACTTGAACTGAGGCCGCTGACCGCGCTCATCCGCGACACCCTCGAATGCGGCTGCGGTCTCGGTTGCTTGGACACGAGCACGACTGGCGTGCTCAACCGCGTCGGAGTCCTTCGGGCGCTGTCGAGCGATGGCCTCAGCAATCTTGGCTTGCAGTTCGTCCAACTGGGCAAGACGGATACCCACCGTGGCGAGGTACTCGCGTTCGAGCGACAGGAGCTCCGCTTGGAGTGTCTCGCGCTCCAACTCCGCTTGGACCAGTTCCGATTCAAGCGCGGCAAACTGCTCACGCTTGGCTGCCAGTTCCCGCTCTTCAGGCAGCGCCCCTGCAACTATTGATTCCATACAGTCGTGGCACCCCCAATGTAGAATTTCGTGCGGTCATCAACACCATGGCACTGGCCCCTCAAATGACGAGGCACCCTCCGCCTCGTGTGTGAACCTGCGCGGATTACCTACCGCGTACGAGCAGTATATCAGTCCCCGGAAAACTGAGACAAGACTGTGTCCGGCCCCGCTTCCGCCTACCAAATGCAAATCGGATTAGCTTATGATGGATTTTCGCCGGCGTCGCCCGGAGGAATCGCATTATCGTGCACGAGGTAATTCTTATGGGTCTGGTAGAGGAACTGGAATGCACAAGGGTTGACGAATTCATCGATACTTTGCGTCCCCGAAATCCTATTTGGGGCAAAGGTACTGACAATCCCTGGATCTATCGCGGACACGGGGACGCCAGTTGGGAACTCAAGCCTAGCGCTTGGCGCAAGGACGGGCAGAAGGTGCTCGAACCCCTCTTCAGAGTTTTGTCGGTTACTGCGTGCTCAGTGGCAGCCAAGATCGAACTCGACCCGAGTAAGCCGTCAAGAGAGACCCGTGAACGGATAGTCCTTCAAGTTCTGGTTGAGGTAGCCGCGGTGCACAGTTTTGCTGAACTTGCAGACGAGTTGGGACATCCGGTACCTGCGACCTCGGAGCTGCTGACCGTCAAGGAAATCGAACGTCACCCATATCTTCATTACGCGGACGGCTATGAGAAGAAGCTTGCCAATCATGCTGCGGCATTGGCCCAGCACCACGGCATACCGACTCGCTTGCTAGACTGGACCCGCAAGTCCTTGGTCGCAGCCTTTTTTGCTTGTTACGGGGCGGTGCATGGGGATTCATCACCCGCTCAATCGTCGCCTAGTCTCATTGCCGTATGGGCTCTGAATGCAGAGGGAATATCTGGCGGCAGCATCGTCAAGACTCTAACAGTTCCGCGTAGCCAGTCGGAATTCATCCATGCGCAGGGAGGCCTGTTCACATGGTGTGCGGGACACGAGTTCGCAGAGAACAACAAAGGTCGATGGCCGGATATGAGAGACTTGCTCAAACGGTGGACCTCTCAACCCCTTTTCAAGAGGATCACCCTTCCCGTAGGCAAAGCGGGCGAAGTCTTGCGCTATCTCTGGCGTGAGAGGATATCCGCCGCGCACCTGGTGCCCACTTACGATAATGTAACCGCCGCTGTCAAGACCAAATGGCAATGGGATGTTGCGGCTCAGCGCTCAGGCCGATAGGAGGGCGCCAGCTTTTTCGCTTCAGCATCTCCTACTTAGCCGTCACGACGAAAATGGGGTAGCGGTCGAGGTCCAGGCGGATGGTTCCTTCCTCGATCGTCTGTTGCTTGCCTGTTGCTTTCGGGTCTGCGCAGACGTCATCCAGCGTCAGAATCTGTGCGGACTGTGTTTTTGCGTTGTCGACTTTCATCGCGTATTTCAGCGACGGGTATTCGGCCTCCGGCAAATCGAGGGAGTTCTCGTTGAGTTCGTACCAGACTACGTAAACGTCTCTATCCGGAAACTGGAACTTGAACGCATACAGGCCCTTTTCTCCCTGAATCCGGCCTTCCTTTTGCCAGTCGTCGAGGTTGCCTGTCATGAACTGAATCGCCCGGAACACGGGCCGGGGCGTTCCATCGTTCTCGGTCAGACCATGGTGGGGCTGCGGCGCCCACCACCAGTCCTCGAGCATTCCAACGAAGGTTCTCTTGCACCCGGAATCAATCGCGACGGTAAGCATTTTGACGGTGTGCGAGGCCTGTTCGCGCCGATACCACTTCCGCACTTCCGCGTATTTCTTGTGGGTCGGGGTCTTCAGAATCTGGTTTATGTTTCCGGACTCGCCCTCGTATGTTTCCTTTGAAAACCACGCGGCCAGCGTCCCGACTTCCGGCGCGCTGTTTGCATCACCGACCCAAATCTCCTTGTTGAACCCCAGGTCGGCCAGTTTGCGGCGGATGAATGCCGTAGTTCCCGGAACTTCCGTATAGTCGCCCAAGGCGTGCCACTCGATGATGTCATAGTACTTGCCCATCGCGAGGCTCTTGTCAATGAACTCGTAGATGTGGCGCAGGTAGTCGGCGACCTCGGGCTTTGCCTGCGCTGCCTCTTCAACGCGCCGTCTCGCTTCCTCTTCACTCGGGTTATCCTTTGCGCGCTCGCCGAAGTTGAGACCTGCCAAGATGATCTTCACGTCGGGACATGCCTTCTTGGCTTCCTCGTAAGTGATCTGCAATATCCTGCCGTATTCCTCGATGGTGCCCATCCAGTACGTGTGCTGCGCCTCCGATTCCATCTCGTAATACAGGATCGGATACTTGAGTCCCGGCACGTCATCAACGCCGTCGCCGTCGTAGCGTTCGACAACCGCGTGAATAAGCGCGCCCCAATCGTCCCAGTATTCGTCTTTTGGGGGCGTGCTTACGAACGGCGCCATTTTCTTCATGAGGTCCTTATTGTCCGCGAAGAACCCTTTGGGCGGCTGCACGGCCCAGGGGCTGATCGTCTTCAGGTGCACTTGGATCTGGTAACCGTATTCCTGCCACCACCGAACATAGTTGTCGAACTTCTCCCACGTGTACGTATGCTTGCCGTCGGTGGGCGGTTGGGGTTCCCAATCGCGCCATGGGCAATCCTGGAACTTGACCCAGTGCGCCCCGATGTCCTTGTACTTTGCCGCAGTTGCCGGCGTGCTGTGCATGTTAAGGCCCGGCAGGACGTATTCGATACCGTATGGCGAGGCCAATGCCTCGGGAGGAATTGACAGGCCCCCCGTTTGCGCCTTCACCTCATCGGATAGACCCACGCGAGCCGCCATGGTCAATGCGACTAATACAAGTAACTTCGAGTTCCTCACAAGATTCTCCTCCACGTGTTGATTCCCGCCGTTTTCCTGACTGCATGAACGACAAGTTTTCGAGCGGGCTCTCAGCCTGTTCGTGACAATTCAATCCCACGGTTTGCCCGAGGGCAGACTAACAGTCTGCCCCACCAATTGCCGCATTCCGCCTTGGCCGGGGTGGCGACGATCCCAAATCTCAGGTTTCAGCAGGCTTCAGCGCGGTCTCATGCGACGCCATCGAGGACATGAATAATCGCCTCTGGTCTCGGTCGCAGCGCGGGTCTCTTGTCTAAGATCATGTCGAGGGCTCGCACAAGGCCTTTCGGCAGGTCTGGACGATAATGAGTAACAGGCACGGGTGGTTGTCTCTCGATTTGGCGGAGCATCTCGAATGCGGAATCCGCCTCGTGCGGCAGCCTCTTCGTTACCATTTCGTAGAGAACCACCCCGAGACTATAGACGTCAGATGCCGGGGTAAGCGGCAGGCCTTGAGCCTGTTCCGGTGACATGTATGCACAGCTTCCCGTCAGGGCGCCTGTCAGGGTGAGCCTGGTTCCGCCTTGCGTGTGGGCCATACCGAGGTCGCAAATCACGACACGGTCTTCAACCTTGACAGCATTGGCGGGCTTCAGATCGCGATGGATCACTCCGGCCTTGTGCAACGCATCGATCCCGCGCAGCATCTGAACCGTGAGTAAAACAGCTTCGTGCACATCCAGCGGTGCTCGTTCGTCCACGATTTGCTTCAGGTTCGGGCCAGTCAGCAGTTCCATTGCAAGAAAAAAGCTGGGGCCATAACGCCCGAAGTTGAACACCCGAACCACATTGGGGTGTGACATGCCGGAGAGGATAACGGCTTCCCGCCGGAACCGTGCAACCGCCTCAGCATTATCCAGCCACTCGCGCTTCAAGACCTTGAGAGCAACCACCTTGTCCGAGAGCAACTCCTTGGCGCGGTACACCAGCCCAAATGTCCCGTCATCCAGGAATGCTTCGATCTGATATCGTCTATAAGCCCCTGTGACTTCTTCTTCCTGGTGTTCGACTTGCAGCAACAAGGTCTTGCCTACAGTCGGAGGCGTCAGGGCCGTGGGTCCGCCCTCCGCTGCCTCAAGGTATGTGATGGCGGATTCCAGGTCTCGGAGCACATCGCTCGCGCTTGCGTACCGTTTTGCGAGGTCTCGCTCAAGACACTTTGTCACAACAGATGTCACATACTCAGGAACTGCCTTCCGAAGTGGCGTCAGATCAAGTGAGTTCTCCAACACGCTTTTAATGGCTTCTTCCGGAGTGTCCCCCGGAAATGGGAGCTGCCCCGTGAAAAGAATGTACATTGTCGCACCCAACCCCCAAATGTCCATGGCAGCAGTTGGAGCACCCCCGTGGATCTGCTCGGGCGGCATGTACCACGGGGTTCCAACTATAAGGCCGGCGGAAATGGGGTCCACTGTTTCCGTCGAAGCAACCTCAAAATCGCACAAGACGGCATCACCATTGGGAGTGATCATGATGTTCGCCGGCTTGACATTGCGATGAACTACACGGTTCAGGTGAGCATGCGCCAAGGCGCTGGCCACACTCGCCATGATCCTAAGGGCGACGTGTAAAGGCACTTGTTCCTTGGCTTCAATGAGGTCCGATAGTGTTTTTCCTTCGAGGCGATCGAGAACCAGTAGGGAAGTCCCTCGTACTCGCCTGCGTCATACAGAGCGTTTATGTTGGGATGATTGAGCCGGCCTTGCAAACGCGCACAGAGACGGAAGTGCTTACATAGGTTCTCAAACCATTCGTCCTTCCTTGCATCAGGTGCTATCGCCTTAATGACGACCTTTCGGCCCACAAGTTCCTGTTCCGCCAGGAGGACTACGCCCCACGGACCTCGGCTAAGCTCGCCAAGAATGGTGTAGTTACCCAACTTGTCGCCCGGCTTGAGCCATTCATCGACTCGATGCTTCGCGTCCGTTGAGTCTGCCATCTCTGTATACCCCTCTTTTTGCGCCCGCCATGATACACCTACTCTTCAGAAGGTGTAGAGGGCAGAATTAGTAGTTCCCGGGACACAGTACTTGATTGGCGGAAAGCTTACTTTTTGTACGTTCCTTCGCGAATTGTCCTACTCGGTCTGAAGATCTCTTTGCCGTACTTCGCGGCGAGGCCATCGAGGCGCGCGGTTAAGTCCGCCGGGTCAGTCCTTTGGATTGCCGTAAGGGGGCCTACCGCATAGCCTGAACCGCCTATCACGGCCTTGTCTATGTCCTCGGCGCTGGCAACCTCCATTTCGAGGAGCCTCGTCGCCTCGTTGGCCGTCACGGCGAGCAAGTCGGCCGGGTCGAACTTATCGGTGGTCTTCGACGTGTCAACGGCAGGACGGCCTGGGGACCAGTCGAAGATCCCCCTCCCCGTCTTCTTGCCCAAGTCCCCTTTGGCGGCCAGTTCCTGGATGACGCGGCCCGGCGCATAGTCCGGGTGGACGGTTTCGGCGAAGTAGTTGGCCGAGTTTACGTTGATGTCCAGCCCGGTGTAGTCCATGACTTCGTAGGGGCCCATGGGCAAACCGAGGTTGCGCATCACGGCATCGACTTCCTCCGGCGTGATGATGCCTTCGTCCAGGATGCAGCGCAGCAGCACGCCGCCCGGCGCCTGGACGCGATTGACGATGAAACCCGGCACGTCCTTGTTGACGCGCACCGGTCTCTTCCTGCATTTCTCACAAAAGGCGTACGCTACCTGCATCGTCTCATCGGACGTATGCTCGCCCTTGATTACTTCCACGGTGGGCATGAGCACGGCCGGGTTGAAGTAGTGCAGGCCAACGACCTTTTCCGGACGGTTGGTCGCCTTGCCGATCTCGGTGATGCTCATTGTGGAAGTGTTGGAGGCGAGAATCGCCTGGGCGGGCGCCGACCTGTCGAGTTCTTTGAACGTCTGCTTCTTGAGCTTCATGACCTCGGGAATGGCCTCGACGACAAGATCGGCCTGCCGAGCGGCCTCCCCAAGGTCGACCGTGGTGGTGAGCAATTCACAGCTAATCCTGTCGTACAAATCCTGTGTCGCCTTGCCTTTCGCGACCAGTTTCTTGAGGCTGTCATCAATGCGCTTGGTCCCGCGGTTGATGAACTCCTGCGTGATGTCGTGCAGGCAGACCCGGTAGCCCGCGAGGAGACTGACCTCCGCGATACCGTGCCCCATGTCGCCCGCGCCGATAACCGCCACCATCTTGATATCATGCACGTTCATGACGGCTTCTCCTTTCGAAATGGCTTTTCACCCATCAGAGACACTCTTGCTCTATTGGCTGACACGGATAATACCGCAAGTCCCAGGTTTTTTCGCAACGACCGCCCTGTCTGTCTTCGTCGCCGTGTCTCAGGCACATGTCAGGGCGTTTAGGTGTTCGATGTGCGGCAGTCCTTCCAGAACCGAGAGGCACGCCCTGCCCGCTTCCCAACAAAAAAGGCCAGTGGTCTACTTCTGCAAACCACTGCCCTGAAAAGCCCGGTATGGTGGGCGATACTGGACTTGAACCAGTGACCCCTTGCATGTCAAGCAAGTACTCTAACCAACTGAGCTAATCGCCCGCCGGAAAATTGGATTATAGCAATGCCCCTGGACAGAGTCAATCACTCGAACGGAATCCAAAGAGCGGGAGTGGGGGGAGCGGGGGTGCATGACTTTTTCTTGTGGGTTTTCATCAATGTGGCACAGCCGCCCTCGGCTGTGTTATGAGTAAGGGGAACTGTCCTTTTCGGATGATACACAGCCGAGGGCGGCTGTGCCACATTGACCGGGAGCGGCCCTGAACTTGACAACCGTTTTGCGCGTTTGCTATCGTACGTCTTTGCCGTACTGCGGCCTGACAGGGAGTTTGGTGTGCCCGGCTGGCGTAGCTCAGCAGGTAGAGCAACGGATTTGTAATCCGTAGGTCGGGGGTTCGATTCCCTTCGCCAGCTCCAGGTAACGACGGCGCCGCGTGCGGTTTTGCGTTACTGGTGAGATGCCCGAGCGGTTAATGGGGACGGGCTGTAAACCCGTTGGCTGACGCCTACCTAGGTTCGAATCCTAGTCTCACCACCAAGAGATTGTGAGAGCGTTCGAACGGCGGCACGGAGTTCCGCCGGTTTGAGCGTGGTTTATAGATTTGTCGTGGCTTGTCGACAAATATGCGGGAATAGCTCAGTTGGCTAGAGCGTCAGCCTTCCAAGCTGAGGGTCGCGGGTTCGAATCCCGTTTCCCGCTCCAGGTCCGTAACGTGGGCCCGCGTAGCTCAGTAGGTAGAGCACTTCCATGGTAAGGAAGGGGTCTCCAGTTCGATTCTGGACGTGGGCTCCATTTTGAATTGATGTCGAAGACGGAAGGTCGAGAGCCGTTAACCACGAAAAGGCAAGGCTGAGAACCGTTAACCATTGAACGCGCAAGGAGGTCGAGACGAGCATGGGAAAGGCTAAATTCGAGCGAACGAAGCCGCACGTGAACATTGGCACGATTGGTCACGTGGATCATGGGAAGACGACGTTGACGAGCGCGATCACGATGGCGCTGGCGAAGCAGGGGATGGCGCAGGTGATGGCGTTCGACCAGATCGACAAGGCGCCCGAAGAGAAGGCGCGCGGGATCACGATCGCGATTGCGCACGTCGAGTACGAGACGAAGAAGCGGCACTATGCGCACGTGGACTGCCCGGGCCATGCGGACTATATCAAGAACATGATCACGGGCGCGGCCCAGATGGACGGGGCGATCCTCGTGGTGGCGGCGGACGACGGTCCGATGGCGCAGACGCGCGAGCACATTCTCCTCGCGCGCCAGGTGAACGTGCCCGCGATGGTGGTGTATCTGAACAAGATAGACCTTGTGGACGACCCGGAGCTTTTGGACTTGATCGAGCTCGAGGTTCGCGAGCTGCTCAAGAAGTACGAGTTCCCCGGGGACGATATTCCGGTGATTCGGGGCTGCGCGCGCGCGGCGATGGAGCAGCGCGACCACGAGATCGGGGAGGCGTCGGTG